>JGI26049J44785_1001166_pt1 | contig 13366 bp, 8 predicted proteins | sample HigsolmetaGSP11D_FD_44785 | JGI IMG/M metagenome (IMG submission 44785)
TTCTTGTTCGATCAATGGACGCCATGTTAGTACAACCGACGCACGCGGTCCAGTTCGCTGGGGCGATCGCCGCCCTGGTTGACGATGAACCGCCGCGCGTAAGTCGTTGATTTTGATGAATCAGGCGCTGCGGCTACCCGCAAGCCAGCCGGAGAACAGAGACGGCTCTGGCCGAGACAATGGCCGATTTTGGGTGCTTTGGCTGGCCCCCACCCGCAGGGCGGATGGCCAGAATCCCGCGTGGCGCGGGGCCGGCGTCAAAAGGAAAGGGCCCGGAGACTTTCCGGGCCCTGGTGATTGGTGGCGTATTCGGGAACCGAACCCGCGTCCGTTACCCAAGCCGGATAGTAACGCCCAGGCCTTGAGGGCGTGATTTCGGGCTGATGACCAGACGCCCCCCATTTGCGACGCTGCGGCGCAACCCGCCTGGCTCACCCCATGAGCCTCATTCTTCGGAAAATTCTGCATAAGCCCGCTCCGCTCCGTTCCGGTTTGTACTCTTTTGCACTATCCTGTCGCGGATTGACTCAACTTGGCCATGACCATGCCTATAAGCACCCGCGAGGACGAGATCCTCACCATCAAGCAGGTCGCCGAGTACTTAAAGGTCACAGAGCGGACGATCTACAGGCTGGCTGCAGCCAAGAAGATCCCCGCCTTCAAGGTCGGCGGTACATGGCGGTTCTCGCTTGGTGACATCGATAGCTGGATCAAGCAGCAGTCGAGGGAGGGGCTCGGTACCGGATCTGACGGGGACGGCGCGGCCACGGACCAATCGCACGATGGGGAGCTTAAGTAATGCTTGGACTGACTCTACGAGAAGAATTTCGAGGCAAGCGCCTCAAAGGCACGGCCATTGAGCTCTCCAACGACTCGAACACTGGCGCGACACAGATCGCCGCGAAGCAGTTCTTGGAGATCACCTACCCGACGCATGACTTGTTGAAGGGCATCGAGGCCGTCGGTCCCAACCAGGGGCGTCCTGTTGTCGTCATCGGTGAGCGGGGCCTCGGCAAGTCGCACCTGATGGCGGCGCTGTACCACGCTGTGAACGACGCGGCCTCAACACGGGCTTGGCTGAATGCTTGGGCGGGCACGCTTGGCGACGCGAACATCGGAAAGATCGCCCTGCGTTCCGGTATGTATGTGATTGGCGAGAGCCTGCATCGCCAGCGGTACAAGTTTCTTTGGGATCTGCTGTTCGAGCGTCATCCCCACGGCACCTACATCAAGGGCAAGTGGGAGGGTATGGGGTCGGCCAAGACGGACATCCCCTCTGACAAGCTCATCGTTGAGCTGTTGGAGCACACGCCGACGATGCTGCTGTTGGACGAGTTTCAGACTTGGTATGACGGTCTAACCAACACGAAGCAGTACCCCTGGAAGAACTGGGCGTTCAACTTCATTCAGATCCTCTCGGAGATCGCAAAAGAACGCCCTGACCTTCTGGTCCTTGTGATCTCGGTCCGCAACGGGGGAAGCGATGCCTACCAGCAGGTGCATCGCGTCAACCCTGTAGCCATTGATTTCAAGGCCGGAGGCAACGCGGAGCGTATCCAGCAGGATCGCCGGCGGATGCTGCTGCACCGTCTGTTTGACAACCGAATGCAGATTGCGAACGGGACGATTGAATCGTTGATCGCGCAGCACGTCTCGGAATACTTCCGCCTTCTCGACGTACCACCGGCGGAACACGACCGCAAACGCCGGGAGTTCGTCGAGTCGTGGCCCTTCGCCCCGCACCTGCTGCGGCTGCTTGAAGAACAAGTCTTGATCGCGACGGACGCCCAGGAGACGCGCGACATGATTCGCATCCTCGCCAATCTTTACAAGAGCCGGGGTGATGCGGTTCCGGTGCTGACCGCAGCCGACTTCCGCTTGGACGATGATGCTTCCGGCATCGGTGCGCTCCTCGATTCTGTCTCCAACGAGCACCACCGCACCCTGCGCGAGAAGGCGCAGCAGAACATCATTTCGGTCACCGAAGCGGTTTACGACCACGCTAATCGTGTGCCGCACCTGCAGGAAATCGTCGGCGCGCTCTGGTTGCGCTCTATTGCGGTTGGCAACCTTGCCGGGGCTGAACCCACCACGCTGCAGGTCGACATCACGCGCGACAAAGCAGTCGATGACAACGCCTTCCAGGTGGAGCTGGCGACCATCGTCGAAAACAGCTTCAACATCCACCAGGATGGCCCTCGCCTCGTTTTCCGCGAGGAGGAGAATCCCCGAGCTAAGCTCATGGCTTGCGCGCGGAACGACAAGCTGTTCACCGACGGGTCTGATCAGGCACAACTTGCGAAGCAGGTTCGCTACGTCATTGGCGGCACGGATGAAGTGGCGAAGACGTTCCGTGTGATCGCGCTGCCCAAGTCCTGGCAGACCGACCCTTGGTCGGCGCTCGACGAGGCCGAGCAGCCCGAGCGCTGGGATGAGCGCTTGCCGATCCTGGTGCTCCCCGAAGAGCCGGAGAAGATCGATCAGACGCTGGGACGTTGGGTCAAGGATCACCTCCAGAAGCGACGCAACACCGTTCGATTCCTAATTCCTCGGTCCGGCTCGACCAATGCCTTCTTGGATCGAGACCTGCTCATCCTGGCTCGCGCCGAGATGAAGGCACAGGAGTGGAGCGGACAGAATCCCGAGTACAAAAAGCTGCACAAGGAATTCGAGGGGACGCTGCGTGACAACCTGAAGAAGCGTTTCGACCGCTTCGCCGTTTTGCATCGCTACGACCACCAGAATCCGGATAACTGTCTGTTCAGTGTCGAGAGCCTGAAGAAGCAAGGGGCGCAGATCCCCGAGGCTATTGAGGAGGCACTGACGAACGACCTGTTCGTACCCGAAGACTTCGAGGATTTGGTTCTGAAGGCTGCGGCCGACAACGCAGCGGTAGGCAAGCTGCTCCGCGAACTACAGGAGCCTCGCCCGGCCGGTCAAGACTGCATTCCCTGGCTCGGCGAGACGGCGATGAAGGAGCGCATCCTTCGCCTTTGCGCACGCGGCAAGATCGCCATCAATCTCCGGGGTCTCGAGTACCTGCAAACCCACGCCGGCGAGGACGAGGACGCGGCATGGAGGCGCCTGCGCCCAAAGCTTTCCTACACCGGCAGACAACTCGACGAGGTGTTCCTGATGGAACCCTCGGCAGTACCGACCACGGGTGGCGCCGCGCCACCCACACCACCGCCCGCCGGCGGGGCTGGCGGAGAGCTGTTTGGCGGCGGCCCGACACCACCGACACCGCCTACGCCGGGTGGCGATACGACAGATAGCGGCGGTACGCCTCCCCCCGGGGGCATCTTCGGCGGTGGCACGACAACCGCGGGGGCCAAGCCACGCATTGCGCTGAGCGCCCCACCGACTTCACCGCTCAATCTGATCGGCAAGCTCGAAGGTTGGGGTATTGGCCCAGCCACGCAAGTCGCGGAGGTATCGATCAAAGTATCGGCCGCGACCGGTGCGCAGCTCAAAGAGCTGCTGAAGAAGCTACCTGACGGGATGACGTTCGAGCTCAGCCTCGAGAAGGAAGACAGCTGATGGTTCTCGACGCCAACGTCCTCCAGACTTTGACCAAGGAATCAGCCNCAGAAGCGTGGCGAGTCATCATCGANCGTACCGTCGAGATTGCGTCCAAGCCGCTGGCCGCGGGCAACGCGCCCAGCGAGGTCGTCAGGCGTGATCGCGAGATCGGTGTGCTCGATCACTTCTTGGCCACCAGCGGCTGGGATCTGTGGAGCTCTTTCGGTGACGTCGTCGAACGCACGTCAGATCGCCTGGTGCGTTGGTGGAAGGAGCCGTACAGCGCCAAGGCGGTGCTGATCCTGGATGGTCTTTCGCTGCGCGAACTCCCTTGGCTGCTACAGGCCGCCAAAGAGCGGGGCTTTGCTGTGCATGAAGTCGGCGCCAACGCCTCCGAGCTGCCCGGAGAGACCAATGAGTTCGCGCGGGCCTTGGGCTTCGGCAGCCGCAGCCAGCTGCAGAACAACGGCGGCGGCCTCGCGCACAAGCTGCAACCCGCCCACACGGAATGCGTGGACCTGCCGTGGAAGGACTGCGAGAGGCTGATCAACAGCACGCCCAACTGGGTGTTCTGGCACCACTGGCCCGACAGCAAAGTCCATGACGGCGCGGGTGCCGGTCAGGGCCTTGAGATCCTGACCCGCGATGCGGCGCAGCAACTCAGCAGCGATGATTTCTGGGCCTTCGTTGAGCGCTTGGCCACCGGACGTCGGCTGGTAATCACATCCGACCACGGCTATGCAGCCTCCGGCCATTTCCATGATGCGGATAGCGAGGTCGGTCAGTTCCTTAAGAAAACCTTCTCCAGTGGACGCAGTGCGTCTGGGTCCGGCGACACCGGCCCGTTCGTTCCTCCCGTCGCGCTCCAAATCAACGGTCCGCATGGCGCACACCTCATGGCTTTGGGCCGGTGGAAGTGGCGCAGCCAGGGCGGCTATCCAACACTGACGCATGGCGGACTTTCGCTGCTCGAGGTGCTGTCGCCCTTCGTAGAACTCACGAAATAGAAGGTCAGAAGATGAATTTCTGGGAACAAAAACAAGACGCGAAGGCGCAATTGCGGGAGCAGGTCGCCAAGGCCGTCGGCGCAGGCAAGGCCGTCGCGCTGGAAACGGTGGACTTCAACGACCCCAACCGCCCCAAGACCTGCCTGGAGGTGGATTTCCCCATCCTGCCGGTTAATCAGGTGGCGATTATCGAGGGCAATGCGGGCAAGCCCATCTACCAGATGTCGAAATGGTGGGCGCGGCGACGTTCCAGCGTGTTCCGCTCGATGTTGATCGCGGCGGCCACCAAAGCGCCGGACGACCCGTCGCACGCGGCCAAACTGGTGTGGGACAACTACTACGCCAACCACCAGAAGAAGGGCGCGTTCAAACACCTGAAGGTGGCGGACATCTTCATGGGCGGCGGCACCACACTGGTGGAAGGCTCGCGCCTCGGCATGCAGATGGTCGGCAACGACCTCAACCCGGTCGCGTGGTTCGTGGTCAAGCAGGAGCTGGCGAATGTCGATCTGGAGCAAGTGAAGAAGCTGCTCGCCGACATCGAAGCCGAGGTCAAGCCGCAGATCATGCCGTACTACTTCTGCGACGGCCCGCAGGGGGAAAGAGGCACGTGGACGCACCTGCCCAGCAACAAGGTGATGCCCGCCGATTTCGACCCGCTGACCATCCCGCGCGACGAGCGCAAGGACTACCGCTACGAAGGCCCGGAGATCATCTACACCTTTTGGGCCAAGCACGGGCCTTGTCAGGTGACCGGCTGCGGCCACCGCACGCCGATCATGACGAGCCCTGTGATGGCGGTGAAGACGCTCAGTGTCAAACACTGGGAGCACACCTGCGGCAAATGCGGCGGCGAATTCCATGTTGAGGAAGACGCGGCGCGCATGGCACCGGATGTCCCGCTGTTCGTAGCACCCTCCGAGCATCCGTTCTCCGTGCTCGATCGCAAGAAAGGCGTGGTGTGTCCCCATTGCGGCCACACCGCGCTCGTCAATCTCGGCAAGGGCAAGAACAAGAAGGTCGAGCTGAGCCTGCTGGTGCATCCGCAGTGGCTGGCCGGCGAGGCTAAGCAGGATGTCAGCGGCCAGCCCTACGGCGGCTCGGCGCAAGATGACGCTGCTTCTACCGCGCGCTGGAACCAGGCGCGCGCCGCCAAGATCCGCCTGCTCGAAGTACGCGGCACGTTGCCGGACGAAGTGACTTGCCCGGAAACGGGCCTCACCTTCGCGCCGAAACAGGGCACGGTGCCGAAAAAATCCCACTACACCTGCGCGGCCTGCGGCACGGTGCAGGATGTGCTGACCACCGTAAAGGCCACTCGAAAGACCGGGCCGATGGCCGCCTACGCAGTGCAGGGTTACGCGCCCAAACGCCATGAAGCGGGCAAACCCTACAACGGCCGCTTCTTCGCACCGTTCGATGCCCGGCTCGCCCGCCAGTACGACGCCGCCTGCGCCGAATGGGAAGCGCGCAAGGACGCCGACCTCAAGGACTACTGGCCACGCTCCGCCGTGCCCTACGGCTTCATGACCGGCATCGCCAATGGTGACATCCGCGAGGGCCATGGCTTCACGCACTGGTGGACGATGTTCAACCCGCGCCAGTTGCTCGTTCATGCGCAACTGCTGAAGGCCATCGTGAATGTCGGTAGCTACGACTGGAAGGTGCGCGAGTATGTGCTCGGCGCCTTCCAGAATTTCTTGCGCAATCAAAACTCGCTCGCGTTCTGGCACATGAAGCTCGACAAGCTGGCCCCAGCCATGTCGAACAGCAACTTCCATCCCAAGAACAATGTCGTTGAAGTAGGCGTGTTCCCGCCTATGGGCTATGGCCCGTGGTCGTCTACCTTTGAAGTCCTATTCAAAGGTGGCGAATGGGCGCAAGCGCCGTGGGAGGCTGTGAGCGCAGAGTACCTAAATCGACACGCGCCAAGCATTGCTGGTGAGGTATCTGGGAAAAGCGAAAAGGTGCATCCCGGCGATCCCTTGCTCGGTGCCGAGACGTACTGCGGCTCGTCCACGGAGCTGACGATGGTTGAGGATGCAAGCCTTGACCTCGTCATCACCGACCCACCTTTCGGTGGCCTGCTGCATTACTCGGAGCTGTCTGACTTCTTCTATGTCTGGCTGCGCCTAGCGCTGAAGGACAAGTACCCCGACTACTTCACCGCCGACTACACACCCAAGTCTCTTGAGGCGGTCGCCAACCGTGCACGTGAGCCTGAAGACCCCGACGGCTTCTACCGGCGTTTGCTAACGCAGTGCTGGCGTGAAGCGCATCGCGTGCTCAAGCCGGGCGGGATCCTGGCTTTTACTTTTCACCACAGCGAAGACGAACCCTGGGTGGCGGTGCTTGAGTCGCTGTTCGACGCTGGCTTCTACCTGGAAGCGACCTATCCCATTCGCTCCGATGAAACCAAGGGCGATGGCGAGTTCGGCTCCAAGACCATCGAGTACGACATCATCCACGTCTGCCGCAAGCGCACCGAAGAACCCAAGCCGGTGAGCTGGGGCCGCATGCGCCGTGAGGTGATGGCCGATGTGCGCCAGTTGCAGGCGATATTGGAGAACCACGCCAAGGAAGGTCTGCCCGCCGCCGACATCCAGGTGATCCGGCGCGGCAAGGCGCTGGAGTATTTCTCGCGCCACTACGGCAAGGTGTATGTGGATGAGGGGCGCACGATCTCGGTGAAGGACGCGCTGGTCGGTATCAACCAGCTCATCGAGGACGGCGGCACCAAGGGCGAAGAGGCGCCACCGCCCCATTGCGAACCGATGACACGCTTGTTCCTGCGCACCTTTGGTCGGCATGCTGAGCTACCACGCGACCAGGTGCAGAAGTTTCTGCGCGGCACCACGGCCACGCCCGATGACTTCGTCGAACGCGGCTGGGTGTTCGAGAAAAACAAGGTCTATTACCGCACGCCACCGCTCGAATTCGCCCAAGCCTGGGTCGGCAAGCACCGGCGGCGCCTGACCGCCGACCTGGACCAGGCGCTGGTGCTGATCGGCGCCTGCTTCGACGGCAGCGGCATCAATGCGTCCGACACCCTCAAGAACGAGAACTTCAGGCCGCACGTGGCACTGAAGCCTCTGCTGGAGTGGCTACAGCGCCATGGACCGGATCAGGCCACGCGCAACGCCGCCTCGCGCGCCGTGTCGATCTACAACGCCTGGCACGCCAGCCAGGCGGTCAAGCCCACCCAGGGATCGCTGTTCGAGGAATACGAGCCATGAGGCAGACGCTCGACGATGCTCAGCTCACCGCCTTGCTCGCCGACCTCGAATCCGACCGGGTCGAGCGCAAGCAAACTTTTGCCGGCAAGGCACCGGAGACCGTGCGCGAAGCGGTCTGCGCTTTTGCCAACGATCTGGCCGGCCATCGGGTGCCCGGCGTGGTGTTCATCGGCGTCAGAGACGACGGCACGCCGATGGAAGGGTTCACCGTGACCGATGAGCTGTTGCGTAGCCTCGCTGACATCAAGAGCGACGGTAACATCGTGCCGCCGCCGACCCTGTTGGTCGAAAAACGCCGCCTTGGCGATGCTGACTATGCCGTGATCACCGTCTGGCCTTGCGACACGCCCCCTGTCCGTTACAAGGGGCGCATCCATGTACGCTGGGGACCGCGCCGAGGTCTGGCCACTGCGCAGGACGAGCGCATCTTGAACGAACGGCGCCGGCATCGGGACCGGCCTTTTGACATACAGCCGGTGGTTGACGCCACCTTAGAGGAAATCGACCGGCTGCGCTTCGAGCAGGAGTATCTGCCCTCAGCCGTGGCGCGTGATGTGCTCGTGGCCAACGATCGAACCTTGGAGCAGAAGCTGGCGGCCACCAAGATGATCGTGGCCGAAGGGGAGCCCACGCCGACGGTACTGGGATTGCTCGTGTGCGGACGTGCTCCCGCCGACTGGATCGGCGGAGCGTACACGCAGTTTTTGCGAATCGCGGGTAGCGATCTGACCGATCCGATTGTAGACGAGGAGGTCATCCACGGCACCGTGGCCGACCAGATCCGCAGACTGGAAGAAAAGCTTGAGGCGCACAACCGACGGCGCGTGGGCTTTGTAAGCAGCGAGCGGGAGACGGTCGTAGAAGATTACGCGCTGGATGGTCTTCGCCAGCTCGTGCGCAATGCGTTTCTCCACCGCAGCTACGAGGCGACGAATGCGCCGGTGCGGGTGTACTGGTTCGATGACCGCATCGAAATCCACAACCCCGGCGGACCGTTCGGCAGCGTTACGGTAGAAAACTTTGGCCAGCCAGGGGTGACCGATTACCGCAATCCCAACCTGGCCGAGGCGTTGCGCGCGCTGGGTTTTGTGCAACGCTTTGGTGCCGGCATCGCCATCGCGCGTAAGCATTTCGGCGACCGTCTGCGCTTTGAGGTGCAGCCCGGGGTGGTCGCGGCTATCGTCGCTCGGGGGGCTTCATGATCAGCATTGCCTTTTTCAATAACAAAGGCGGGGTGGGCAAAACGTCTCTCGTCTACCACACGGGCTGGATGTTCGCGGAGCTGGGTTACCGGGTTCTCATGGTCGACCTCGACCCACAATCGAACCTTTCGATCATGGCCTTGGACGAGGATCGTCTGGAGGAATTGTGGCCTGACGACGAACATCCCGATACGCTCTACGGCGCTGTCGAGCCGCTCTTTGGCGGTACCGGTGATATTCGTCCGGCCCATATCGAACACCTGAGCGATCGGCTTGGACTGATCGTCGGTGACCTCGCGCTGTCCCGGATCGAGGATGATCTCTCTACCGAATGGCCGCGCTGTCTCGAGGGGCGGGATCGCGCCTTTCGGGTGACGACCGCATTTTGGCGGGTCATGAGAGCCGCTGCCGAGCAGCATCAGGCCGATGTCGTGCTCATCGACGTTGGCCCCAACCTGGGCGCCATCAACCGAGCCGCACTGGTCGCGGCCAGTCACGTGGTGGTACCGGTGGCGCCCGATTTGTTCTCTTTGCAAGGACTCAAGAACCTCGGGCCGACGCTGCGGCGTTGGCGGGACACATGGAATCAGGCCCGCCCCAAGGCGGCCCCCAGCCTTGGCGAGCAGCCTGGCGGATCTATGCAGCCGATCGGCTATGTTCTGATGCAGCACGCCGAGCGTCTAGGTCGCCCAACGAAGGCGTATGCCAAATGGCAAGCGAAGCTGCCCAGCGCTTATCGTGAAAGTGTGCTCGGCGAGCACGCTCAGACCACATCAATCAGCCCCGACCCACTGCAAATCCACCGCATCAAGCATTACCGAAGCTTGATGCCGATGGCCATGGAGGTGCGCAAACCCATGTTCTCTCTGCGTTCCTCCGATGGTGCAATCGGCGCACACCAAACGAATGTGCAGCGGTGTTACGAGGATTTCAGAACCCTCGTTGATCAAATCGCGGTACATGTCGGGATCACGAGGAGTGGTACATGAGGCAGACGTCTGACAGTGTCTGGCGGCGGCGCGGCACGAGCTGGATTTGGGACGAGGAGGCGCGCAACCTTGTCTGTGCTGCGCACGAGGTGCGGAGCCTGCGCCAGTTTCTACAGGCCGTTGGGCACTGGTCCGACGATCTGCCCAGCAACGGCGGCGACACGCTAGTGGTGGCCGGGCTGGACGGCAGTCTCGACCTGCTCTCTCCCGAAGACGGCGAAGTCTGGCTCGCCGACGTGATCAAGCCTGCCGTCCTGTCGTTCCAGTCGTACTACGAGGGGCAGGCGGCCCTAAGCTTCTGGATGCCATCGGCGCGCGAGCGGTTGAAGACCAACCCTGCCACCGATGCGGTGACCTGGCTTTGCGAGGCACCGCATCGAGGAAGCCACCTCGACTTTGGTCGCATCCTTTGGGGCGAGGCCAATGAGTATCCGCAGGAGATCCTTCTGCGTGAGGGTGCCAAGCCGGCGGGTCTGTTCCACCTACGGATCACTTGAGGGCGGCACGTGCAAGCGGATTCCGTTTTTCAGCCCGGCGAGCGGATCACCCACCACGAATTCGGCCAAGGCGTTGTTCTTGACCCTGCTCACGACGGCTATCTGCGCGCATTTTTCAGCGTCGGTGAGCGCCGCGTTCCGGTTGGCTCTGTCAGGCGTGAGCTCACGCGGACCGAGCGCATCTTGCGTGCCGTTGACGGAGGGGCTGACCGAGCACGCCGGGCGTGGCTGTCCTACGAAGCGCACGCATTGCCGGTGATGGAGAGTGCCTCGGCGCTGACCTCAGCCAAGATCGATCTGCTGCCACACCAAGTGGTGCTGACGCATCGTGTCGCCACCGCATCCCCGCGCCGCTACTTGATCGCGGACGAAGTGGGCTTGGGCAAGACCATCGAAACCGCGCTCATCCTGCGGGAACTGGCGAGCCGTGGCGAGCTGAAGCGTGCGCTGATGGTGGTGCCTGCTGGTCTGGTGAACAACTGGCACCGCGAGCTGAACGAGGTTTTCAACCTCGACTTCGAGGTGTTCGGCTCGGAGGGCGACATCACCGACCGGAAGACGAATGCCTTTGCCAAGCACGACCGCCTGATCGCCAGCATCGACACCTTGAAGCGGCCAGCGCGCATCAAGCGCCTCTTGGAAGCACCGCGCTGGGACCTGGTGGTGTTCGACGAAGCCCATCACCTGACCGCGTACCGCAACGGCGGCAAGGTGCGAAAGACGGAGAACTACAAGCTGGCAGAAGCGTTGAAGGACCACTCGCGAGACCTGCTCCTGCTGTCGGCCACGCCGCACCAGGGCAACCACTTCCAGTTTTGGATGCTGATACAGCTGCTGAACCCGACCTTGTTCGGTAGCCCGGAGGAGATGGTGGAAAACCGCCATCGCCTGAATACCGTGATGTTCAGGCGCACGAAGGCCGATGCATGCCAACCGGACGGTTCACCGCTCTTCGCCCGGCGCTGGGTTCATACCGAATCCTTCCTGATGAATCAGGAAGAACGCCTGTTCTACGAGAAATTGCGGGAGTACTTGGAAGACGGCTTCGACCTCGCTCGGCGACAAGGAAGTAAAGGGCAGGCGCTGGGATTCCTGATGGCGATCTTCCAGAAGATTGCCGCGTCGAGCTTCGCCGCTGTTCGGAGGACGCTGAAACGACGGCTGTTGATGCTGACGATCCACGAAGCGCTGCTGCGCGACAAGGAACTCGACATCGATGGTCGCGAACGCCTCATGGATGAGGCGCGGGATCTCATCCATCAGGAGTTCCAGCTTCCCCGAGACAGCATTGGTCGCAGCGAGGTGGATCGGGTGCTGGCCGATCTCAAGTATCGACTGGTGAAACGGCTGGATGAAGAGGCGCTGGAGCTGGCGTCAGACCCCTACGGCAGTGAATACTCCGCGACGCACGCAGAGGATGTGGCATCGGCGGTGGTCGAGATGCACCTGCCCGAAGAGCGCCTGCGTATCGGGGACCTGCTCAAGATCTTTCCAGCCCAACGGGAAACGAAGGCGCAGAAGCTGCTCGACGGATTGGGCTACCTCTGGCGACAGAACCCGAATGAGAAGGTCGTTGTATTCGCCACGTATCTCGGCACGGTAGACCTCATTGCACGCGAGATCGAGCAAGCCTACCCCGGCCAAGGAGTCGTCGTGCTCCGGGGTGGCGACCACGGAGCCAAGGTTGCTGCCGAGCGTCGCTTCCGTCAGAAGGATGGTCCTCGGGTGCTGGTCTGCACCGCGGCCGGCCGGGAGGGCATCAATCTTCAGTTCGCGCGCATCCTGTTCAATTTCGACCTGCCGTGGAATCCGATGGATGTGGAGCAGCGTATCGGCCGCATCCACCGCTATGGCCAGAACCACACGGCGCAGGTCTACAACCTGGTCCTCTCGGACACCATCGAGGGCCGTATCTTCCTGTTGCTCGATGAGAAGCTCACTGAGATCGCTCGCACGGTCGGCAAGGTCGACGACCAGGGCAATGTCGCCGAAGATCTGCGAGCGCAGATTCTTGGGCAGCTCTCTGAGCGCCTGAACTACGACCGCCTCTACCAGGAGGCGCTCTCAGACCCAGAGCTCAAGAGGACCCAGGTCGAGCTGGAAGCGGCCTTGTCGAACTCGCGTGAGGCAAGGCAAGTCGTGTTCGACCTCTTCCAGGACCTGGAAGGCTTCAGTCTTGATGACTACAAGCCATTCTCGGACGTGTCGTCGAGCTTGGATCGCTTGGTACGGTTCCTGTCTGCAGCCGCCATCGAACGTCAACAGAAGCTCATCAAGCTCGACGACGAGACCTACGATCTGGTGACCGTTGATGGCGCTCGTCGCGCCCGTTTCACATTGAACCGCGACACTGCCACGAGCCGTGATGATGTTGAGCTGCTCGGCCTTGATCATCCGCTGATCCAGGAAGAATTGGGTCGCTGGCGCAGCATGCCGCCGGAGGACGTCGGGATTGCCGTGATGGGCGAGGTTGACACCCCGATCCTGTTGTCACTCTGGATGGTCGAAGCATCGACTGGAAACGGCGAGCGCCGAGTCATGGTTCAACCGATCGCTGTCAGGCAGGACGGTGTTCGCGTGCCTGCGGTTGAGCGACAGGCCGAGCGCTACCTGCAGGCACCGACCACTTCGCCGAGGTTCTCGCCAGAAGAGCGGCTTGAGCTCTTCGCCCACGCGGTCGAGCCGACCTTGCAGCGGGAGCTGAAGCACAAGGGAGCCGCGAATGGCGATGGCAGCTATTCGACGGAGCTGATCGGGTACGTCGAGATCGTGGCGAAGAGCGCCTGAGCTCGTAACTCGGCACGTAGAAAAGAGGCTCTGTTGAATTTCAAGTGGGTTGCCGGGCATGAGGGTTGATCACTGCGAAGTCGAGCTTGCCGGCGATCAGGAAGATGACGGTTCTGATAGTGGTGA
>JGI26049J44785_1001171_pt1 | contig 13326 bp, 9 predicted proteins | sample HigsolmetaGSP11D_FD_44785 | JGI IMG/M metagenome (IMG submission 44785)
TTTCATGACAGAACGATTGCTGGATGTGCAGGGGCTCGTGACGGAGTTCAAGCGCGGCTCCTCACACATACGAGCGGTATCCGATGTCAGTTTCCATATTAATCGAAGAGAAGTGGTGGGCCTGGTAGGCGAATCAGGCTGCGGCAAGAGCGTCACCTCCTTGTCGCTCATGAGGCTGCTCAAGGACACGCCGGGGCGGATCAGCGGAGGCAAGGTGCTGTTCGAGGGCAGGGATCTGGTCAAGCTGCCCGAGAAGGAGATGCGCCATATTCGCGGCAACGAGATCGCGATGATCTTCCAGGAGCCGATGACCTCCTTGAATCCGGTGCTGCGCATCGGCAAGCAGCTTGAGGAGCCGCTCACGGTCCATCTCGGGCTGAGCCGGAGTCAGGCCAGGGAGCGGGCGATCGATCTGCTGCGCCAGGTCGGCATCCCGCGCGCGGAGGAAGTCATCCATGACTATCCGCACCAGTTGTCCGGCGGCATGCGGCAGCGCGTCATGATCGCGATTGCGATCGCCTGCAAGCCGAAGCTGCTGATCGCGGACGAACCGACGACCGCGCTGGACGTGACGATCCAGGCGCAGATCCTTGAGCTGATCCGGAAGCTTCGGGCGGACAACGATATGAGCGTGCTGCTGATCACCCACGACCTGGGGGTCGTCGCCGAGATGTGCGATCGGGTCATCGTCATGTATGCGGGCCGCGTCGTGGAGGAAGGTACGGTGCAGGAGCTGTTCGCCAATCCGCGCCACCCGTACACGAAGGGCCTGATCCAGTCGGTACCGAAGCTCCGGCAGAAGGTCCGCCGCCTCGAATCGATCCCGGGCAATGTGCCGGATCTGTCTCAGATGCCTCAGGGCTGCAAGTTCGCGCCTCGCTGCGCCTATGCCACCGAGCGTTGTCACCAGGAGGAGCCGGGGCTGATCGCGGTCGAAGGGTCGACCGGACGCAAGAGCCGATGCTGGCTGGCGAACGAGCAAACTTGGGAAGAAAGGGGAGCGGTGACCGATGGACAAGCTGGTTGAAGTCAAGGGTTTGAAGAAATCGTTTCTGATCCAGAAAGGCCTGGGTGCGAAGCGGTACCTGCAGGCGGTTAACGATATATCCTTCACGATTCGCAGAGGCGAGACCTTCAGCCTGGTCGGTGAGAGCGGCTGCGGCAAGTCGACGACCGGCCGGCTCGTGAATCGGCTGCTGACGCCCGACAGCGGCGAGATCTGGTTCGAGGGCAAGGACATCACGAAGCTGTCCGAGCGGGCGATGAGACCGCTGCGCAAGCATATGCAGATGGTGTTCCAGGACCCGTATGCCTCGCTGAACCCGCGGATGAAGGTGAAGGATCTCGTGGCGGAGCCGCTCATCATTCATACGAAGCTGAGCGCCAGGGAGCGGGACATGATGGCGGCGAAGCTGCTGGAGGAAGTCGGCCTCGGCAGCCAGCATGCGGAGCGCTACGTGCATGAGTTCAGCGGCGGTCAGCGGCAGCGGATCGGCATCGCCAGAGCGCTGTCCGTGAAGCCGAAGCTGATCATCGCGGACGAGCCCGTATCCGCGCTGGACGTCTCCATCCAGTCGCAGGTGATCAACCTGCTGCAGGATCTGCAGGAGGAGCACGGCCTCGCATACCTGTTCATCTCCCACGACCTGAGCGTCGTCGAGCACATCAGCGACCGCATCGGCGTCATGTACCTCGGCTCGCTGGTCGAGACGGCGGACAAGGACACGCTCTACGAGCGTCCGCTGCATCCGTACTCGCAGGCGCTCCTCTCGGCGGTGCCGGTGCCGGACCCGAACGTGAAGCGGGAGCGGATCATCCTGTCCGGAGATCTGCCAAGCCCGGTCAATCCGCCATCGGGATGCCGGTTCCACACGCGCTGCCCTTCCTGCATGGAGATCTGCAAGCAGCGTGTGCCGGAGTTCCGCGAGGTGGAGCCGGGACATTATGTGGCCTGTCACCTGTATGATGAGGGCGCACAAGCTGGTGGGAAATCATGAAGGTGCTGGTGAATGCGGCCGCTGAGGCCGAGGTTCGCGTCATCCCGGCCTATGCCGGGGAACCGTTCCCGCTGCGCTTGCCGGAGCAAGCGGCGGAGGCGTGTGCGGCCACCTGGCTGTACGGCAGGCAGGCGGACGAAGACGATGTGCTCGTGATCGGGCTTGGGGAGCGCGAACGGTTGACGCCGGAGACGATCCGCCGCGCCGCGGGCATCGCGGCGAGGAAGCTGCTGGATGCCGGGCGGAGCAGCGGCCTGCTGATCGCAGGTCCGACGGATGGACAGGTCGCTCCGTCCAAGGTCGTCGCCGAAGCGGAATGGCTGCAGGCCTGGCTCGAGGGCTGGGCGTTCGGCCAGTATCGTTACGAGGAATATCGCCAGGCCACGCGCCTCGGCAGAACAGTGGACCTGCACCTGCGAGCGGAAGATTGGCAGAAGCTGACCGCGGAAGAACTGGAGGCGGTCATTCGCAAGGCGGAGAACCGGGCTGCGGGCGTGATCCTGACGCGCAACCTGGTGAACGATCCGCCGGAGAAGCTGCATCCGGAGCATCTGGCCAGGTGGCTGGAAGATTATTTCGCCGGATCGGATGATGCGGTGCGGGTGCATGTGTATCGCGGCGAGGAGCTCGTCGAACGTCAGATGAACGGGCTGCTCGCGGTGGGGGCAGGAAGCCCGCATGGTCCGGCACTCGTCGAGATCGCCTATGAGAGCGACCCAAGCCTGCCGAAGCTCGTGCTGATCGGCAAGGGCGTCACGTTCGACATGGGCGGCATGAATGTGAAGACGTCGCCGGAAATCAGCGACGCCCGCATGGACATGGGCGGCGCTGCTGCTGTCATCGGCGCCCTGGACATCCTGATCCGGGAGAGGGCGAAGGTGAATGTCACCGCGCTCCTGCCGATCGTGGACAACCTGCCGGGAACAAGGGCGATGTTGCCCTCGTCGGTCATCCGCTATCCGAACGGGCTCACCGTCCAGGTGGCCAACACCGATGGCGAAGGGCGGCTCATCATCGCAGATGCCCTGATCCATGCGGCGTCTCTGGGCGCGAAGCAGGTCATCGACATCGCCACCCTGACCGGCAATGTCGGCGCCGCGCTCGGCCTTGGACTGGCGGGCATCTGGGGAGACGAGGAGATGACGCGCGAGCTCGTCGACATCGGCAAGCGCAACGGGGAGCTGCTCTGGCCGATGCCGCTCGTGGACGAGTACGAATCGGCGCTGAAGAGCGATTACGCCGATCTGCGCAACGTCGGGACGAGCCCGATGGCCGGGGCGATCATCGCTGCGCTGTTCATACGCCGCTTCGTGACGAAGCCGATGAAGTGGGTGCATATCGATATGGCGGGCACGGTGCAATACAAGACCGATGTCGGCTATTCGCCGGTCGGAGCGACCGGTTACGGAGCCCGGCTGCTCGCTGATTATGCCGTCAGATACCGGGCACTTACGAGAGGAGATTCATGATGCTGCTGGAAGTAATCGCAACCTGCATGGACGACGCGCTGACCGCGGAAGCCTCCGGAGCGGATCGCCTGGAGCTCATCACGGCGATGACGGAAGGCGGCCTGACACCGGGGATCGGCCTGGTGAAGCAAGTGGTGAAGTCGGTGCGCATCCCGGTGATGGTGATGGTGCGCCCGCACAGCCGGTCGTTCGTCTATTCGCAGCATGACATCGCCACGATGGCGGGGGAGATTCAGGCGATCGCGGAGACCGGAGCCGCTGGCGTCGTGCTGGGCGCCCTGACCGCGGATGGCAAGATCGACGAGCGGGCGCTTGAGACGCTTCTGCCGCTCGCTGACGGCATGCAGGTGACGTTTCACAGAGCTTTTGACGAATTGCAAGACCAGTTCGAGGGACTGCGCGTGCTGGCAAGGTACCCTCAGATTACTCGCGTGCTTACGTCTGCGGGGGCTGCCAGCGCCGCGGATGCTGCGCAGAAGATGCGGCAGCTGGTGGAAGAGTCGGCAGGCAGTTCGGTCAGGATTCTGGCCGGAAGCGGCCTCACGCCGGACAATGTGCTCCGGTTTATTGAAGAAACAGGCGTAAGAGAGGTGCATTTTGGATCGGCGGTTCGTTATAACCGATCAGGATTGTCTGCGATCGATCCAGTCGTACTGCGAGCACTTGCCGACACACTGCATAAGATCGGGAACTAGCATGAGAATCGGGTGAGTGATTATGAATGATAGATACGTCGTTGGGATTGATCTGGGCGGAACGAAGATCGCCGCTGCGCTGTTCGATGCGCAGGGCGAGATGGTAAGCCGCGAGCAACGGGAGACGGCTGGCGCGAGAAGCGCGCAGGACGTGGTGGATCGCATCCTCGGCCTGGTCCGGTCCGTGTCGGGAGGCAGACCCCTGGCCGGCGTCGGGATCGCTTCTCCCGGCGCGGTCGACACCCGCAACGGGATCGTGCTGCAGGGCACCAATCTGCCGGAGTGGGAGAATGTTCCGCTCAAGTCCTGGCTGGAGCGGATTCTCGAGACCGAAGTCCAGGTCGTCAATGACGCGAACGCCGCAGCCTGGGGGGAATACGTGCGCGGCGCGGGCAGGGGTTCCTCCAGCATGATCTATATCACGCTGAGCACCGGCATCGGTTCGGGCATCGTGATGGATGGCAAGCTGTTGCTGGGCGCCCACAGCTTCGCAGGCGAGATCGGCCACCACGTGGTGGATCCGAGCGGACCTGTCTGCAACTGTGGCGGCAAGGGCTGCTGGGAAGTGTTCGCTTCCGGAACCGCCATCCGGAACAGCGCGCTGGAGAAGATCGCGGAGCGGACCTCGATCATCGGCCTGCTGGCCAAGCACAGGGGCGAGGAGATTTCCGCACGCCATGTGTTCGAAGCGTATGCGCTGGGCGATGAAGTCGCCATCGAGGTGATCGATCGCTCGATCCACTACATGGCGATTGGCCTGGCCAATGTGGTGCATACGTTCGATCCGGATCGCATCGTCATCGGCGGAGGGGTCAGCCGGGCCGGCGATCAGCTGTTCCCGGCGCTCATCGCGAAGACCGAGCAGTTGGTGATGAAGGCGTATCGCGATTCGTTCCGCATCGTGCCTGCAGGACTGCATGATGACGTCGGATTGATCGGCGCGGCGGCCCTCTGCGGCCATCTGGACACAGGAACGGCGAAGTCGTACAGCGCAGTCGACCTGTGATGAGGTTTATCCTGGCAATATGATGAAAAATGAAAGATGCTCTCCAAACAAGGAAACTGATGAGGTGATCGCCACATGACAACAAGGGAAGAACGGACGAGATGGTTCCTGCATGACCGGTTCGGCATGTTCATTCACTGGGGCTTGTATGCCATCCCCGCCAGGGGCGAATGGGTCAGAGGCAATGAACGCATGACGAAAGAGCATTACATGCAATACTTCGAGGAGTTTGACGCATCCCGCTATGATCCGAAGGCCTGGGCCAGGGCGGCCAAGCAGGCTGGACAGCGCTATGCGGTATTCACGACGAAGCATCATGACGGGTTCTGCCTGTTCGACAGCAAGCTGACGGACTTCAAGGTGACCAATACGCCAGCAGGCAGGGATCTGGTCCGTGAATATGTGGAAGCGTTCCGCGCGGAGGGGATCGCCGTCGGTTTGTATTATTCGATCATCGACTGGGACCACCCGGATTACCCGGGCTACGGCGACCGCGCCCATCCGGATCGGGACAACGAAGCGGCGAAGGACAAGCCGATCAACTTCGACAACTATCTGGAGTACATGCACGGGCAGGTCAGGGAACTGCTGACGAACTACGGCAAGATCGACATCATGTGGTTCGACTTCTCCTATGACGACATGACCGGCGAGAAATGGCGCGCCACCGAGCTGATCCGCATGGTTCGTTCCCTGCAGCCGCACATCATCGTGGACAACCGGCTTGGCGGCAATATTCGCAGCGCGGAGCCGGAGGAATACGCCGGGGACTTCTACTCCCCCGAGCAGATCATCCCGCCGGGCGGCATCGTCGATGAGCTCGGCCGCCAGGTGCCGTGGGAGGCGTGCATCACGCTGAACGACCATTGGGGCTACCACTCCGAGGATCGGAACTACAAGTCGGCCAAGCAGGTGATCCGTTCGCTCGTCGAATGCGTCAGCAAGAACGGCAACCTGCTCCTGAACGTCGCGCCGGACGCGAAGGGCGAGATCAACCGCGAGCAGCTGGCCATCCTGAGCGAGGTTGGCGAGTGGCTGCGCCTGAACGGCGACAGCATCTATGGCTGCGGGGCGGCGCCGCTGCCGAAGCCGGAATGGGGTCGCTACACGATGAAGGGCAACAAGCTGTATGCCCATGTCTTCGACCGCGGCATCGGGCCGATTTATTTCCAGGGGCTGAAGGGCAAGATCCGCAAGGCCCGGCTGCTGAGGGACGGCACGGAGCTGATCGTCAGCACCCCATGGATGGCGCAGGACTACTCGGACAGCGAGAGCGGAGCCTTCATCACGCTGAAGGGCGCGGAGCTGCCGGACGAGATCGACACCGTGATCGAGCTGGAACTGTACGAAAGCCTGTAAGAAAGAGCGGGCGGAAAAGCCAATGCGGTTTTTCCGTCCGTTTTTTTATTCCATATCGGATGGTCTGACGCTAAACGGAACGTGGATTCGTTATGGAACCATTCCGTACGGGATAATCGGCCGACATCATCCCATTACGCACTGTCGTTCCGTTAGCTGTGAGCATCTGACCATTTTGTCGCCAACAGCGATTCGACGTTCCGTTACGGGGGGACTCGCCGTTGGCAACAATGAAGAAAAACACATCCTTTCGATAATCTTTGACAAAATCATGAAATAACTGCTACGATAAAGGCAAATTACCTAACGAGTATTAGGTTGTCGAAGGAGAGGTATATGTCGACCAAAGATCTGATCATCCAGGCAGCTACCCGGTTGTTTGCGGAGAAGGGCTACGAAGGGATGACGATGAAGGAGATAGCGAGGGAAGTGGGGATCAAGGCTCCGTCCTTGTACGCATTCTTTGAAAGCAAGGAAGATATCTTCACGCATATTTACCTCGATATCATCACACGGCATCTGGATCTGGCCAGCAGTGCGACCCGTTCAGACGGCCTGACCGTGCGGGAGCAGTTCGACCAGATGCTGAAGTCGATCATGGAGTTTCAGCTACAGGAACCGCTGCAGATGAAGATCTATCTGCGCCTGCTGCTCTTTCCTCCAGAGGTGTTCAAGGTGGATCTGAAGGAGGAACTGCTCAAGCTGGAGCAGGCGGAGCAGGAGATCTTCCAGCGCCTGTTCGAGAAGGGCATGGCGAGCGGAGAGATCAAGCCCGGTGACAGCAGCGCTCTCGCGAAGCTGTTGATCTGCCTGCTGGACGGATTGTTCTGGGAGATACAGCGCCATGATGAGGCAACCTTTTGGCGGCGCTTTCACACTGTCTGGGGTGAGTTCTGGCAACGTATCCAGGCAGATTGACAGTCAGATGACATTGGCATAGGGGAATGTGTATGCGTGTTCTGGTCTCATGTGTGCTGTTCATATGGATGTTCGCCTGTGACGTCCATGCGGCCCAGCTTGTCGAAGACGGAAGGCTCGATCTGCGCGAGCGTGAGCTGACTGGCTCTGCCCCCGTCGGGCTCGGCGGCGGCTGGCATTTCTATGAGGGCGTGTTCCTTAAGCCGGATCAGTTGACAGCCTATGAATACAAGGTGATTCAGGCCCCTGCCACCTGGGGATCACAAGGGATGCGGATGGGCAATCAGGGGCATGGCACCTATCATCTGGTGATCGGGCTGTCGGATGAAGAGGTCGGACGGACGCTTGGGCTCGAGCTGCCCGGTATCGCGTCGGCCTATGACCTGTATATCAATGGGCACAAGCTCGCATCCGTCGGTCAGATCGGCACTTCACCGGACGGCATGCAGCCCGCGATCCTTCCTCGCGTCCTTTACTTCACTCCGGACAGCGATCAGCTCGACCTGATCCTGCATGTCTCCAATTATTCGCAGCGCAAGGGCGGCATGTGGGCTGAACTGAGGCTTGGCTCGGCTGACAGCATCGCCAGGGACCAGCAGCATCGGTTGATCTTCCAGGGATTCATCGCCAGCGGCCTGCTGCTCATGGGGATCATCCACGTCGGATTGTATGCCTTCCGATTGGGTCTGTCAGCGCTTTTCTTCGGTCTGGCCTGTCTGCTGCTGTTTCTGAGAAGCGTCTTTGTCGGCGAGATGATCGCCATGCAGCTGATGCCGTCCATCCCCTGGGAGCTGGCGGTGAAGATTGAATATTTGTCCGTTTATTGGGGGATCGGCTTCCACGTCCTGTACATTCATCACCTGTACCCGAAGGATCTGAGGCGCGCGATCAGCTACGCCCTGGTAGGGCTGATGTTCGCCTGCACCCTTCCCGTACTCGTGCTCCCGGCCAGGATCTACACCGAATGGCTGGTCGGTTATCAGCTCATCGTGCTTGTCCTGATCCTGTACATCCTGTATGGGCTGTTCCGCGCAGTGCTCCGGCGCAGGATCGGGTCGGTGACGAATCTGGCAGCCGGGCTTCTGTTCTTCGCCAGCGCGATCAATGACATCCTGTACTACAATTTCCTCCTGCGCTCGATTGATCTGGTGACGTTCGGGCTGTTCATCTTCATCTTCACGCAGATGATGATGCTCGCCAAGCGGTATGTCTACACCTATCGGCAGGTGTCCGAACTGAAGGGGGAGCTGGAGGCCACCAACGCCCACCTGGAGCATCTCGTGGAGGAGAGAACGGAGGCCCTGCAGCGCTCGAACCAGAGTCTGAAGCGAGCAGAGCAGGCCAGGACGGATCTGCTGTCGGATATCGTGCATGAGCTGAGGAATCCGCTCACCTCCGTGATCGGCTATCTGCGCAGGCTGAAGGATGGTCTGGCCGCGGACCTGGCGGAGCGTCATGTGGAGGTTGCCTATCAGAAGGCGCTCATGCTGAATCATGTGGTGGAGGATCTGCGGCATCTGGCGCATATGGAGCAGCATGAGATCGCGTTTCATCATCAGCCGATGGAGGTTCGTGAGCTGTTCTCGGCTCTGGATCGGGCCTATGATTGGGAACTGCTCGACCGTCAGGTGGAGCGCAGATGGCAGCTGTCTCACGATGGGAGCGATTACATCGTGCATGTCGATCGGATGCGGCTTGAGCAGGCATTCGCCAACCTGGTCACCAATGCGCTGGTGCATACGAAGAAGCAGGAGAGCATCACGATCAGCGGACGTTGCTATCGTTACGCCCGCGCCTGCGTGATCGCCGTGAAGGATACGGGATCGGGCATCACCAGGGCGGAACAGGCGAATCTGTTCAACCGTTTCTATCGGGCGAGGCGGGCAGGTGCGGAAACGCAACATGCGGGGTCCGGGTTGGGGCTTGCGATCGCCAAGGCGATCATGGACGCCCATCAGGGGCGAATCGGCATGCGGAGCGAGCTCGGCAGGGGCAGTACGTTCTATCTCATTCTTCCTGTGGAAAGGGTGGGGATACCATGAATGCAGCACAAATCCTGATCGTGGATGACGATGCGGCGATACGCAAACTGATCGGTCATTATGTTCAGGAGCATCATTACCTTCCGATCGAAGCCGAGGACGGGGAGTCGGCGGTGCGAATGTTCCGTTTCCATCGGCCGGATCTGGTGCTGCTCGATGTCATGATGCCCGACATGGATGGATTCACGGTCTGCAGGCAGATCCGCCAGGAATCGGATGTTCCGATCATCTACCTCTCAAGCAGGGGGGAGAGTTACGATGTGGTGCATGGCCTTGATCTGGGCGGAGACGATTATGTGGCGAAGCCGTTTGAGCCGGAGATATTGATGGCCAGGATCAAGGCGCAGCTCCGACGCACGCGGAAGACAGACAAGAAACGGCCGATCGTGTTCAGCGATCTGGTCATCGATCGGGAGACATGCGAGGTGCGCTGCCGGGACACGGTGATTCCGTTCCTGGCCAAGGAGTTCAAGCTGCTCGTCTATCTGGCGGAGAGGCCGAGGCGTGTCTTTCACGTGGACCAGTTGTATGAAGAGGTATGGAATTCTTTCGGTGGCGATACGCGAACTGTCATGGTTCACATCAGCAATATCCGTCAGAAGCTCGCCGCTCATGCTCCGGACATCATCCGGATCGAAACGGTCAAGGGAATCGGCTATCGATTGGTCGTCTGTTGAGTCGATCAACATCGCTTTGGATGATTGCCCGGGAAATTTTTTGCGGAAAATGTCGAATTTTAAGTTCATTTTAACTTGCCTTGGTACACTGTCCTGGAATCTGGCTAACGAACATTAGTTAACCATCAAAATGAAGATCAGATGAAAGGACAGGAGATGATGGCGCCGTGCGCAGAAGCAGCTGCAAGTCGATGAAGAAGTTTCAGATGGTGGGTGTTGCACTGTTGCTGATGTTGATGTCGGTCATGTTCTTCCCTCAGGCCGATGCCAACGCCGATTCGGGTTTCGCCGGACAACCCCGGATAGAAGTAACGGATTGGTACGACCTGCCATTCACTTATCCGGACTACACCTATGACAATTGCTGGTACGAATGTTATATCATCGTGTGGGGAGATTTTACCTTCTGGACCTTCTCTTCCTCTTACGAGGATGCCACGGTGATCGGCGCCTATGATCAGAGCGGGGAGTTGATCAGTTCCCGACTCTATCAGGGAGACTACGAGATTGAATATATCTCGATCGAAGAAGGTTTCGTCTACCTGTACGGATATTACAGCCTGAAATATGACGACGACCCGATCCGTATCCCGGTGGAGGAACTGAGAGACATCGTCGAGAGCGGGAGCAAGACCACCCTGACGATCTCAGCCGACCAGATCAAGGTTGGAGAGGAGGTCGTGCTGACGGCCAGCGTGACCGGCTTCAAGACCGGCATCTTTCCCACAGGCACGATCACGTTCGAGAGCAGGGAGACGCACATAGGCGAAGCGGAGCTGGAGGCCGATGGAACGGCGACGCTGGTGACATCGACGTTGCCGGTGGGCCGTCTGGATATCGTTGCCCGTTATTCCGGTGATGAGTTTTATTCCTCCAGCCAGTCGGACATCGTGATGCTGACCGTATTGAAGAAGCCGAACCCGGGGGAACCCCATGTGCGGTATGATGGAAGCGAGGCTCCAGTATCCATTCCCGACTGGGGACCGTTNTGTTTCGATGGGCCAAGTTGGAATTCGAATTTCTCCGATTGTCCGGTGCTTTATTGGGGAGATTATGAATTCTGGGCATATGAGGATTATGAGAGTGAGTACTGGGTCCTGATCGTCGCCTTATGGGACGGAGAAGTGGTGGGCACCAGGGAGTATGTTGATTACTCGTATGGGTATACCCGATATCTCTATGATATTACGATCGGATATGATTCAAATTGGGAAGAAGAAGCGGCTACCTTCTGGGGGCAGTCCAATTATTCCCTCACCATCCCGTTAAGCGAGCTGGCCGAGATCGCGAAGATGACCACCACCACGCTGGTCGCATCGGATAATGCCATCGAACTCGGGGAATCGGTCACGCTGACGGCTTCCGTCACGGGGGTTGCGGACAAGCTGACCGGCGATGTGCATTTGATCGAAACAGCGAACAAGCTCACGCCTCAGACGAAACCGGTGGGGGCGGATGGAACGGTTGTATGGACCCTGAATGACCTGCCAGCTGGCGATTATTCATTCAGAGCGGTGTATCAGGGAGATGCGGACAACAGTCCGAGCCGCTCTGGGAGCATCCAGGTCGAAGTGATAGCCTCGACCTTCACGGTGGAGTTCTATGCGGATGGCGAACTGGNGGACAGCCAGACGGTCGAGCATGGGGCGAAGGCGACGAAGCCGGAGGATCCGGAGAAGGAAGGATACACCTTCGTCGGCTGGTACGATGCGGCGACAGACGAGCAGTGGGACTTCGATGGCGACGTGGTGACCGGCGATCTGGAGCTGTATGCGAAGTGGGAGATCAACCGCTACAAGGTCCGGTTCGTGGATGAGGAAGCCAATGAGCTGGCGGACGCTCAGACGGTCGAGCATGGGGCGAAGGCGACGAAGCCGGAGGATCCGGAGAAAGAAGGATACACCTTCGTCGGCTGGTACGATGCGGCGACGGGCGAGCACTGGGACTTCGATGGCGACGTGGTGACCGGCGATCTGGAGCTGTATGCGAAGTGGGAGATCAATCCGCCTGAAGCGCCCGTGCTCGGCAAACCGGAAGCTGGCAATGCGCAGGTCAGGCTGACGTGGAGTGCATCGGAGAGGGCGACGAGCTACATCATCTACGTGAGTGATGACGAAGACTCATACGGCGTGGTTGTGGGTACCGTTGGCGGCGATGTGCTGGAGTATGTTGTGCCGGATCTGACCAACGGGAACGTATACTACTTCACCATCGTGGCATCCAATGACGGCGGAGACAGTCCATTTTCGAATACGGTGAGCGCGAAGCCGATCACGGTTCCCTCAGCTCCATATGATATCGAAGTGGTCGCAGGAGATGGCAAGGTGACCATCAGCTTCAAGGGGTCTGATGATGACGGAGGCAGTCCGATCACGGAGTATGTCGTGACAGACCTTGAGGGCAATGTGTTGGCTACAGGCGAGTCCAGCCCGATCGAGGTGACCGGCCTGATGAATGGGGAGACGTACCAGTTTGTCGTCTATGCTGTTAATGAGGCGGGCGACGGTGAACCATCCCAGCCTTCGGAGGAAGTCGTTCCGACAGCGCCAGCTCCAGGAGGCGGAGGCGGAGACGACGGCGGCGATGATCCGTCCGATGGCGACGACAGAGGCGATGACCCGTCCGATGACGACGACAGAGGCGATGATCCGTCCGATGGCGACGACAGAGGCGATGACCCGTCCGATGACGACGACAAGGGCGATGACCCGTCCGATGACGACGACAAGGGCGATGACCCGTCCGATGGCGACGACAGAGGCGATGACCCGTCCGATGACGACGACAAGGGCGATGATCCGTCCGATGACGACGACAGAGGCGATGACCCGTCCGATGGCGACGACAGAGGCGATGACCCGTCCGATGACGACGACAGAGGCGATGACCCGTCCGATGACGACGACAAGGGCGATGACCCGTCCGATGGCGACGACAGAGGCGATAACCCATCCGGCGGGGATAACAATGGCGATGATCCAACAGGCGGTGACAGCGGAACCCTGGCTCCGGATGATGTGGATGAGTCGGAGCGGATCGAGGTTGACTTCTCACTCAACGGCCAGACGGTGCAGGTTGGAGTGGCCCGGTTGGTGAACGTCGATCATCAGCAGATCATCACGATCGTGGTCGATCCGGACAAGCTTCAGGAAGCGTTGGATAC
>JGI26049J44785_1001174_pt1 | contig 13299 bp, 14 predicted proteins | sample HigsolmetaGSP11D_FD_44785 | JGI IMG/M metagenome (IMG submission 44785)
CCTTATCATCGGCATCATACTTTCGTACATATTGGGCAGGGTGATTTCTAAACCGATCCTGCACATGGCTGAACTGGCAGAACAAACTGCGGCTCTGGATTTGCGGGAAGAAAGCCAGTCATTCGGAAAAATGAAAGAATACAAAGATGAAACCGGACAGATGGCCAAAGCGCTCGGGCAAACAAGAAAAACCTTAAGGGACTTGGCGATGAAGCTACAGCAAATATCCTCAACGGTTGCTTCCCACTCCGAATCCCTTGCCAAAAGGACGGAAGAAAGCTTCCAGTCCATCAACCAAGTGGCAGCCTCCATCGATGAGTTCGCCCAGGGAAACAGCCATCTTGCACAAACCGTTCATGACATCAACGAAACATTAAGTGAAGTCGTCAATCTGATCGGGGAAATTACGCAGGAAGCATCCACCGGGGCGGAATATGCTGTGTCTTCCCTTGATGCTGTCGCAGAAGGGCAAAAAACGATTGATATCCAAATTGAGAAAATGGACCAGAATATTGAGATCACGACTGCGGCAAATCAATCCATTACAGAACTCAGCCAAATGATCGGCAAGGTCCATGAATTTGTTAATGTCATTAATGCCATTGCAGCTCAAACAAACCTTTTGGCTTTAAATGCATCGATAGAGGCTAGCAGGGCCGGGGATGCGGGAAGAGGATTTGCCGTTGTGGCCGGTGAAATCCGTAAACTGGCGGAAGGTTCTTCGAAAGCAGCGCAGGAAATTAAAGACTTGATCTCCGCGACGACGGAAAAATCCAATGCAGCTGTGGAAAATATCAGCCAGGCCAACGCCTTTATCTCGGAACAAAAAGACGCTTTCCATAAAACTGAAGCTGCCTTTGAGACGATTAAACACACATACAGCAACATTGTTGACAGTTTTCGGCATACGGCAGAAAGCATGGAAAACATCAATGGGAAATCCAAACAAATTTCGAAGCAAATCCAGGATATTACTTCCACTGTTGAAAATTTTGCGGCAAGTTCAGAAGAAATATCCGCTTCCAGCCAGGAACATCGGGCTTTTACCGAAGCCATTTCCGGGTCCACAAAAGAGTTGCAGCAACTGGCAGGTAAATTGGATGCGGAAATTAAGAGGTTTAAAGTAAGTTAACCCGCAAGATCCCCTGCAGGCAGCCTGACAGGGGATTTTTTAACGCAAATTGATTCAGATAAAGATTTGCATAAAATCCGTTTTGCCTCAACAGCTCTTCATGCGAACCTTTTTCGATGATTTCCCCATGGTTGATGACGAGGATCATGTCTGCTTCGCGGATCGTGCTCAGCCTGTAGGCAATGACAAAACTGGTCCTCCCCTTCATTAACGACTTCATCGCCGCCTGGATATGGAACTCTGTTCGGGTGTCGACATTGCTTGTCGCTTCATCCAAAATGAGGATCGACGGGTCGGCAAGGATGGCCCTCGCGATGGTTAACAGCTGTTTCTGCCCCTGGCTTACATTGCTCCCTTCCGCATTTAAATACGTATTATATCCATTCGTAAGTTTCCGAATAAAACGCATCGGCTGCCTTACTCCCCTCTGTATACATTTATATACAACCAATCAATAAAATATTAAGCAGAAATTAAGAAACCGCCATTATATTTTTGATATCAAATGATTTGGGGTGTACATGAAAAAATGAAAAAGAACTACATAAAATTTGCCATTGATCTGATCATGGCGATTATGTTTGTCCTGTTTTTCAACACGCGCGTTTTAGGTGGGCTAGCGTATCATGAAATTGCCGGGCTTGTTTTTGGTGTCATGTTTTTGACGCATGTTTTGCTGAATTTCAATTGGGTGAAAAATGTAACACTGAAAATGCTCGACAAAAAACTGCCGTGGANAGCGCGGGGAAGCTATGCACTGAATCTTTTGCTGCTGGTCTCCATGTGTTTCATTATTATCAGCGGGATCATTATTTCCCGGGTTGTTTTCCCGAACATCAACCTTGGGAATGAAAATTGGTTCAAAATTACCCATATTTCTGTCTCATCCCTCGTTTTAATTCTGGTAGGCATTCACGTAGGGCTTCACTGGCATTGGGTAGTCAATGTCTTTAAACGGATCATCCACTTTAAAACAAAAAAGAAATGGATTGGTTATGCAGTAAAAATTGCAGCGGCGCTGATTCTTGCTTTTGGCGTTTATGAAATCAAGCAAACAGGATTTGTCAACCGGGTTGCGAGCGCCACCACCGTCTTTAGTGGAAACAGCAGCGGCGGGCAAATGGAGGGGCATGATCATTTTGATTCCGCCAGCGGTCAAGGGCCTGATTTTATGAACGGGGAAAAACCGGGCTTTGCGAACGGCCAAAGACCGGTTTCGAAAACGGGCAAAAACCAAATTTCGCAAAAGGGGAACGGCTTGAAGGTGCAGAGCATGAAGGCGGAAACGTGAATGTCCTGAATGTCATCCTCACATACTCAGGCATTATGGCCGTGTTTGTCGTGATCACGTATTATATTCGAAAACTAACATTAAGAAAGAAAAGAAGAAAAATGGCTTAAACATACGGAAACCTCCGATTTTTTCCGGCGGTTTCCGTTTTTTCATTACCTGTACTCGCGCTTTAATTGGTACTGGTCATCATCATGAGAAGATGGATGATACAGAATACCATTCCTGTTCTGCAATAATCCTACGAAAATCTTTTGCTTCGGATGCGCGTTTTTGTTCGAACTGGTATTTTAAAAAATTTTTGTTCTGTAATACANCGTACATCATACATTTTGTTATAAACATCGATGCTGCCAGTTGCTTTCTCCAGCTGCGGCTCCGAATGTTTTAACTGCTTATGGNCATCATTCAAGCCGGAAGCGATTTTGGAAATGGCGTTGTTTGCCTGTTTGAGCCCGTCATCAAGGGTTTGCGCCTGATTCGGGACAAGGAAGTTTTTGATCGGCGTCCCTGCCGGTTGTGTCGCGCTCCGGACTGCTTTGACATGATCGACTTTTTCAACACTGAGCGTAATGGCTTCAATCTTCTCCAAATATTTGCGCGAATCATTTTTTCACCATTTTTCATCACGATCGTGGCCGGCATCGATTCGCCAGGTTCAAAATGATCCGCAATCAGGTTATAACCTTTTACCGAATCATACTTATCGCTCATTTTGGCAATTGAATTATAAGAAAGTTTTCCATTGTAAATGATGATTGCCGGAACGATGGACACCGCGACAATGAAGAGTGCGATGAAAGGGCGCGCCAATGCAAAGCCACCCATTTTTTCCACATGCGGCTTTAACTGTGGCTGATATTTTTATTCATCGGCCAGAACAGTTTTGTGCCAAAAATGAACATCAAAATCGGGACAATCGTCACCAGGCATAAAATAAGGAAGACAATCCCGACTGCGACGCCTACGCCTGACCGGTATATGTTGAAGTTCGAAAATCCGATCGCCGAAAAGCCGACCAGTACGGTCAAAGAACTGAAGAATACGGTGCGGCCCCCGCTCCGGAACGTATGGATCACCGCTTCATTCACCGTTTCAAAATTCGGGAGTTCCTCTTTGAAACGGTGAATCAGCAAAATGCAGTAATCCGTCCCGATCCCGAACAGCACCGCAACAAGGAAGATGTGCGTGTAATCGAAAATCGGAAAATCCACCCATTTGGCCAGAAAAGCAACGACAGCCTGTGATGCGAGAAAAGAACAGCCGACAGCGATCAGCCATGAATTGTTTTTACAATTTCATTATAGGAGAGCAGTAAAAAAGAGCCCTTGACCAAAATCGATTTTTCATCCAAGTTTTATTTTGTTCCTGTCAAGATCCGGTAGCTCAATGCATCGTGATAAGAACTGACAAGATTTCCATGCCGTGTGAGGATGGAAAACAATTCGGGCTCAAGATCCGTTGAAAAATGATATTCTGAATGGGTATAGCCGCTTACAGCTAGGTTTTCCTTCCAAACTTTTATATTTCGGAAACCGGCCGTTTCCAACAGTTTTTTCCAGTCTTGTTCCGCCAACAATATGTCAATTTGATAAAAATTTTTGATCTCAGATTGCTCCTCTTCAGTCAATTTTCTGTCAACCGTCATCTCATTTGCAATGAAACGCCCGCCTTTTTTCAAAACCCGGTATATTTCCGCCAACGAGGATGGTTTGTGGACAAATGCCAGGACAGACTCGGATAAAACGAAATCAAACGTATTGTCCTCAAACGGAAGCTTTTCAACAGATCCGGCAACCAAGCGGACCGGCAGCTGTTCGGATAGAAACCGGTTTCGCGCTTTTTCAATCATGATCGGATGAATGTCGAGGCCGGTAACATCAGCCTGATATTCCCGGAATAAATATGCGGCCGTTTGCCCCGTTCCGCACCCCGCATCTAAAATTTTTGAACCACTCCTGATATGTTCATTGGCCAGCATTTCCTTTGAAAGATTAAAGCCACCGGGATGGGCACCCCCCAAGCCGAATTTTGCCAAATAATCGATATATGTGAAATCTCCCAATTTACCGCCTCCCTTTGCTTTTTTTATTTTATGTAGATAGGTAAAGCGGGGTTCTATTTCTCCCGGGAGAATGCCTATAGAAATACAAAGAATTTTAGGGGCATGGAGATGTTGGATGCAAGACAAAAATTGTGCACTGAATCACCGGCTTGTTTCACGGGCAAATCTATTACAAATGTAAATGGAACTGGTTCGCCTTGTTTTTTGATGTGGTCCCGGAAAGTTGGATGGCCACTTTTTTTAATTCCACGTCCGGTTCCAATTGCACCCATAAAGATTTTTGGTCAAAAACGAGCTGCTCGTGATATACGCTCTGATGCCCGATGATCATATAGCCGGCGATGCATGCCGCCATCACATACAGGCCGGTTATGTGCCCGTACAATTCGTATCCGAGCATTACAGCGGAAATCGGTGTATTAGATGCAGCAGCAACGACCGCCAACATTCCCGCTGCGCCCCTAAAACAGGATTTAACCCGAAAGCCAAAGCAAAAACGTTCTCGGCGACAGAACCAATTACAAGTTGCAGGGTGAACGTCCCCCCGTAAAAACCGGATCCAAGTGTAACAACCACAAACAAGATCTTCCAAAGAAACGCGAAAAAGTCAACATGGTCCCCGTATATGGCCCGGTCTATTAAAGGCAGGATCAGACCCAAATCGGCGGCAGGAAAAATCAATAAAAGGGCGGCAATGAGCAATCCTCCGGCGCAGGGCATCAGCAGCAAAGGAATATGAAAACTTTACTACTTTTTGCCACCGCCTTGTAATTCAATCCGGACAGGCAAAAGGTTCCGGAAAAAATTTTAAAAAAGGCTTTGACAAGCGAAAATTATTGTTGTAGAATAATACCTGTCAGCGAGAGATAAGGTTGCTCGTAAAGTTGAAAAGCAAAATAAATTTTTTCGGGAAGTAGCTCAGCTTGGTAGAGCACTACGTTCGGGACGTAGGGGTCGCAGGTTCAAATCCTGTCTTCCCGATCCTTAAAAACCTTGATGTATCGCGGATATATCAAGGTTTTTTATTTGTCAGCGAAGNCTTCATTCGCCGGCTTTGCAGTAACAGCCATTGTGTTCGGGAAAAATACACAAAGAATTGTTACGCCGCTCCAACATAAATCCAATCATCGTCTTCTCCTAACAGGTTTAAAAATCCCCATTTTACACCCCTATTTTTGGAGGTGATAAAATGGAGGAAAAAAGTTATAAATCTAATACTTATTCGTATAATGACCAGCTTTAAGGCAATATACAATGCAAAAGTGCCGGAGATACAGACAGCTTGGGTGAAACAATCCAAAATGTAATCAACAAAGTCACCGGCAATGATAAGAACGAGTAAGAATCGTACAATTTTCTGAACGCCAAACGATTGGCGTTCTTTTTACATAGAACAACCCCCTGAAGATTTCAAGGGGCTGTTTGGACAGACAATTTTATGAAATTTTTATCAGGCGTTTAAATGATTAAACCCCGGACCGCTTTAATGCAGAACAGGGTTTAACGGCTTATGTATGTGCCGCCGTTGCCGTAATTGAACTAAGAAAGTTTTAAAACCACACTCCTCAAAGTGGGTGTCCGCAAAAGCATTCCTGCCTTCCTCCCTGCCGCAAAAGGCGGAGGCCCGGCATTCCGGCTTTGATATAAAACTCCCTATATCAGTTTAAAGGTTAAAACTTTATTACCATTACGCACAACGCANCTCTTGTATTCATATATTACCCTTTTTTTAACATAAGATCAATAAGAAACTTTTTCACTCGATTTCGCCAGTCCAGGACATCATGCCGCCGCTCAGGTTCGTGACATCGAAGCCGCGGCTTTCAAGAAACTGGCAGGCCATATAGCTGCGCCCGCCGGAATGGCAGACAACAATGTAATTTTTGGAACGGTCGAGATCCTGCAAGCGGAACTCCAAAAGGCCGAGCGGGATATTCACCGCACCCGGGATTTTTCCTTCCGCAACTTCATCTGTTTCACGCACATCAATAATATGAAGTTTCTCTCCCTTTTTTCGTTTTTCTTCGACTTCCTGTGTTGAAATTTGTTTCATGATCAATTCCCNCTTATATTACCCCTGTAGGTATATCATCACATAAAATTTTTCTGCGGGAAGGCCGGAGCCTCCCCGTTTTCAGCGACTTTTCACAAGCAGGTTGACCGCTTCTTTCACAAGACTTTCCGTATCTTCCCCGTTTTGCCCCGCTTTTTGGACACATTCCACCAGATTGGCGCTGACAATTACACCGATCGCACGGTCAATCGCCGTACGCGCTGCAGACAGCTGGGTGATGACATCTTTGCAGTTGTCCTGTTGTTCCATCATCCGCAACACGCCCCGCAATTGGCCTTCAATTCTTTTGACGCGGTTTTTGATTTGGTCATCATATTGCACCTTTTTTCCTCCTCTATATTATGAGTGAATCACAGAGTAAGAGCTAATGTGAAATCCTTTCCTGCGCAAAAACCGGATGCCGAAATTGGCTTCAAGCTGGTTTGAAGAAATAATATGCAGGTTGCCCTTTGGAATTTGGCAGGAAAATCTTTTTAAATAGGCGGTTGGGATCGTAATGGCGCCTTGAACGGATNCACTGCCTGCATCCTGGTAATCCCTTACGTCGACCACCACTTTATTTTCCATATCATCAATTCTTAATTCTGTCCGCGTTATTCCGTGGACCGGAAAATATCGTGTATAACCAATTTTAATGAGGATCAGAGCAAGAATGAAGAAAACAACATACATTTACACGAATGACCTCCTGCCCAAAATTCAATTACAGAAACCATCNTATACCCCTATAGGTATTTTGTCAAATCCCATGCCTTAAAAACTTTTTAAACTCATGGTAAAATAATGAAGCAGACTTTTTAAGACAAGGGGAAGAGAAATGAAAAAAAGAAAAGTTGGCTGGCTTGGATTCATCATTGCCATGTTCTTAATGGCTGCGGCAGCATGTGAACCATATAATGGCAGCAGCACACAGACTGCCACAAAACAGGCGACATCCCAGCAAAGCAGAAGCCAATCCGGCCAAACAACCGGCAAGCAAATTCCGGTCAAGCTTGCCGATGTGACCGATGGGGATACGATCAAAGTCTACTATAACGGAAGGGAAGAAACAGTCCGCTATTTGCTGGTTGATACACCAGAATCGAAAAAACCGGGTCAGTGCGTGCAGCCGTATGCAAAAGCGGCCNACTACCGGAATAAGCAGCTCGTCAGCAGCGGCAAACTGACCATTGAGTTCGATAGCGGCGCTGAGCGTGATAAATATGGCCGGCTGCTCGCTTATGTTTTCGTGGACGGCAAATCCGTGCAGGAACAGCTGCTGAAAGAAGGGTATGCGCGCGTCGCTTATGTATATGAACCGCCTTATAAGTATTTAAGCACGTTCGAAAAAGCCGAGCAGCAGGCAAAGAACGCGTCTCTCAGAATCTGGTCACAAAAAGGCTATGCGACAGACCGCGGTTTTAACGGCTGTGTAAAAGGAAGCGCATCTTCCGAAACAACCGGTCAGCAAAAAAGTACAAACAGCAGCACCGACAATTTTCAAAATTGCACAGAATTGAGAAAAAAATACCCGAATGGCGTACCGCGCTCCAATCCTGCTTACCGCTCCTATATGGACGGCGACAAGGACGGCTACGCCTGCGAACTTTATAAATAAGAAACAGGCTGGCGGAAAGCCTGTTTCTTATTGTTCATAATAATTTAATTCCCATTCAATCCCGTGCCTGTCTTTTACCTTGGCATACAGCGCACCCCAAAATGTTTTCTGCAGTTCCATTGTCACCTGCCCGCCTTCAGACAATGCACTGTAAATGCGGTTGATTTCTTCTTCACTTTCAAGGTCCAAAGAAAGCTGGATGTAGTTTCCTTTTACAGGAGGNTCCCCAAATACATCGTTAAAATACAGCGCGCAGTCTCCAATATGCAGCTCGGCATGAATATATTTTCCTTCATGCCCTTTAAACATTTCGATCCCGTCCGCAAGCTTGGCATTTTTAATTTCNCCCTTAAATACATCACGGTAAAATTCGATCACTTCTTTGCAGTTTTCAATCGTAATATGTGGGATTACTTTTTTCATGGTTCACCCTCATTTTCTCCGGAAGATTTCCTCTATTCTACCATAGTGGAACAAAAAAATGAAATGCAGAAAATTACCGGTGCTCGCGTCTTGCAAAATCCACAAACCGGAATTTATCCAGCCTGTGCCGCGATTCCGTGTATTGCAAAAGGCTCGTATCATCCAAATAAACTTGGTTCCGTACAACGACCACATGATTGTATTCCTTCATATCCAAATACTTGTAATCTTCCTCGGTTGCTTCTTCCACTGTAATTTCTTTTTTCGCAAAACTGATGACAAGACCGAGCTTTTTTTCGAAATATTGGTAAAGTGAAACTTCGCATATATCTTTTGTGATGGTTGGAACAAATTTCCTTCGGATATAGTCTTTGTCTAATATAATATTTTCTTGATCGACTTCCCGTGATCTGATGACTTGCCAAACTTCTTCTTTTCCTGATATTTTTAAGTGCTGGCATAATGTTTCATCGGGTTTTACCAGCACTAATTCATGGACATTCGTCCGCCAGGCCTTTCCCGAACTCTCTGCAATTTCGCGAAAACTGACCAGTCCAGAAACCGGAAAATCGAACTTTTTTACATCCAGTACTACTGAGCCTTTTCCTTTTATTTTCTGGATATACCCATTTTGCGACAAAAGATTAAGCGCTTTTCGGATCGTTTCCCTAGACGTAGAAAACTGTTCAGCCAAAATATGTTCAGATGGCAGCATGCTGTTTGATTCGATCTTTCCTTTTTGGATTTTGTCCGCTAGTTCGTTATAGATCAACATATATTTATTCTCTCTCATTTTAAATCACCATTAGTCATTGTAACATGGTATGGCAGAGAATTACGATTTCTTCATATAATAAACAATGGATTCATAAGGGCGCAGCGCAATGGAATGGAAATCTTCAGGGGAATCCTTGTAATTGGCAATTAGGATTTCAGCATGCCCATACTGCTTAAGATCCAATTCTTCCGGCAGTTCAAACTGTGCCGGTTTCCCGTAAAAATTATTTACCACTAAAAGCTTTTCTTCTTCCCCGTTTCTGAGATACGCAAAAATTTCAGGGTGTTCAGGGAGAATCAGCTGGTAATTTCCGTAAGTGATCACATCATATTTTTTCCGCAATTGAATCAGTTTTTGGTAATGGTAGAAAATAGAATCTTTATTTTTCAAGGCATCCTCGACATTGATATCTCTGAAATTCGAAGCCACCGCAATCCACGGCTTTCCTGTTGTAAAACCACCGTTTTTCCCACTGCACCATTGCATCGGGGTCCGTGAATTGTCCCGGGATTTCTGTTTCAGAATTGCCATAATTTCCGTATCGGACTTTCCTTGTTCTTTTAATATCTTATACATATTTAAGGATTCAACATCACGATAATCTTCAATCCAGTCAAAATGCGGGTTTGTCATACCGATCTCTTCGCCCTGGTAAATGTAAGGCGTGCCTTGCATCATATGGATGGTAGTCGCCAGCATTTTGGCCGATTCCACGCGGTATTTACCGTCATTCCCATATCTAGAAACTATTCTTGGCTGATCGTGGTTGCACCAGAACAACGCATTCCATCCCCCGCCATCGTGCATGCGCGTTTGCCATGTGGAGAGAATTCGCTTTAATGCGATAAAATCAAAATCCGCCGCTGTCCATTTATCACCGTTTTCATAATCAACTTTTAGGTGATGAAAATTAAACACCATGCTTAATTCCTGCGCGTCTGGATTCGTATAGCGGATGCTGTCCTCTATCGTTGTTGAAGACATTTCCCCTACTGTAATCGCATCGTACTTTGAAAATACTCTACGGTTCATTTCATGCAAAAATTCATGAATGCGCGGGCCGTCTGTGTAAAATTTGCGGCCGTCCCCAGGTGGTACTGACCCGTCATCATCCGGGAAGTCCTGATTTTTTGAAATCAAATTAATAACATCCAGACGGAAGCCGTCGACACCTTTTTGAAACCAAAATTCCATCATTTTATAAATTTCTTCACGGACCTTTTCATTTTCCCAGTTTAAATCCGCTTGTGTCACATCAAACAGATGCAAGTAATATTGCCCTGTTTTTTCATCATATTGCCATGCCGGGCCGCCGAATTTTGAAACCCAGTTGTTCGGCTCCTTGCCGCCCACCGGATCTTTCCATATATAATAATCACGGTAAGGGCTGTCTTTCGATGAGGAACTTTCGATAAACCATTGATGTGCGGTTGAAGTATGGTTCACAACAATGTCCATAATGATTTTAATGCCTCGCGCATGGGCTTCTGTGAGCAACTGATCAAACTCATCCATTGTTCCATATGTTTCATCAATGGCATAATAATCACTGATATCATAACCGTTATCACGCTGCGGGGATTGATAAATCGGTGTCAGCCAAACAACATCGATGCCAAGAATCTTTAAATAATCCAATTTTTCAATAATCCCCTTAAGATCGCCGATGCCATCCCCGTTTGTATCATTAAAGCTTTTGGGATAAATTTGATAAACGACTGCTTTTTTCCACCAAGGTTGTTTCAATTTTTACACCACCGAATCCTTCTATATTATCCAAAAGGGCCTGTACGAATAATCGCACAGGTCTCCTGTCTTTAAGATTTATGCTTTTTGTCTTTTTGCTTTTCCAAATACGAAGGTTAACACGAAAGGTACAATGAGTGCGACTGCCATACCGATAAAGAACGTTCCCCATGATTGCGGGAAAATAGATAAAAATCCCGGAATCCCGCCGACACCGATCGCCGGGGCTTTTACATGGCCGGTTGCCAAAATAATCCCTGCAATCGCCGATCCGATCAGTGCACATACGAATGGAAATTTATAACGGAGATTGACCCCGAACATCGCCGGTTCTGTAATGCCAAGGTATGCGGAAACGGTTGATGTACCCGCCAGCCCTTTAACATTTTTATCTTTTGCCAGAAACATCATCGCAAGTGCTNCGGAACCTTGTGCAATATTGGACATCACGAGAATCGGCCATAAATAAGTGCCGCCAGTGCTTGAAATCAATTGGAAATCAACAGCAAGGAAAGCCTGGTGCATCCCTGTAATGACAAGCAGTGCATAGCAGCCGCCGTAAATTAACCCCCCGATTGCCGGCACATTATTAAACACCGCAACAATGAGGCCAGTAATCCAGTTCCCGATTCCAAAAGTAATCGGTCCGACCGCAATGAACGTAACAAATCCTGTTATCAATAGTGCAATTGGTGCAACAAGCAGCAACTGTACGGAATCCGGAATATGTTTTTTTAAATAGATTTCCAGTTTAGCCAAAATAAAGGATGAAACGAGGACAGGCAGTACTTGCCCCTGATAACCGATTTTATTGACATGATAACNGAATAAATCCCATGTTGGTATTGTGTGGTTTTTCAAAGCTTCGCCGTATGAATAAGCATTTAATAAGTTTGGATGAATCATCATGGTCCCGATTACAATTCCGAGCAGCGGGTTGCCGCCAAACCGTTTAACAGCCGACCAGCCGATTAACGCAGGCAGGAATGTGAAAGCAGTATTTGCGATAATATTGATCATATCNGCAAGCCCTGCCCAGTTTTTATGCACTTCAATGAATGATTTTTGATCGTAGAAAATGCCTTGGCCTGTTAAAAGATTGTTTAAGCCCATTAACAAACCTGCTGTTACGATTGCCGGCAAAATTGGAATAAATATATCGGAAAGCATTTTGACAAATCGTTGAAGCGGGTTCATTTTTTTAGCTGCTTCGTTTTTGACATCATCTTTAGATGCTTCCCCAATCCCAGTAATTTCGATCATTTTATCATATACTTTATCAACGATCCCCTGACCGATTACNACCTGGTATTGCCCGTTTGCCAAGAAAGACCCTTTTACAAGGTCAATTTTTTCAAGTCGTTCTTTGTTTACTTTTCCTTCATCTTTTAATGCAAACCGCAGCCTTGTCACACAATGTGTCGCAGCCGCAATATTTTCCTTTCCCCCTACAGCCTCAACAATCTGTTTGACAGATTCATTGCTGATTTTTGCCATGCTGTTTTTCCTCCTGTATATCTATATTGGCGCACTCAATTTCCAGCTATAATTGTGCAGTCATTATTTCTGTTTCCCCTGCCAAAGCTTCAACGCCTGTCTTCTTTTCAAGGGATTTTACCTTTTCTCCATTTGTAATGACAATGGATGTAATGGAGTCCGCTGCCCATTCTTTTATAAAAGCAAGATTAAATGTGATGAGCGGGTCGCCTTTTTTTACTTTATCCCCTGCCTTAACAGCGGCTTCAAAACCTTTGCCATTTAACGATACCGTTTCCAATCCGATATGAATTAAAAGTTCCAGCCCTGATGTGCCGCGAAGCCCGATGGCATGCTTCGTAGGGAACACCTGGATCACTTCTCCGTCAAATGGAGCTACCAATTTCCCGTCAACCGGTTTAATGGCAATCCCGTCTCCCATCATTTTTTCAGCAAAAGTTGGATCGGGAACTGCTTCAATCGCAACAGCTTCACCTTTTAAAGGTGCATAAATATGTTCTTCTTGCGGTTTTTTTTGAAACAATTTGAACAAGATAGCCACCTCTTTTGGTCAATAGCGTTTTCATTNATTTTGAATCTTGTATATACAAGTCANGTTATTATAATATCCTGTATATACACCGTTGTCAATAGCGTTTTCATTTCCGGTTAAATATAAAAAATTCCGGCAACCGTCTAATAAATGCCGGAATAAAT
>JGI26049J44785_1001191_pt1 | contig 13200 bp, 9 predicted proteins | sample HigsolmetaGSP11D_FD_44785 | JGI IMG/M metagenome (IMG submission 44785)
CGTGACGGCAGCGCTCCAAACGACGTCGACGGCACGCGTCACACGCCCGTCGATGGCCTGCAGATCGACGAGGCCGGAACGCATGACCCGACGCACGATGCGTACGTAGCCGCGGCCCTGGCCGGTGATCACCACCGCTTCCCGACCGACGATGTTGCGGGGGGGCGTCTCCTGCCCGGGCGCAGACGACAATGTCGCCCCGGTCGTAGCGCGGCTGCAGTCCCGTTCCGGCGATGCGGAAGCCAATGGCCTGGGGCGGCAGCGCGACGGGCGCCGCCACGCTGAAAACGGGCCTCGGCGGTACCACCCTGAAGCGGCGCAGGAGGCTACCGTCGTCCCCGATCTCTCCGGCGATGTCGAGATAGTGCTGTCTCAGCTGCCGGCCTTCCCCGGCCAGGAGCCAGGCGAGGCTGATATTGAAATGCGCCGCGTAGCGCTCGGCCACAGCCGTGCGGAGGCCGCGCAGTCCGTTCTCGTGGGCGCGATAGGTCACCTCGTTCCAGCCGAACGTCCGCGCCGCCGCGGACGCGCTGGTAAAGCCGGCATGGCGTCGGGCCGCCCGGAGGCGCTGTGCGATTTGATCTTCGGAAGTCATTCCGCCCCTCGGAGAGAGGCCTGGCAGAAACCAGACGCCGCAACAGGACGACGCAACTTACTTCCGCCCCCCCAATCGTTGCAGGCGCACCGTCGTTGAACAGCACCCGCCCTCAAGTCTTCGATCTGGAAAGCAGCCGCCGACAGGACAAACCCGGATCGTCTTGCCCGGACGACTTGTTTCACATAAGCTGGAAACGCAAGATCGACAATACACGCAAATAAAAAAAGGTGCACGCCCCGCAAGACGTGCACCTTGGAGCCCGTGCGGGCGGATGGGGAAAGCCTACTGCTCGGCGAAGACTGCCTCGATCTTGCCTTTCAGCGTCTGCGCGTTGAACGGCTTGATGATGTAGTTGTTGACGCCCGCCTTCTTCGCGGCGACGACGTTCTCCGACTTCGCCTCCGCGGTCACCATGATGAAAGGCGTATGGGCGAGCTTCTCGTCCGCGCGGATCTGCTTCAGGAGCTCGTAGCCCGTCATCGGCTCCATGTTCCAGTCGCTGATGACGAGGCCATACTCGCGCTGCCTCATCTTGGCGAGTGCCTCAGTGCCGTCAGACGCTTCGTCAACGTCCTGAAAACCGAGCTGTTTCAACAGGTTGCGAATGATGCGAACCATGGTCTTATAATCGTCGACCACGAGGATCGGCATCGAAAGATCAAGCGCCATAGTTCACTCCACCGCTTTGCACTTTGTTGACAGGGGTGCATTTCGCTGTGCGGAGACTCTTGCAGAAAACTTGCATGAAGCTTGCATGGCGGAAGCCGGACCGTTTGCGTTGGTTGAAGTCGACCACTTATAGTAACGGCCCGAATTGACCAATCCTTAAAGAGGGAGGTGCCGATGACTGCGGGCCATCGGCCGTTTCGCATCGAATCGATGGTCGACACCGGTTTCGGCGATACACTCATGGGAAGCCCGACGGTATCGGTGCAGCTCGAACAGATCTCGCAGCAGCTGGCCGAGCTTCGCACGCTGGTCGAAGCCATCAACAGCCGCGACGAGCGAATCGGTCAAATGTCGGAAGGCGGTGCCCTTTGGCAGGACGTTGATGCCATCCAGCGCAGCATCCAGAGGACAAAGCAGGAACTCGCGACCCTGCATGCCAAGGGCCTGCGCGGGAAGCCGCGGAGCCGGGTGACGGACGAGCTCGACGCCGTCGTCTCCGACACCGAGAGCGCCACGGAGACCATCCTGTCCTCGGCGGAAGCCATCAACGATGCCGCCGGCGTTCTCATGGAGCAGCTCGCCGGTGAGCAGCAGGAGATCGCCAACCGGATCTACGAACAGGTCATCCGCATCTTCGAAGCCTGCAACTTCCAGGACCTCACCGGCCAGCGCATCAGCAAGGTGGTCAACACGCTCAAGTTCATCGAGGAGCGTGTCGCCAACATGATGGAGATCTGGGGCGGGCCGGACAGCCTCTCGAGCCTCGCCGAGATCGAGGAGGAAAAAGAGGAAGAGAAGGGCGACGAAGCCCTGCTCAACGGACCACCGCTCGCTGGCGATGCAAACGTCGTGTCGCAGGACGACATCGACTCCCTCTTCAGCTGAAAGAGCTGAACCTTCAGGCATCCATTGCCCCTCTGACGGACGGCCGGCAGGCGGTGTCGCAAATCGCCGCCGCGCCGGTTGTCCCTGCCCGGCCGACACAGAGCCCCCCCGAAAGCCCGCGAACCGGCATTGACTCTCGCATCCTCCTGAGTCGTTATAGAACAAAACAGGAACAAGAGTCATGAGCGCGGTGCAAGAGACTTTGCAGGCGCTGCGGCGGAGCATTGCCGCGATCGAGCCGGCCGCGACCGAAACGGGCCAGCGCTTCACATGCGGCGCGCCGGCCGTGGACGAGCTGCTGGGCGGCGGCTTTCTCCGGGCTGCGGTACACGAGATCTTTGCACGCGAGGCCGCGGATGCCGGCGCAGCCGCCGGCTTCACAGCCGGTCTTGCGGCGCGCGCCACGGCGGACGGCCGCCGCGTGATCTGGGTGCGGCAAGGCTTTTGCGTGGCGGAAACCGGTGCTCTCCATGCGCCGGGCCTTGCCGCCCTGGGGCTCGACCCGCGCCTGCTCGTCGTGGTGACGGGGCCCGATGCGGCCTGCGTGCTGCAGGCCGGNGCGGAGGCCCTGCGCTGCCCGGCTCTCGGCGCCGTCGTCATCGAGCCGTGGGGCGATCCGCGATCCCTCGACCTGACGGCGAGCCGGCGCCTCGCGCTCGCCGCCGAGCAGTCCGGCGTCCCCGCCCTGCTGCTGCGCATCGCGGCCATGCCCCGGCCGAGCGCGGCGGCGACGCGCTGGTCCGTCGCCGCCGCCCCGTCACGGCCGCTGCTGGCCAATACCCCCGGTCATCCTGCCTTCGACATCACCTTGCTGCGTCACCGTTCCGGCCTTGAGGGCCGGCGCTGGCGCCTGGAGTGGCACCGTGAGCACCGTCTCTTCCACGAGCCCCCGCCGCTACCTCGCCCTGTGGTTCCCCTTCCTGCCGGCCGACCGGCATCGCCGGGCATCACCCGTCTCGCCCGCACAGGCTGAGGCCCCGCTCGTCCTCGTCGAGAAGGTGGCGAACGCGCTGCGCATCGCCACCGTGGACCGGCTGGGCCTTTCCCTCGGCCTCACCCCCGGCCTCACCCTGGCGGACGCACGCGCCCGTATTCCCCACCTCGTCGCGGCGGACATGGACCGCGCGGCTGATGCGGCCCTGCTTGCCCGCCTCGCCGACTGGTGCGACCGTTACACGCCGCTCGTCGCCGTTGAGGAGCCCGACGGGCTGGTGCTCGACATCACCGGCTGCGCTCACTTTTTTGCCGGCGAAGAAAACCTGCGGCGGGCAGTGATGGAGGGCCTTGCCCGCGGCGGCCTGACCGTGCGGGGCAGCGTCGCCGGCACGCCGCAGGCGGCAGGAGCGCTCGCCCGCTTCGGGCGCAAGACGCTCGGTCGACACGACATCGTGCCGCCGGGGGAGGAGGAGATGGCGGTGAGGCCGCTGCCCGCGGCCGCCCTCGGCGTCTCGCCGGAAGTGCTGCTCGCCCTCACCCGGGCGGGCCTGAAGACCGTGGGCGACCTGGCGGATCGCCCGAGCGCGCCGCTCGCTGCCCGCTTCGGCGCGGACCTGCCGGCCCGTCTCGCACGCATCCTGGGCCGGGAGGACGTCGGCATCTCCCCGCGCCGGCCACTGCCGCCTTGCCTCGTCGAGCGCCGCTTCGCCGAGCCCGTGGCGCGCGAGGANGACATCGTTGCCGCCCTCGCCGGCCTTGCCCGGCGCGCCGGCGGCATACTCGCGGAGCGCGGCGAGGGCGGNCGGCGCTTCGAGGCTGCCTTCTTCCGTGCCGACGGGCGGGTCACGCGCCTTGCGGTCGCCACCGGCCGGCCGACGCGCGACGCCGCCGTCGTCATGCGCCTGTTCCGCGAGAGGCTTGCGGCGCTTGCCGCCCCCCTCGACCCCGGCTTCGGCTTCGATCTGCTCCGCCTCGCCGTCACGGTCTGCGAGCCGCTCGGCGAAAGCCAGACGAGCCTCGACGGGCGGACGGTCGAGGACGAGGAGGTCGCCGCCCTCGTCGACCGGCTCGGCGCCCGCTTCGGCCCGGCAGCCGTCCTCCGGCCGGCCTTCGTTGACACGCACATTCCCGAAAGGGCCGTGCGCATGGTGCCGGCCGCCAGCCTCGACGACTCAGCGACGCCGGCCTGCGACTGGCCGGCCGGGCGGCTGGACGATCCTCCTGCGCGGCCAGTCCACCTCTTCGATCCGCCGCAGCCCATCGAGGCGCTCGCCGAAGTGCCGGACGGGCCGCCGCTGCGCTTCCGCTGGCGGCGCGTGCTGCACGAGATCACCCGCGCCGAGGGGCCGGAGCGGATCGCGCCCGAATGGTGGCGCGACGAGGCGGGCGAGGAACCGACGCGCGACTACTACCGGGTCGAGGACACGGCGGGGCGCCGCTTCTGGGTGTTCCGCCGGGGCCTTTTCGGCGAGGCGCCCGCCCCGCGCTGGTTCCTGCACGGGGTGTTCGCATGAAGGGGCCCGTCCCGCAGCCGGCGGCCTATGCCGAGCTTGCTGTCACGACCAATTTCTCCTTCCTGCGCGGCGGCTCCCACCCCGGCGACCTCGTCAGGCAGGCGCTCGTCCTCGGCCTCGCCGGCATCGGCATTGCCGACCGCAACACGGTCGCCGGCGTGGTGCGGGCCCACACGACGCTCGAAGAGATCAGGTCGCGTGCGGAGAAGGAGGGCGAGACGCTGCCCCCCTTCAAGCTCGCCGTCGGCGCCCGCCTCGTCTTTGCCGACGATACGCCCGACGTCATCGCCTATCCCGTGAACCGTGCCGGCTGGGGCCGCCTGTGCCGCCTCCTCACCCTGGGCAGCGCAGGGCGGACAAGGGCGAATGCCACCTCACCCGCGCCGACCTCGTGACCGATGCGCGCGACCTTCTCCTCATCGCCATGCCCGGCCGGCCGGGAGACGTCCGCCTCGACATCCTCGGCGAGCTGAAGGAAGCCGCCCCCGGCGCCACCTGGCTCGCCGCCGCCATGGCCTATGGCGGCAGCGACCGGCGCGACCTTGCAGGCCTGAAGGCGGTTGCGGCGCGGGCGGGCCTGCCGCTCCTCGCCGTCAACGACGTGCTCTATCACGAACCGGCCCAGCGCCCGCTGCAGGACGTGCTGACCTGCATCCGCGAGGGCGTGACCATCCACTCGGCCGGGCGGCTCCTGGCCGCCAACGCCGAGCGGCACCTGAAGCCCGCGCAGGAGATGGCCCGGCTGTTCCGCGATGCGCCGGAGGCCATCGACGAGACTCTGCATGTCCTCGACCGTATCGACTTTTCGCTCTCCGAGCTGAAATACGACTATCCAGACGAGCCGGTGCCGCCCGGCAAGACGCCCCAGGGCTGGCTCGAGGAACTGACCTGGCGCTGCGCCGCGCTGCGCTACCCGCAGGGGATATCGCCGAAGGTGGAGAGGCTCCTGCGGGAGGAGCTCGCCCTCATCGCCCAGCTCGACTATGCGCGCTACTTCCTCACCATCCGTGACATCGTGCGCTACGCCGAGGACCGCGGCATCCTCTGCCAGGGGCGCGGCTCGGCCGCCAATTCCGCCGTCTGCTACGTGCTCGGCATCACCGCGGTCGACCCCGAGGAGCACGATCTCCTCTTTGCCCGCTTCATCTCCAGCGAGCGGCGCGAGCCGCCGGACATCGACGTCGACTTCGAGCACGAGCGGCGCGAGGAGGTGATCCAGCACATCTACGAGCGCTATGGCCGCGACCACGCCGGCATCGCCGCCACCGTCATCTGCTACCGTCCGCGCAGCGCCATCCGCGAGGTGGGCAAGGCCCTCGGCCTGACGGAGGACGTCACCGCCCGCCTCGCCGGCACGGTCTGGGGCAGCTGGGGCTCGCCGATCGCCGACAAGCACATCCGCGAGGCAGGGCTCGACCCGAATAANCCGGTGATCCGCCGCGCCGTCGATCTCGCGACGAGGCTCCTCGGCTTTCCCCGCCATCTCTCCCAGCATGTCGGCGGCTTCGTGCTGATGCGCAGCCGCCTCGACGAGACGGTGCCCATCGGCAACGCCGCCATGGACGAGCGCACCTTCATCGAGTGGGACAAGGACGACATCGACGCGCTCGGCCTCATGAAGGTCGACGTGCTCGGCCTCGGCATGCTCACCTGCATCCGCAAGGCCTTCGACCTGCTGCGCAGCCACTGCGGCCTCGACCTTGATCTCGCCGCCGTGCCCAGGGAGGATCCGGCCGTCTACGACATGCTGTGCAGGGGCGACTCCATCGGCGTCTTCCAGGTGGAGAGCCGGGCCCAGATCAACATGCTGCCNCGCCTCAGNCCGCGGCAGTTCTACGACCTCGTCATCCAGGTCGCCATCGTGCGGCCNGGCCCCATCCAGGGCGACATGGTGCATCCCTACCTGCGCCGGCGGAACGGCGAGGAGGAGGTCACCTATCCCGCCCCCTCACCCCAGCACGGCCCGCCGGACGAGCTGAGGCGGGTGCTCGGCCGCACCCTCGGCGTACCCCTTTTCCAGGAACAGGCGATGAAGATCGCCATGGTGGCGGCCGGTTTCACGCCGGAGGAGGCGAACGGCCTGCGCCGCGCCATGGCCACCTTCCGCCACGTCGGCACCATCCACACCTTCGAGGAGAAGATGGTGGAAGGCATGGTGGCGCGCGGCTACGAGCGCGCCTTCGCCGAGCGCTGCTTCAACCAGATCAAGGGCTTCGGCGAATACGGCTTTCCCGAGAGCCACGCCGCCTCCTTCGCCAAGCTCGTCTACATCTCGGCCTGGCTCAAATGCCACCACCCGGCCGTCTTCGCCTGCGCCCTGCTCAATTCCCAGCCCATGGGCTTCTATGCCCCGGCCCAGATCGTGCGCGATGCGCGCGAGCACGGCGTCGAGGTGCGCGCGGTCGACATCAACGCGAGCGCCCACGACAACACGCTCGAGGCGCGGCCGGACGGCACGCTCGCGCTGCGTCTCGGCTTTCGCCAGGTGGACGGCTTCAGCGAGGACTGGTCGCGGGCGCTCTTGGCTGCNCGCGGAAACGGCTACGACAGCGTCGAGGACCTGTGGAAGCGCGCCCGCCTGCCGCAGCGGGCCCTCAAGATCCTCGCCGATGCCGATGCCTTCCGCTCCCTCGGGCTCGACCGGCGCGAGGCGCTGTGGGCCGTGCGCCGCCTGCCCGACGATGCGCCCCTGCCGCTCTTCGCCGCAGCCGGGGCGCGCGAGCTGGCGCAGGAGGCGGACACCGCCCTGCCGGCAATGCCGCTGTCGGAACATGTGGTGGCGGACTACCAGATGCTGCGCCTGTCGCTGAAGGCCCACCCCATGGTCTTCCTGCGTGAACGCTTCCGGCGCGAGGGTGTCCGCACCACGGCCGAGATCGCAGCCCTGCCGGACGGCGCCTTCGCCAGGGTCGCCGGCGTCGTGCTGGTGCGACAGCGCCCCGGCAAGGGCAACGCCATCTTCATGACCCTCGAGGATGAGGCGGGCATCACCAACGTCGTCCTGTGGGCACGACGGTTCGAGCGCTTTCGCCGCCAGGTGATGAGTGCGCGGCTCGCCCTCGTGTCCGGGCGGGTGCAGAAGAGCCGCGAAGGCGTCGTCCATCTGATGGCCGAGACGGTCGACGACCGCACCCGGGATCTTGCCGCCCTGTCGCAGGCGCACGAGGCGCGCACGCGGCTGTCGCGCGCCGACGAATTCGTCCATCCGCATTATCCGCGCTCTGCCGGCCACCCGCGCAACGTGCGCATCCTGCCCAAGTCACGCGATTTCCACTGAGCCCCGGCGGCCTTCGCAAGCGCAGCAAACGGGCAGTTCTATGCACAAAAATACGCCAGCCCATCTGTCGGGCACCCCTGTCCCGGCGCTTTCGCCCCGGCCCGCGAGGCTGGCACGAGGCTTGCTGCCGCTCCCCTGCAACGATCATCCGGGGGTGGAGCAACGACAATGCGAAATCGTTTTCAGAAGATCCTCGCGACGCTCGCGACGACGGCAGCAATCGCGCTGCCGGCGGTGAGCGCGAGCGCTCAGGACGTCATCAAGGTCGGTATCCTGCATTCGCTCTCGGGCACCATGGCCATCAGCGAGACGACGCTGAAGGACGTGATGCTGATGCTCATCGAGGAGCAGAATAAGAAGGGAGGCCTCCTCGGCAAGAAGCTCGAGGCTGTCGTCGTCGACCCTGCCTCCAACTGGCCGCTGTTTGCCGAAAAGGCGCGCGAGCTCCTCACCAAGGACAAGGTGGCCGCCACCTTCGGCTGCTGGACCTCCGTGTCGCGCAAGTCCGTCCTGCCGGTCTTCGAGGAGCTGAACGGCATCCTCTTCTATCCCGTCCAGTACGAGGGCGAGGAATCCTCCCGCAACATCTTCTACACAGGCGCCGCGCCCAACCAGCAGGCCATCCCCGCCGTCGACTACCTGATGGAGAACGAGGGCGTCGAGCGCTGGGTGCTGGAGGGCACGGACTACGTCTACCCGCGCACCACCAACAAGATCCTCGAGGCCTATCTCAAGTCCAAGGGCGTGAAGGACGAGGACATCTCCATCAACTACACACCCTTTGGCCATTCCGACTGGCAGACCCGCGTCGCCGAGATCAAGAAGTTCGGCTCGGCCGGCAAGAAGACGGCCGTCGTCTCCACCATCAANGGCGACGCCAACGTGCCCTTCTACAAGGAGCTCGCCAACCAGGGCATCAAGGCCACCGACATTCCGGTCATCGCCTTCTCCGTGGGTGAGGAGGAGCTCGCCGGCATCGACACCAAGCCGCTCGTTGGCCACCTGGCGGCGTGGAACTACTTCCAGTCCGTCGACACGCCGGAGAACAAGGACTTCATCGCCAAGTGGAAGGCCTTCACCAAGAACGACAAGCGCGTCACCAATGACCCGATGGAGGCGCACGTCATCGGCTTCAATATGTGGGTGAAGGCGGTGGAAAAGGCCGGCACGACCGACCCGGACAAGGTCATCGACGCGCTCATCGGNGTCTCCGTGCCCAACCTCTCCGGCGGCTANTCCACGATGATGCCGAACCACCACATCACCAAGCCGGTGCTCATCGGCGAGATCCAGGAGGACGGCCAGTTCTCCATCGTCTCGCAGACGCCGGGCCTCGTGGTCGGCGACGAGTGGTCCGACTATCTCGAGGGCTCGAAGGACCTCATCGCCGACTGGCGAGCCCCGCTCTCCTGCGGCAACTTCAACGTCAAGACCGGCAAGTGCGGCGGCCAGGGCCCCGTCGCCCAGTAAGCCGCCTTTCTCTTGACATCCGGCCGGCGGCGCCCTGTCGCCGGCCCTCCCCGAAAGAAGAGCGATGCCCCGCCTGCTCTGCGTCATCCTTGCGCTCGTCTGCGGCCTTCTCGCCGCGCCGGCCCGCTCGGCGCCGGCCGATGCGGGCGAGGCGCTCGCCCTCATCGCCAGCGGCCGCTTTCCCGACATCGAAAAGGGGGTGGACCTTCTCGCCCGCTCCGGCAACACGCATGCGCAGGCCATCATCGAGGCGCTGCGCGACGGCCGCCTGGCGGTCGCAGCCGACAGGCGCGTGCTCATCCAGCAGGATGGGGGCCGCTGGTCCGACGCGGCAACGGGAGACGCCCTCGCCGAAGCGCCCNCGGCCCCCAAGACCGTGCGCATCAACAACCGCATCCGCCGCGCCGTCGAGGCCGCGCTCGGCGCCCTGACGCTGATGGCNCCCGACGCCGAGGCGCGCCGGCAGGCGGCCGAGGCAGTCTTCCGCTCGCGCGACGCTGCTGCCCTTTCGGCCCTCGACGAGGCCATCGCACGTGAAGAGGTGCCCTACATCAAGCGGCTGATGGGCGAGGCCCGCGCCGCCATCCTGCTCGGCGACGCCGGCGCCTCGGACCTGCAGAAGCTCGAGGCCATCGACATCCTCGCCGCGCGNGCCGACCAGGANGCGCTCGCGCTGCTGCGCGCCGCCACGCAGGGATCGCCCGTGGTGAGCGCGGCCGCCGAGGCAGCCGTCNCCTCCGTGGANCAGCGCCTCGCCCTTCTCTCGATGCTGCAGAACGTATGGTACGGCCTGTCGCTCGGCTCCGTCCTGCTGCTCGCCGCCATCGGCCTCGCCATCACCTTCGGCGTCATGGGCATCATCAACATGGCCCACGGCGAGATGGTGATGATCGGTGCCTACACCACCTTCGTCATCCAGGAGTTTGTGCGCAGCCATGCGCCGGGGCTGTTCGACTGGACGCTGCCCGTCGCCATTCCCATGGCCTTCCTCGTCGCCGCGCTCGTCGGCGCGGCCATCGAGCGCGGCATCATCCGACACCTCTACGGCCGGCCGCTGGAGACGCTGCTCGCCACCTGGGGCGTCAGCCTCATCCTCCAGCAGGCGGTACGCTCCATTTTCGGGCCAACGAACCGGGAGGTGGGCGCCCCATCCTACATGGCCGGTTCCTTCGACCTCGGCGGGCTCGCCATCACCTATGGCCGCCTTTGGATCGTGCTCTTCAGCCTCGCGGTCTTCGCCGCGCTCATGGTGGCGCTCAAGGCGACCTCCTTCGGCCTCAGGATCCGCGCCGTGACGCAGAACCGTCGCATGGCCGCCTCCATGGGCATCCGCACGCCGTGGGTCGACACCATGGCCTTCGCGCTCGGCTCCGGCATCGCCGGCATGGCAGGTGTCGCGCTGTCGCAGATCGACAACGTCTCGCCCAACCTCGGCCAGAGCTACATCGTCGACAGCTTCATGGTCGTCGTCTTCGGCGGCGTCGGCAACCTGTGGGGCACGCTCGTCTCGGCCCTGACGCTCGGCATCGCCAACAAGTTCCTGGAGCCCTTCGCCGGCGCCGTGCTCGGCAAGATCCTGCTCCTCGTCTTCCTCATCCTCTTCATCCAGAAGCGCCCGCGCGGGCTCTTCGCCCTCAAGGGAAGGGCAGTGGAAGCATGACGCGACGCCCTCTCATCCTTGCGCTGCTCGACGGCAAGGGCGCCGTCTTCCTCGGCGTCCTCGCGGCGCTCGCCGTGCTCGTGCCGCTGTCGAACCTCCTCCTTCCGGAGGCTTCGCCGCTGCANGTGCCGACCTATGCGGTCTCGCTNCTCGGCAAGTACCTNTCCTATGCGCTGCTGGCCCTGGCGCTCGACCTCGTGTGGGGCTACTGCGGCATCCTCTCGCTCGGCCACGGGGCTTTCTTCGCCCTCGGCGGCTATGCCATGGGCATGTACCTGATGCGCCAGATCGGCCCGCGGGGCGTCTACGGCCACCCCGTGCTGCCGGACTTCATGGTCTTCCTCAACTGGCAGGAGCTGCCCTGGTACTGGCACGGCTTCGACATGTTCCCCTTCGCGGCGCTCATGGTGCTCGCCGTGCCGGGGCTGCTCGCCTTCGTCTTCGGCTGGTTNGCCTTCCGCTCCCGCGTCACGGGCGTCTATCTCTCCATCATCACCCAGGCGATGACGTTTGCCCTGATGCTCGCCTTCTTCCGCAACGACATGGGGCTCGGCGGCAACAGCGGCCTCACCGACTTCAAGGACATCCTCGGCTTCCCCGTCCAGGCGCAGGCCACGCGCGTTGCCCTCTTCGTCGCCACGGTGACCGCGCTGGCGCTCGGCTATCTCGTGGCGCGCTACATGGTCACGTCCACCTACGGCAAGGTGCTGGTCGCCATCCGCGACGCGGAATCGCGCGCGCGCTTCCTCGGCTACCGGGTGGAGCACTACAAGCTCGTCGCCTTCACCGTCTCCGCCATGATGGCGGGCGTCGCCGGCGCCCTCTACGTGCCCCAGGTGGGCATCATCAACCCGAGCGAGTTCTCGCCCGCCAACTCCATCGAGGCGGTGGTGTGGGTCGCCGTCGGCGGCCGCGGCACGCTCGTCGGCGCGGCCCTCGGCGCCGTCGTCGTCAACACGGCCAAGTCCTGGCTCACCGGCGCCCTGCCGGAGCTGTGGCTCTTCGCGCTCGGCGCGCTCTTCATCATCGTCACTNTCTATCTGCCGAAGGGCATCGTCGGCACGCTCGCCNAGTGGCGGGACAAACGCCGGGCGACGGTCTCGGCAAAGCCGGCCGAGGTCGCGGCCGGGGCGGCGGAGTGAGACCATGACCAACGCCGCCCTCACCAACACGGTGCTCTATCTCGACGGCGTNTCCGTCACCTTCGACGGCTTCCGCGCCCTCAACAAGCTCTCGCTCGCCATCGCGCCGGGCGAGATGCGCGCCATCATCGGCCCCAACGGCGCCGGCAAGACGACGATGATGGACATCATCACCGGCAAGACGCGCCCCGACGAGGGCGAGGTCTTNTTCGGCGGCATGATCGACCTGACCATGCTCGACGANGCCGAGATCGCGACCCTCGGCATCGGCCGGAAGTTCCAGAAGCCNACGGTGTTCGAGAGCCACACCGTGGCCGACAACATCCGCCTGGCCCTCGCCGGCGAGCGCTCGCCCTTCTCCGCCCTGTTCGGGGCCCGCAACCGCATCCCGGAGGAGCGCATCGACGCCGTCCTGTCGACCGTGCGCCTCACCGAGCATCGCGAGCGCCTCGCCGCCGATCTCTCGCACGGCCAGAAGCAATGGCTCGAGATCGGCATGCTGCTGGCGCAGGATCCGAAGCTGCTGCTCGTCGACGAGCCGGTCGCCGGCATGACAGACGCCGAGACGGCCGAGACGGCGCATCTGCTCAAGGCCATCGCCCGCGAGCATTCTGTCATCGTCGTCGAGCATGACATGGCCTTCGTCCGCGAGCTCGGATGCAAGGTGACCGTCTTGCACGAGGGCTCGGTGCTGGCAGAAGGCTCCATCGACGCCGTCTCCGCCAACGAGCGCGTCATCGAAGTCTATCTCGGGCGGTAAGTGACATGCTGAGCGTCGATTCCATTGATCTGCACTACGGCGCCGCCCAGGCGCTGCGCCGNGTCTCGCTCGAGGCTGCGCCCGGCAAGGTNACCTGCGTGCTCGGCCGCAACGGCGTCGGCAAGACCTCGCTGATGCGCGCCATCGTAGGCCGGCANCCGATCTCGGCCGGCCGCATCACCCTCGANGGCGAGGACATCTCGCGGCTCGAGCCCTACGAGCGCGCCCGGCGCGGCATCGCCTTCGTGCCCCAGGGGCGCGAGATCTTCCCGCTGCTCACCGTGCGCGA
>JGI26049J44785_1001205_pt1 | contig 13120 bp, 13 predicted proteins | sample HigsolmetaGSP11D_FD_44785 | JGI IMG/M metagenome (IMG submission 44785)
CTGCGCCTCAAGGAGCTTGCGGCCCATCTCGACCTGTCGATCACGACGGTATCGAGGGCACTCGCGGGCTATCCGGACGTGAGTGAACAGACGCGCCAGCGCGTCCGCGAGGCGGCCGACGCCTTCGGCTACGTGCCGAACCAGGTTGGCCGGATGCTCGTGTCAGGCCGCAGCAATTTCGTCGGCATGCTGCTGCCGATCGAACCGCACGCGCTCGTCGACCCCTATCTGGCGGACTTTCTCGCCGGTCTCGCCGGCGGTCTCACGCAGCGCGGGCGCGACCTTTTCCTCGCGACCGTTCCGGCGGGGCAGGATGACCTTGCCGTTCTGCGCCGCGTCGTCGAGAGCCGCAGGGCGGACGCAGTCGTCCTCTATCGCCTCACCTGCGAGGACCCGCGTGTCACCTTCCTCATCGAGCGCGGCGTGCCCTTCGTGGCACACGGGCGCACGCTGGCCAGCACCGAGGCCTATTCGTGGCTCGACACNGACGGCGANGGCGCCTTCTACGATCTCGGCCGCAGGCTCATCGCCCTTGGCCANCGCCGCTTTGCCATGCTGGGGCCGGCGAAGGACTATACCTATGCCTTCCTGCGCCGGCGCGGCCTGGAGCGGGCGCTTGCGGAGGCGGACCTGCCGCCGCCGGTGGTGATGGCGGCGCCGCTCGGCGATGCAGGCGCGATGGCGCGGGCGGCGGCGGCGCTCATCAATTCCGACCCGCGGCCCACGGCCGTCGTCGGTCTCAAGGATCAGCTTGCGCTTGCCGTGCTCGAAGAGGCCCGGCGCGAAGGCATCGCTGTGCCGCAGGCGCTCACGGTGGTCGGCTTCGACGACACGCCGGTCGCCGCCTATGCCGACCCGCCGCTGACGACCTTCAGCCAGANCATCGCCGAGGGCGCGGNGACGATCGCCGCCATGGTGGTCGAGCGTCTCGAGCAGGGCGAGGCCGGCATCAGGGGACATCTCGTCAAGCCGCGCTTCGTGCCACGCGCGAGCCACGGGCCCGCGCCGGCCGGGGCGGGATGAACGCGGCGNACAGCCGCAACGGCGCGAGCGCAAGACCAACAACAAGCGCTTCGCCCGACCCCAGGGAGGACGTGACATGACGCTGAGAAAACCGGGAAGGAAGATCGCGCTCGCTGCGCTGGCGCTCGCTCTGGGCGTCGCGGGCAGGGCCGAGGCGCAGGGGCTGCTGTTCTGGTCGACCCAGGCCAAGCCCGTCGAGGAGACGCAGAAGATGCGCTCCGAGGTGCTCGGCGGCTTCGGCAAGCCCGTCGAGTACTACGGCAACGACGCGGGCCCCTTCTTCACCCGCATCCAGCGGAGCTGAAGGCCGGCAAGGGCACCATCGCGCTGCTCGGCGGCCTGCACGGCGAGCTCGCCTCGCTGTCAGCCGATCTGATCGACCTGAAGGACGTGCTCGCCGCCGCGGGCGACGCCAGGGTCAACCCCACGCTCCTGTCGCTCGGCACCTACGGCACGGCCGAGCAGAAATATGTGCCCTGGATGCAGGCGAGCTACGTCATGGCCGCCAACAAGGAGGCCCTGAAATACCTGCCGGAGGGCGCCGACATCCAGAAGCTCACCTATGACGAGCTCATTGCCTGGGGCAAGGCGATGCGCGAGGCCACCGGATCGCCGAAGATCGGGCTGCCGGCCGGGCCCAAAGGCCTGCTGCACCGCTTCCTCCAGGGCTACCTCTACCCCTCCTACACCGGCTCGGTGGTGACGAAGTTCCGCTCCGGCGAGGCGGAGGCGATGTGGAACGCCTTCAAGACGCTGTGGGCGGAGGTGAACCCCGCCTCGACTAATTACGGCTTCATGCAGGAGCCGCTGCTCACCGGCGAGGTGTGGGTCGCCTGGGAGCACACGGCCCGCCTGCAGGACGCACTCAACCAGAAGCCGGACCAGTTCGTCACCTTCCCGGCTCCGGCCGGCCCCGCGGGACGCGGCTTCATGCCGGTCGTTGCCGGCATCGCCATCCCCAGAACCTCGCCGAACGTCGAGGAGGCCAAGGCGCTCGCCGCCTACATGCTGAAGCCCGAGACGCAGATCGCGACGCTGAGGGCGACGAGCTTCTTCCCCGTGGTCGAGGTGGCGCTGCCCGACGACATGCCGGCCGCGGTGAAGATGTCGGGAGCGGCGGTGGCAGCCCAGTCCGCCGCGCCGGATGCGTTGCCGAGCCTGCTGCCCATCGGCCTCGGCAGCCTCGACGGCAAGTTCAACAAGGTCTTCCTCGACACTTTCCAGCGCATCGTGCTGCGCGGGCAGGACGTGCNCGCCGTGCTCGACGACCAGGCGGCGACGCTCAGGGACATCATGGCTGAGAGCAAGGCGCCGTGCTGGGCACCGGACAAGGCGAGTGAAGGCCCTTGCCCGGTCGAGTGATCCGTCGCGACCATTCGGGGCGGTCCGCGCGCCGCGCCGGGCCGCCCTCACGGAGGCATGCGCATGCTTAGGCTGGCGAGCGGCGAGAAGGTGCTGNCCTACGTGCTCATCCTGCCGGCGAGCCTGTTTCTCGCGGCCTTCTTCTTCGTGCCCTTCGTGCAGGTGGTAGTCGAGGCCTTCACGGGCGAGGAGGGCTTCACCCTCGCCCATTTCAGGACCATGGCCGATGACTGGAAGTTCGGGCCNGCGCTCGCCAACACGCTNGGCCTCGCCCTCGTCGTCGTGCCCGTCCAGATNACGCTCGCGCTCGTCATGGCGAGCCTCGTCACGCGGCTGGAGCGCGGGCGGGACNTGGTGCTCTACGTCTTCACCATCCCGCTCGGCATCTCCGACCTCGCGGCCGGGCTCATCTGGTTCGCGCTGCTCGAGCAGAACGGCTTCCTCAACAGCATCCTCTACGGCCTCGGGCTNATCTCCGGGCCACAGAACCTGCTCGACTACCGCAACACGGCGGCCCTGTTCGCGGCGGTGGTGGTGGCGGAGGTGTGGCGCGCCACGGCCATCGTGCTCGTCATCCTCGTCGCCGGCATGGGGCTTATCCCGAAGGAGTATGACGAGGCGGCCGAGGTCTTCGGCGCAGGGCCGTTGAAGCGCTTCTTCCTCATCACGCTGCCGCTGCTCAGACCCAGCCTGCAGACGGCGCTGATCCTGCGCACGATCCTTGCCTTCGAGGTCTTCGCCGTCGTCGCCGTGCTCGCCGGCAACAACCTGCCGGTACTGATGGGCGAGACCTATTCCTGGCAGTTCGACCTTCNGGACCACAAGGTGGCCTCGGCCTATGCCATCGTCATCCTGGCCATCTCGCTCGCCTTCACGGTCTTCTTCCTGTGGGCGCTGCGCGACCGCACGCGGGAGGCTGCGGCATGACCAGTCTCGCAACGACGGAAGCGGAGGCCCCGGCTCGGGCGGAGCCGCGCCGCAGCGGCCGCCTCCTCATGGCAAGCGCCGTTGCAGTACTCGTGGCCTGGGTGCTCGTGCCGATCTACCTCCTCGTCGTCAATGCCTTCGGCTCCGTCGCGGCGGTGTCGGCCTGGCCGAAGTCGCTGGTGCCGGAGTTCGATCTTTCGAGCCTCGCCTTCTTCGCCAACTACGCCGGCGTGCCGAGGGCGCTGCTCAACTCCTTCCTCGTGGCNGGGCTGACGATGGTCATGTCCATCGGGCTCGGGGCGCCGGCCGGCTACGCGCTGGCGCGCTTCCGGTTTCCCGGCGCCAACCTCTTCCGCCTCGCGGTGCTGATGACGCGGGCCTTCCCGCTGCCGCTGCTGGCGCTGCCGCTGACGGTGCTCTTCATCCGCGTCGGCCTCGACGACACCATTATCGGCCTCGCGCTCGTCCACACGACGCTCGCCATGCCCTTCGCGGTGCTCATCATGGCTTCGCTCTTCCTCAGCATTCCCGAGGAGCTCGAGGAGGCGGCCTGGACGCTCGGCTGCTCGCGGCTCTCCGCCTTCCGCAAGGTGGTGCTGCCGCTGGCGCTGCCGGGCATCGCGGCGGCCGGCATCTTTGCCTTCGTCATCTCGTGGAACGAGGTCTTCGCGGCAGCGGTGCTCACCATCGAGAACAAGACGCTGACGGCATTCCTCCTGCAGAGCCTCGACGTCTCGCCCCTGCCGCTCAAGTTCGCCGGCGGGGCCGTTCTCATCGTGCCGGCGCTCCTCTTCCTCTTCGCAGTGCGCAAGTACCTCTTTTCCCTCTGGGGCATCGCCAACCGCTAGGCGATGGGCAAAGGGCAACCGAATGGCCGACATCGACATCAGGCAGGTCGCCAAGCGCTTCGGCAACCACCAGGCCCTGCATGCCGTGAACCTCACGGTGGCCGACGGGGAGTTCGTCGTCCTTCTCGGCGCCTCAGGCTCGGGCAAGACGACGCTCCTGCGCATCGTCGCCGGGCTTGAGAAGGCGAGCCATGGCACGGTGATCATCGGCGGCCGGCGGGTGGACGACCTGCCGCCGCGCCGGCGCGGCATCGCCATGGTGTTCCAGAACTACGCCGTCTTTCCGCACATGACGGTGTTCGACAACATCGGCTTTGGCCTCGCCATGCAGAAGGTGCCGGCGGCCGAGATCGAGCGCAGGGTGCGCCGCGTCGCCGAGCTGCTGCACATCGAGGAGCTGCTGAAGCGCTATTCCGGCCAGCTCTCCGGCGGCCAGCGCCAGCGCGTCGCCGTCGCCCGTGCGCTCGCCGTCGAGCCCGCCGTGNTGCTGATGGACGAGCCCCTGTCCAACCTCGACGCCCTGCTGCGGCTCGAGATGCGCGCCGAGCTCAAGGGTGTGCTGCAGGAGAGCCGCACCACCACCATCTACGTCACCCATGACCAGGTGGAGGCGATGAGCCTCGCTGACCGCATCGCCGTCATGCACGAGGGCCGCATCGTCCAGGCGGCCCCGGCCACCGAGGTCTATCACCACCCCGCGACNCGTTTTGTCGGCGGCTTCATCGGCAACCCGCCCATGAACTTCCTGCCGGCCGAGCGGGAAGGGGAGGGGGCGCGCGTCGCCGGCCACCTCTTCCGCGATGCGCCCGCCGCCGACGCCGCGCTGCTGTTCGGCATCCGGCCCGAGGATCTGGTGCCGGCCGGGGAGGGGCTTGCCGGCCGCGTCCGGGTGGTGGAACCGCTCGGTCCGCACCAGCTCGTGACCATGGATCTCGCCGGCCACCTCTTCCGCGTCGTGCTCGACAACGACCTTGCCGTTCGCCCCGGGGAGACCCTGACGCTCGCGCCGCGCCCCGGCCGGGTGCGCTGGTTCGACGCCGACAGCGGGGTGAGCCTGACCCAGACGACCCAGCCCGAACCCGCCACCGGAGCATGAGATGACCACCCNTTCCCTTGAGGCCCTGCGCGCGCAGGCCGCCGCCATCGTGCGTGACAACGACCGCGGCGCCTATACCGTGCCGACCAAGGGCCTCTATCCCTTCCAGTGGAACTGGGACTCCTGCCTCACCGCGCTTGGCCAGCGGCACAGCGACGAGCGCCGCGCCTTCCTGGAGATCGAGACGCTCTTCGCGCACCAGTGGCCGGACGGCATGGTGCCGCACATCGTCTTCCACACGCCGGACGACAGCTACTTCCCGGGCCCCGAGGTCTGGCGCACGGGCCGGCCGACGCCGACCTCGGGCATCACGCAGCCGCCGGTGGCCGGCCTCGTGCTGCGCCGTCTCGTCGAGACGGCGGCGGACAGGGCCCTCGCGGAGGAGAAGGCGCGGCTCCTGTTGCCGAAGATTGCCGCCTGGCATCGCTGGTTCCATGCCATGCGTGACCCTGCCGGCTCTGGTCTCGTCGCCATCCTCCACCCCTGGGAATCGGGCCGCGACAACAGCATCGACTGGGACGAGGCCCTGGCACGGGTGCCGACCGACGGGGTGGAGCCCTACGTCCGGCGCGACACCCAGCACGTCGACCCCGCCGAGCGGCCGCGAAAGGCCGAGTACGACCGCTACCTGTGGCTCGTGCAGCACTTCCGCAGCCTTGGCTGGGACAACCGCGTGCTGCACGACGCCTCCCCGTTCCGGGTTGTCGACCCCGCCATCAACGCCATCCTCGTCCGCTCCGAGGAGGACATCGCCCATCTCGCCAGACGCTTCGGCGAGACTGAGCTGGCTGCCGAGGCNGAGGCGCGGGCGGCACGGGCGCGGGCGGCCTTCGACAGCCTGTGGAGCCCGGACCTCGGCCAGTACCTGCCGTTCGACCGCGTGGCCGGACAGCTCGTCACGAGCCCCTCGGTGGGCGGGCTGCTGCCGCTNCTCGCCGGGCTNGGCGACGAGGGCAAGCGCATCGCGATGCGCGACCGCATCCGCACCCTGCGCTCGCGCGTGCGGCGGGGCGTGCCGACCCACGATCCAGCCGATCCGCGCTTCGAGGCGAAACGCTACTGGCGGGGGCCCTGCTGGCTCATCATCAACTATCTCCTCGCCGACGGGCTCGACCGCTGCGGCTTTCCCGAGGATGCGGCGGCGGTGCGGGCGGACAGCCTGGCGCTGGTCGAGAACGGCTTTGCCGAATATTACGATCCGCTGACCGGNGAGGGCCTCGGCGGCGGCAACTTCACGTGGACAGCGGCCATCGTNATCGAAACGCTCGCAACGAGCGCCGCCGCCTGAGCGTGGGGAAAAGCCATGCGCATCATCGGCTTCGGCGCCCATCCGGACGATGTCGAGATCTTCTTCTTCGGCCTCCTCGCCGTCTACCGGGCGGCGGGGCACGAGATCGGCTGGGTCGTCGCGACAGACGGTGCCGCCGGAGGGGAGGGGGNNGCGCAGATGCTGCGCCGCACCCGCCGCGCCGAGGCGACGGCCGGGGCGGCCGTCCTCGGCNTCTCGCCTGTCTTCCTCGACGCGGCGGACGGCGCACTGGCCGAGGACCGGGCGGTGCCTGGCCGCATCGAGGCCCTGATCGCCCAGATGGCACCGGATCTCGTCGTGACGCACGCGCCGAACGACTACCACCCGGACCATCGGGCGCTGAGCCGGATGGTGAGCGACGCGGCGCGCTTCCGGGTGCCTGTGCTGTTCGCCGACACGATGCTTGGCGTCGATGCCTCGCCCACGATCTATGTCGATATCTCGGCGCATTTNGACGCCAAGTGCGCCGCCATCGCCGAGCACGTCTCGCAGCGCCCGCAGCGCTTCATCGAGGCGGTGACGGGCTGGAACCGCTTCCGCGCGCTGCAGTGCGGCTATGACGGCTGTGCCTTTGCGGAGGCCTTCTCGTTCACGCCACGCTTTCCCTTCAGCGACATTCGCGCCCTCCTGCCGCCGGCGCCGCCGCTGCGCCCTCTCGGCCGGCCGGCGGCTGGCTAGCGTCTGCGCGCCTCGCCGATGAGGGCCTCAATCAGCCTCCGGCGTCGCGAGCTGCGTGGCCAGATGACGCCGATGCGCCGCGAGATGTCGAGGCCCGGTACCGGCAGCCTGGCGATGGCAAGGCCCTCAGGCCACGGCGGTGGCCAGTCGGGCAACAGTGCGACGCCGAGGCCGCGGTCGACCAGCACNGCGATCGCATCGAGCGCGTCCAGCTCGAAGCGCTCGCGCGGGCGGATGCCGAGGCGGCGCAGCGCGCCGTCGACGAGCCGGCCGCCCCAGTGGTTGCGGTCGTAGCGGATGAAGGGCTCGCCCGCGAGCAGGCGCAGCGGGTCCCTGTCCGCCCAGGCGCGCGGCGCGNCGAGGACGAAGGGCTCTTCCCGGATGAGGGCGAAGGCGAGCGTCTTGGGCGGGGCAAAGGGCGGCTCCACGACGAGGGCGGCATCGAGTTCGCCGCCGATGACCCGGTCNTACAGTTCGATCGAGTTGCCGGGCTGCACGTAGATCTCGACCTGCGGGTAGTTGGCCGCGAGGCGGGCGAGCACGCCCGGCAGGATGCCGGTGACGGCGGTGGCGATGGCGCCGATACGCAATTCGCCGGCCGGCGTATCGGCGAGGGCGAGCGCCTTCAGCTCGCGCTCGTCGGCGAGGAGGAGGCGCGCCCGCTCGATGACGGCGGCGCCTGCCTCCGTCGGCCGCATGGTGCGGCCTGCGCGGACGAGGAGGGTCGTGCCCAGCTCGGCCTCGAGCGCCCTGATGCGCTGCGCNACGGCGGCGGGCGTGATGGCGAGGCGCCGGGCGGCTTCGGCCATGGAGCCGTGGTCCGCCACGGCGACAAGGCTTTCGAGAAAGCGGGTGTCCATCGAACAGAAAATCTACGTTCTAAACAAAGAACAATAGAGATTTTATTTCGAGACGCCAGGGCCGATGTATGGCCGGCGGCTTGACCGAAGCCGCTCCGAATGTCCGCCAAGGAGACGATCATGCCACTCACCAACGAAGCCCGCGGCGTGTTTCCCATCGCGCCGACGCCCTTCCTTCCCTCGGGCGAGATTGACTGGGCGAGCGTGGACCGGCTGTTCGACTTCTACCGCGAGATCGGCGCCGACGGCCTGACCGTGCTCGGCATCATGGGCGAGGCGCCCAAGCTGGAGGCCGAGGAATCGGTTGCCCTCGTCAAGCGCTGCATCGCGCGCGTGGGCAACCTGCCCGTCATCGTCGGCGTCTCGGCGCCGGGCTTTGCCGCCATGCGCGCCCTGGCGCGCACGGCCATGGATCTCGGCGCGGCGGGCGTGATGATCGCGCCGCCCTCATCGCTGCGCACAGACGACCAGATCGTCACCTACTACGCCCAGGCGGTGGAGGCGATCGGCGCCGATGTGCCCTTCGTCATCCAGGACTATCCGCTGACGCTTTCGGTCGTCATGACGCCTGGCGTCATCCGCCGCATCGTCATGGACAATCCCTCCTGCGTGATGCTGAAGCACGAGGACTGGCCGGGCCTCGAGAAGATCTCGACGCTCCGCCGCTTCGAGGCCGACGGTTCCATGCGGCCGATCTCGATCCTGTGCGGCAACGGCGGCCTTTTCCTCGACTTCGAGATGGAGCGCGGTGCCGACGGCGCCAACACCGGCTATGCCTTTCCCGAGATGCTGATCGACGCGGTGCGCCTGCAGGCACGCGGCGAGCGCGATGCGGCGCATGACATCTTCGACGCGCACCTGCCGCTGCTGCGCTACGAGCAGCAGCCGGGCATCGGCCTCGCCGTGCGCAAGTATGTCATGATGCGGCGCGGCATCCTCGCCTCCGACGCGCAGCGCAAGCCGGGCGCGCGTCTCAGCGAGGCGGCCGTGGCGGAGATCGACTATCTCCTGCGGCGCCTTGCCGACCGCGACCCGCGCGCGGCCGGGCTCGTCTGATTCGCCCCGCGACGGCGGCCGGCCCATCCGAGCCGGCCGTCGGCGGGTCTTCCTGCTGGCTCGTCCGCTCCGTCCCGTCGTCGGGCAGGTTCCCGTGTCGGCATTGCAATGCCCGCTGTCTGGCCGATAGTCGGTTGGCTTGAAGCGACGAGCCGGGAGGACGGCCATGGACCATGTGCTGACGGGTATCCACCACCTGACGGCGATTACGGCGCAGGCGCGCGAGAACCACCGATTCTACACCGGCGTGCTGGGAATGCGCCTCGTCAAGAAGACGGTGAACCAGGACGACACCTCCGCCTACCACCTCTTCTATGGCGACGGTGCCGCCTCGCCCGGCTCGGATGTGACCTTTTTCGACTGGCCGGTGGGGCGCGAGCGGCGCGGCACCCATGCCATCGTCGGCACGGGTCTCAGGGTTGGCGGTGAGGAGAGTCTCGCCTGGTGGCGCGAACGCCTTGCCGAGGCCGGCTGCACGGTCGGCGACATCGGCGAGCGGGCGGGGCGCCCGGCGCTTGCCTTCGAAGATCCGGAAGGCCAGCGCCTCCATCTCGTCAGCGACGGCGGTTCCGGGCAGGCCCATCCGTGGCCGGACAGCCCCGTGCCGGCGCATCACCAGATCCGCGGTCTCGGGCCGATCACGCTCTCCGTGCCCGATCTCGCGCCGACGCAGTTCATCCTCACCGAAGTGCTCGGCATGCGGCCGGAGCGGGTTCATCCCGTCGACGGCACGACGCTGCACGTCTTCGCCATGGGAAACGGCGGCCCCTCCGCCGAGCTGCATGTCCTCGTCGAGCCCGGCCTCGGGCCGGCGGTGCAGGGGGCGGGCGGCGTCCACCATGTCGCCTTCCGGACGCCGGACAGGGAGGGGCTCACGGCCTGGGCAGAGCGGCTCCGGGCCTTCCGCCTGCCGAACAGCGGCGAGGTGGAGCGCTACTATTTCCGCTCGCTCTATTTCCGCGAGCCGAACGGCATTCTCTTCGAGATCGCCACGGACGGTCCGGGCTTTGCGGTCGACGAGCCGCTCAACAGTCTCGGCGAGAAGCTCGCCCTGCCGCCCTTCCTCGAGCCGCAGCGGGCAGCGATCGAGGCGAGGCTGAAGCCGCTCTAGGCGGCCGCGCTCGCCAGGCCGATTGCCCGGCGCACGGCGGCTGGCACCGGCTCGATGATGGGGACGGATGAACGGGGGGTGAGCAGCTTGGCGACGCGGGCGAGCGGCCCGCCGCCGATGATCACGGCCTCGGCGCCGTCCTCCTCCACGGCGGCATCGACGGCGGCGGCGAGCGCGGCCTCGAGCCGCGCCGGCGCGGCGGTCAGCTCCGTCGGGTCCCCTTCGGTGAGGCGCGTGCCGCGGAACTGTGCGCNATAGCCGAGCGCCGCCGCGCGCGCGTTGATGGCCTCNACGAGGCCGGGCGTCGTCGTGACAACGGAAAAGGCGCGTCCACCCGCCGCGGCCTCGGNCATCCCCGATTCCCCGATACCGATGACGGGGCAGGGCAGGATTTNCCGCGCCGCGTCGAGGCCGGGGTCGCCGAAGGCCGAGACGATCACCGCATCGACGCGCTGCTTCCCAGCCGCGATTTCCTCGGCGAGGTCCTGCGCCATCTGCGCGATGGCCTCGCCGCTCTTCGACAATGCCGCCTGATCAACGATCATGCGCGCACCGAAGGGCGCCGTGCGGCCCGTGATCATCGCCGAAGTCCCCGCCGCCTCGCGGGCGATGGCGACCATGGTGTCGGTCGTTGCCTCGTTCGAATTCGGATTGAAGAGGACGATGTGCACCATAATTTCCGACCTCGTCGACGCTGCCGGCGATGCCCCGTCTTGGTACGGAGGGCACCCGAGAATGGTCCATGGGCGGGCAGGTGCAAGCTGCGTGCCGCAACGTTTGCGTTGTCACGCAGCCGGCAGGTCGGACCGCCCGCGAGCGGTGCGTCAATCTATGACCGAAGATGCCCCGCCGCATATTCCCTCCCCGCATGGCTTGCATGCGGCGGCCGGGCTGGCGGCCGCGGGACGCGCCCCTGCAGCTCGAGCGGGGCGGTGGCGCTCCGCCCCCCGGACCGATGCCCGTCGGCGCCTTGCACACTGCAGAACCGCTTGACGAGCACGCGTTGTAACAAATACTGTTACGACAGGGTGTAAGCATGAGTTCCAACAGTCGGCTGACCATCGCGACGCACATTCTTGCCTGGATGGCGCTTGTGGAGACGGGGCGTGCCGATCCGGTTACGTCCGAGAGAATTGCCCGCAGTGTCAACACCAATCCGGTTGTCATAAGGCGGCTGCTGGGTGCCCTGGCAAGGAAGGGGCTGGTCAAGAGTCACCGTGGTGCAAATGCGGGGTGGACATTGGCGACAAGCGCCGATGCGATCACCCTGTCCGATATTTATCGCGCGGTCGAAGACGGGTCGTTATTCGCCATGCATGCGTCCCCTCCCAACCAGGCCTGTCCGGTCGGGCGGGGAATTCAGCCTGTGCTCACACAAGTTTACGACGCCCTCGATGCGGTGCTGCAGAAGCAGCTGGCTGAGGTGACGATCAAAGACATTCTGGACCGGATTCTCGCGAAAGATCGGTGATCCGGTGCAGTGGCCATGAAGGCGGGGGCACCTTTTCATGTCGATTGATGTAACTAATACGGTTACAATAGGGTGTCGAAATGGATATGCGCGTCATCCCGCTCGCGTTGGGGGCTTTCGCAATCGGCACGGACAGTTTCGTGGTTGCGGGCATTCTGCCTGAGATCGCGCAGAGCCTGAACGTGAGCATCGAGGCGGCGGGGCAGTTGATCACGGCCTATGCCGTTTCCTACGCGATCATGACGCCGGTCATGGCCGCGCTGACATCGCACTGGTCGCGTCGGCTCGTGCTCGGATGTGGTCTGGCGATCTTCACCGCCGGGAACGTGATGACGGCCGTGCTGGCCGATTTCGGGTTGATCTTGGCAAGCCGGGTGATCGCCGGCCTGGGAGGCGCGATCTACATGCCTGCTGCAAGCGCCGTGGCGGTCATGCTTGTTCCTCCCGAAGCGCGAGGTCGGGCGCTTGCGATCGTCATGGCGGGACTGAGCGGCGCCACTGCCCTGGGAGCTCCCCTCGGAACGCTGGTCGGAAATGTTGGGAGCTGGAGGGCGACGATGTGGGTCGTCGCCACGCTCGGCGTGCTGGCTACGCTGGCTATCGCCACTCTCCTTCCGGCGGTCGCCGCAACCGCCCGGCTGACCCTGCGCGAACGGCTGTCTCCCCTTCGGAACGCCCGTGTCCTGCTGACCCTCGCGACCACGCTGCTCGTGCTGACGGGACTGTACACCGTCTACAGCTACATCAGCATCGTTTTTGCCCGTGCCACGGCCGGGCGCGGCGAAGTGCTTGCGATGCTGATCGCGGTGTGGGGAGCGGCGGCCGTCGTCGGCAACATCGCGGCTGGAGCGCTGACCGATCGCTTCGGGAGTCGCTTGGTCCTCAATGTCGCCATCGTCATTGTCGGCATCGATTTCGCCTTCCTGTCACTTTCGAGCGCAGCGCTCTCTGCAAGCATTTTGGCACTGCTCGTCTGGGGCGCATGCGGGTGGGGCATGCTCGTCCCGCAACAGCATCGCCTCGTCTCCATCGCGCCGGCGATGGCGCCCATCCTGCTCTCGCTGAATGCCGCCACGATCTATGTGGCTGTGGCCATCTCGGGGGTATTCGGCGCGGTCATGCTCCAGTTATTCGAGCCCCATGAGCTTGGAATGGCAGGCGCCGTGCTGATCTTTTCAGGGCTCGCCGCGTCAGAGTGGGCGCATCGTCTCATCAGGCCGCTGAAGGCGACGCAGAGAATGGATGCCGTCGGCCAGAAGACGATGGCACGGGNCACGACGTGCGATGAGCTGCGGTGACGATCAGCGCGCGTTCCCTGAGCACCCGGAGCTCAACGGTGCCGCCCGGCCGCTGTCCGGGCGGAACTGACCTCATTCCCC
>JGI26049J44785_1001210_pt1 | contig 13079 bp, 8 predicted proteins | sample HigsolmetaGSP11D_FD_44785 | JGI IMG/M metagenome (IMG submission 44785)
CCGGCCACAACCTGCGCGCCGAAACCGCCGTTGTCGTCGATGATGTAGGCCGTATTGACGGTCGTGTTGCTTCCGGATTCGGAGAACTGGTCGAAGTCGAAGGCGCCGAAACCGTCGCCCGACAGGTTGTGGGCGCCGGTCGCCTCGGCATCGAGCGTATTGCTGTCGCTGTCGTCGATGATATTCACCTGCATGATGAAGTTGACGTCGTAGTAATCGCCATCGACGAAGAGCACGTTGATCGGCCTGCCGTCGGCATCAACGAGCTGGGTGGCATAGGCGCCGCCAGCGAAAGGATTGGCCAGGAAGTCGAGCCAGTCGGCCGCATCCCCGCAGGAGTCTCCCCCCTCCTCGAAGCCAAACAGCGCCATGTTGATCTGGATGTTGCCGCCGCTCGCGGCCAACTGGCCGGCGGCCGCTGCTGTGATCCCCTCCGGGCCGAGAAGCGCCAGAAGGGCATTCATGTCGCCGTCGAACAGGATGGACGACTGTATGGCGATGAAGTGTTCGCTGTAGAGCCCGCCNATCACCTGCACGCCGCCGCCGCTGTTGGTGTCGATGATGGCGGCATCGTTGATCTGCACGTTGCCACCNCTCGCCACCACCTGCTGCGAAGCCTCGCCCTCGCCGATNTCCGCGTGCGTGTAGGCGTGGTTGACGTCGCGGTCGATGATCAGGTTGATNTGAACGATGATGTTATATTCGTAGTAGTTGCCGCTGACGATGATGAGGTCGTAGCCGTCGCTGCCGGAGACCAAAAGGGCCTCGTTGCTGAGGCTGTTGCCGCCGCTCGTCGTCTCCTGGGTCACCGTGCCGACGCTGTCGGGACCTGCCTCGGTCATCGCCAGATCAGCCGACTGCCGGTTCACGTCTTGATCGACGAGGTTGTTGAACTGGCGCACGATCGTCTGCGACACCGCTCCGCCAAGATGGCTGTCGACGGAGAAGCCCTGCAGCAGCTCCTGTCCGGTCAGGCCGTTGACCAGCGCATCGAAGGAATCCAGCCCCTGCACCACGACATTGCCGCCCGCGCCGTTGCCGACGCTGCCCGGCACGTCGATCACGACCTCGTTGACCTGGATGTTCCCGCCACTCGTCACGGTCTGCTCAACTGCAGCGTCTGTGAGATCGGGAAGGTCGGGGCGGACGTTCTGGGCGTCGGCGGTATCGTTGGTGTCGGTTGTGTCGGTGGCCGGCGCGGGCGGCGGTTGCTCAACGGGCGCATAGGCCGCGGACACCTTGTGCGCCATGTTCGCGGGCACCAGGGAGCCGGCGCCTTGGACAGGCACCGGCACTGCCCCGATGCTGTCATCGGCGAAGTTGCCACCGGACACGCCCGGATTCACGGCGAGGCTGCCGGCCCCCACATGGGCGTCGAGCCACGTCCGGGGCAGATCAACGGTGCCGGCAAGAAGGTGGAGGCCACCCGGAAAGGCGGGCTCAACGGGAAGGTCCGGCCTGCGGGCGGCATCGAGTTCACCAATGCGCGCCGCGAAGACAGGATCCGGCCCGAGCTGCACCACCTCGGGCTCCTCGGCATCGGTACGCACATAGGCGAGGGACACGGAGCCCGGCTCACCTTCCGGCTCGAGGGGGACCCTGAGATAGTTCCACAGCAACTCGGAAATGCGATCGACCGGCATCGTCCCGTCCCCTCCGCTGGCGTCGGAAACGCGGACCCGGCTGCTTCACCGGGTCCGCGTCCCGAGCACGTCCGTCGGTCGGTCTGGTTATGCGTCGTCGATGGTGCTCGTGTTGGCCTGCACGTTGCCGCCACTCACGATGTCCTGACCGAAGTCAGCGAAGTTGAAGGCGAACGCCTGGGAAATGCTGGCCCCGTTCGCATTTGTGTCGTTGTCGGCCAGCATGTTGGCCTGGCTGATGGTGTAGGTGTCGTTGCTGGCACCGAAACCGCCGAAGCCGACGTCGCTTATCGCGGACGTGTTCATCTGGCCGTTGCCACCGCTCAAGATGCTCTGGTCGATACCGGCAACGTTGCCGAAGCCGATTTGCGCCACCACGCCGACATTGGTGTTGATGTCGTTGTCAAACATGATGTTCTGCTGGCCGACCCGGAAGGTGTCGTTGCCGGCCCCCAGCCCGAGGCCCGAGCCAAGGTCGACGATGCCCGAGGCATTCGCCTGCGCGTTGCCGCCGCTGACGATGCCCTGTCCCACACCAGCAAGGTTCCCGAACCCGGCCTGCTGGATGGTCCCGACGTTCATGTTTTGATCGATGTCTTCCAGCAGGCTTTGCTGGCTGACCTCGTAGTCGTCATTGTCGTTGAACGCGCCGAAGCCGAGGCCGAGGTCAGTGATGCTGGAGACGTTGGCCTGACCGTTTCCGCCGCTCGAGATGGCCTGCGTCACACCGGCAAAGTTGAAATCGCCGATCTGCGTAATGGCCGAACCGTTAGCGTTGGCGTCCATGTCGAACATGGTGTTCGACTGGCCGGTCCAGTAGGTGTCGTTGCCGGTGAACAGCCCCAAGGAAACGGCAGCGTCGCCGATGCCCGTGCTGTTGGTCTGTGTGTTGCCGCCGCTCCCGATGATCTGGCTGGCGCCGGCGAAGTTCAGACCGCCCATCTGGGTGATGTCGCCGACCTGCGTGTTCTCATCGTTGTCGGCCAGGCCGTTGTACTGGTCGACACGGAACTGGTCATTGCCGGTGAACCAGCCTGACCCCATGCCGCCGTCCTGAATGAGGGACGTGTTCGACTGGCCGTTGCCGCCACTCGTCGTTCCCTGCGTCAGGCCGCCGAAGTTGAACAGACCAGCCTGGGAGAGCGTGCCGACATTGCTGTTGGTGTCATTGTCGACAAGCTCATTGTCCTGGTCCACGGAATAGTAGTCGTTCCCGTTGAACCAACCGTCGATGCCACTGGTGTCGGAGATTCCGGACGTGTTGAACTGCCCGTTGCCGCCGCTGCTTATACCCTGCACGGCACCGCCGAAGTTGAAGAAGCCGACCTGGCTCGCCGTTCCGACGTTCATGTTGAAGTCGTTATCGATTATACCGTTATTCTGGTCGACTCCATAGGTGTCATTGTCGTTCAGGGGCATATCGTCTCTCCCTCGTCGAATAGAAACGCAGAACTTTTCTCTATGGTCACGAGACAGGTTCGATTACACAGCGTCGACGAATGGCACCGAGGTTGCCGAAGCCCGAAGGTTTCAACCAGCCATTTTGTCGCTTCTTCTTGACCGCTCGAGTATGTCACTCCCGTGGAGGAGGAGAAGCCTATCAACTAATGCGTTTCGATTAGCAGGGACGAGGGCAGGCTCCGGCGCCCCCCCTCGAACGGCGCACGCAAGAAGACGGTATGCGTGCGCGCGCGAGCGCTGCGCCGGAGAAGCAGGAGGGCGAGAAAAGACGAAAGACGAGGGAGGAGTGGCTACGCGGCGCCGAAGGCCTCGTTGCCGGCGGCCACGAAGCGTTCAGCCGCGCGGGCGATCTCGTCGAGGGTCATGCCGGGCTTGTAGAGGGCTGAGCCGATGCCGAAGCCGTCGGCGCCCGCCCGCGCNAACGCGCCCATGTTCTCCGGGGAGATGCCGCCGACGGGCATGATCCTGAGATCCCGGGGCAGGACGGAACGCAGCGCCTTGACCCCNGCGACGCCNACGATTTCCGCCGGGAATATCTTGACAGCCTCGGCACCAGCCCGGCGCGCCGCGAAGATCTCCGAAGGCGTCATGCAGCCTGGCAGCACGTCGAGCCCGCGCCCGAGAGCCATCGTCACCACCGCCTCATCGAAATGGGGGCTGACGACGATGCGTCCGCCCGCCTCGGCGACACCCTTCACCTCCGCCGTCGTCGTCACTGTTCCGGCACCGATCAGCGCCCGCTCGCCGAAGGCCTCCGCAAGGCGTGCGATGCTCTCAAGCGGACGGGGAGAGTTGAGCGGGACCTCGACGATGGAGAAGCCGGCATCGACCAGTACCTGGCCGACGGCGACGACTTCCTCCGGCGTCACGCCGCGCAGGATGGCGACGAGCGGGCGGATTGCCAGGGCTTCGACCAGACGCATCGCTTCCTCCGGGCAGGCGGCGGGACATGCCGATTCAGGCTCCCCCGTTTAGCGCAGAGCAGCGCCGCGGGCCACGCCCAATCGGTGCGGCTGTCGCCACCAGCTGTTCACGACACCTTGTCCGGAGCACTCCGCCTCGCCCCCGGTGCCGACGCCAGTGCTCTCAGCGCGTTCATGATGGCGGCCACGTCGATCGCCTCCTGCAGCAGCGCTCCCTGCACGGGGGCGAGGAAGCCGGCCGCGGCGGCAAGCATGCCGAGCCCNGAAAGGCCGATGCCGACATAGACGCTCTGCAGCGCGATGCGGCGGGAGCGCCGGGCGATGAGAAGCGCATCGGCCACCGGCTTGAGGCCGTCCACCAGCAGCACGACATTGGCCGCTTCAGCCGAGGCGCTTGCCCCGCGGGCGCCGACAGCGATGCCGACATCCGCCTCCGCCAGGGCCGGTGCGTCATTGATGCCGTCGCCGATCATCATTACCGCGCCGGCACCCNTGCGGCGCTCCTGCCGCACGATGGCCAGCTTGTCCNCGGGCGTCAGNTCGCCGTGCGCCTCCGACAGCGGCAGGCCGGCAGCGACCTCGGCGACGATGTCGCTGCGGTCGCCGGAAGCAAGAATAAGGCGCGACACCCCCTCCTCACCAAGACGCGCAAGCAGGGCNGCAGCATCNGGCCGGAGGAGATCGGCGAGCAGAAGCACCGCCCGCAGGCGCCCGTCCACCGCCACGGCGACCGCCGTCATGCGGCCATCGATGCCTTCGATCCAGGGCAGGGCCCCGCCGAGATGCTCGCCGACATAGGACAGGCTGCCGACGGCGACCATCCGGCCCTCAACCCGGCCGGAGAGTCCCCTGCCCGCGGTCTCGCGGACATCATGCGGCGCGGACAGGGCGAGCCCGCGCTCCTCCGCGGCCTCGATCAGCGCCTCGGCAACCACATGGGCCGACGCCTGGTCGAGCGAGGCGGCGAGCCGCANCGCCTCGTCGGCATCGCCCTCCCCGTCCGTGCTGGCGAAAACGCGCACGTCGACAAGGCGGGCGCGGCCGAACGTCAGCGTCCCCGTCTTGTCGAGAACGGCCGTGCGCGCCTGCGACAGCGCCTCGAGCGCCCCTCCGCCCTTGATGAGCACGCCGTGCCGCGCCGCCTGCGACAACCCGGCCACCAGCGCGACAGGCACNGCGAGGATGAGCGGGCAGGGCGTTGCCACGACGAGAACGGCGAGTGCCCGCACCGGATCGCCGCTGAGAAACCAGGCAGCGCCGGCGAGCAGCACGGTGGCGGCGAGGAAGGCGATGGCATAGCGGTCGGCGAGGCGCGTCATCGGCGCCTTGGCCTTCTGCGCCTCCTCGACGAGGCGGACGATGCCGGCATAGGTGCTGGCAGCCGCCGGCCTCAGCACGAGCAGGTCGAAGGCCGCGCCGATGTTGGTTGTGCCGCTCAGGGCCTCGCGTCCCGGCGACAGNTGCACCGGCACGGATTCCCCCGTGATGGCGGACTGGTCAATGGTCGCCGCCTCGTCGATCACCCGGCCGTCCACGGGCAGCACATCGCCCTGGCGGATGAGGAGACGCTCGCCGGGCCGGACGTCTGATAGCGGCACTTCGACAACGCGCCCCTCCCCGTCGTAGCGCAGGGCGCTGCGCGGCACGCGCGACAGCAGCGCCCGCATCTCCCGCCGGGCCCTCCCCTCGGCATAGAACTCGAGATACTGGCCGCCGGCATACATCAGCGCCACGACGGCGCCTGCAAGCGTCTCGCCCAGTGCGAGCGCGCCCGACATGGACAGGGCCGCGACGATGTCGAGCCCGACGTCGCCGCGCCGCAGGCTGGTGACGATCTCGGCCACGAGGGCGCCGAGAACCGGCACCGTCGCCGCCGCCCAGACATAGGGCGCCGCATCGCCGTNGCCCAGGAAGCGGAGCACGAACCCGCCCGCGAGCCCGAGCACTGCGACGAGCACGAGAAACGGACGCAGTCTGGCAATGTTCTCGGACAAAGCAGNGGCCCAGCACTGCCGCAAGGCGCGGCAGCACCACTATGCAGAGCAGCGCGGCGAGGACAAGCGCGCCCTAGCCTTCCAGCTCCTCACGCAACATTTCGAGCTCCAGCCAGCGCTCCTCCGCGGCGGAAAGCTCGCCCTGCACCTCGGCGAGCCTGGCGCTCACGCGCGCGAAGCCTTCCGGATCGCGGGCGTAGAACGTTTCATCGGAGAGCTTTGCCGCCAGCTCGGCCACCGCCTTCTCGAGCTCCGCAATGCGCGCGGGCAGGGTTTCGAGCGCGTGCCTGTCCTTGAAGCTCAGCTTCCGGCGAGGGGCCGGCGCGGCCGGCTTCTCGGCCGCGGGCTTCGGCGCCTTCTGGGCCTTGGCCTTCTCCACCGTGCGCGCGCCGACGCCGCTGCCGCGCTGGGCCACCATGTCNCTGTAGCCGCCGGCATATTCGACGAAGCGCCCCTGCCCTTCCGCCATCAGGACTGATGTCGCCACCCGGTCGAGGAAATCGCGGTCGTGGCTGACGAGGAGGACCGTGCCGGCATAATCGGCCAGCATCTCCTGTAGCAGGTCGAGCGTTTCGAGGTCGAGGTCGTTGGTCGGCTCGTCGAGCACGAGCAGGTTGGACGGGCTGGCGAGGGCCTTGGCCAGGAGCAGCCGTGCCCGCTCGCCGCCGGAGAGCACCTTGACCGGCGTGCGCGCCTGCTCCGGCGAAAAGAGGAAGTCCTTCATGTAGCTGACGACATGGCGGGACTGGCCGTTCACCACGACNGTGTCACCGGCGCCNTCGGTCAGCACATCCGTCAGGCTCGCCTCGGGGTCGAGGGCCGAGCGCGTCTGGTCGAGCCGCGCCATGACAACGTTGGACCCCAGCCGCACCGTGCCGGTATCGGGCGCGAGGCGGCCCGTCAGCATCTCCACGAGCGTCGTCTTGCCGGCGCCGTTGGCGCCGACGATGGCGACCCGCTCGCCCCGCAGGATGCGGATGGAGAAATCGTCGACGATGCGGCGCTCGCCGTAGGACTTGCTGATGTGCCTGGCCTCGATGACGAGTGTGCCCGACAGGTCTGCCTCNCTCACCGTCATGTCGACGTTGCCGAGCACCCGGCGCTGCTCGCGCCGCTCCCGGCGCATGGCGCCCAGCTCGGCGAGGCGCCGCTGGTTGCGCTTGCGGCGGGCGGTGACGCCGTAGCGCAGCCAGTCGAGCTCCATGGCGATCTTGCGGTCGAGCTTGTGGCGCTCGCGCTCCTCCTGCTCCAGGATTTCGTCGCGCCAGGCCTCGAAGGCGGCGAAGCCCTTATCGAGCCGGCGTGTGACGCCGCGGTCGAGCCAGACGGTGGCGCGCGACAGGCTTTCGAGGAAACGGCGGTCGTGGCTGATGAGCACGAGCGCCGAGCGCATGGCCTTGAGCTCGCTCTCCAGCCATTCGATGGCTGGCAGGTCGAGGTGGTTGGTCGGCTCGTCGAGAAGCAGGATGTCCGGCTCGGGCGCCAGGACGCGCGCCAGCGCGGCGCGGCGGGCCTCCCCGCCCGAGAGGTTGGCCGGCGCCTCCTCGCCCGTGAGGCCGAGCTGCTCGAGGAGATAGCGTGCCCGATAGGCGTCGTCCCCCGGCGCGAGCCCCGCCTCCACGTAGGCGAGTGTCGTGGGAAAGGCCGACAGGTCCGGCTCCTGCGGCAGATAGCGGATCGTCGCCGTGGGCTGGACAAAGCGCTCGCCCCGGTCCTGCTCCACGAGACCGGCGGCGATCTTGAGCAGCGTCGACTTGCCCGAGCCGTTGCGGCCCACGAGGCAGAGCCGCTCCCCCTCTCCGACGCTGAGCTCGGCGCCCGTCAGGAGCGGCGTGCCGCCGAAGGTCAGGTGGATGTCGGTCAGTTGCAGGAGGGGCGGAGCCATGATCCTCGGATGCTTTCACGCGTGAGCCGTCACCCGCCATCTAGCGCAGGCGAACGCCGCTGCCAAATGCCGGATCAGCCGGCCCGCTCGCGGAAGAAGGCGTCGATGGTGGCGGCCGCAGTATCGAGATGGCCGAGGAGAACGGCCACGGCCCGCTCCACGTTGCGCTCGCGCGCCGCCGCCAGCATTGCGCGGTGATCATCCTGGGCCATGTGCTCCTGCCCCTTGGCGGCNAGGTGNAAGCGCACGTAGCGGTCCGCGGCGGCGAGCTGCTGCTCGGTGAGCGCCAGCAGCCTCGGGCGCCCGGCACGCGCATAGAGCGACATGTGGAAGCGCCGGTTGAGCTCGCCCATGCGGCCCGGCTCCTGCTCGGAGTCAAGTTCCACGATCAGCTCCTCGGCGCGAGCGAAGTCCTGCGCGTCGAGATGCGGTATGGAGAGCGTGAGCGCCACGGGCTCGAGCGCCCGGCGGATGGCATAGTTGTCGGCCGCATCCTCGGCCGAGATGTCGGTGACGACCGCGCCCTTGTGCGGCACGAAGTCGATAAGCGCCTGTGCCTCGAGCTGCCGCAGCGCCTCGCGCACCGGCATGCGGCTCACGTTGAAGAGCCGCGCCAGCTCCTCCTGCCGAAGGGGCGTGCCACCGGGCAGCCGCCCGCTCAGGATCCCCCGGCGCAGGGTCGCCTCCACGAACTCGGTCGCGGTGCGGTAGCGCGGCGGGGCATCGGACACNAGGGCCGCCACNGCCTCGCTTCCGTCAGCCATGCCGGGGCGCCGTGCATCATCCATCGGCATGCATCCAATATCTACTTGTCGATTGGATCCAATTTAGCAATACTCCCGGCCGCATTTCAANCGGCAAGCCCGTCGCACTGCCATGCGCTCCGAAACCNCCACCGCCGCCGGGGACGNCGCCGCCCCCGCCCATTCCGTCGCCGGCGCCTCCGCACCTGCGAGCGGCCCCGCCGCCCAGCCCATCTTCGCCGGCTTTCTCGCGGCGGTCGTGGGCTTTGCCTCGTCCTTCGCCATCGTGCTGCAGGGGCTCACCGCTGCCGGGGCAACGCCCGCGCAGGCTGCCTCCGGCCTCCTCGCCCTCTGCGTCATCAAGGGGCTCCTCGGGGCCTTCCTGTCCCTGCGCTCGCGCATGCCGATCAGCATCGCCTGGTCCACGCCGGGCGCGGCGCTGCTCGTCGCAACGGGCGCGGTCGAAGGCGGCTATGCCGCGGCAACCGGCGCCTTCACAGTCGCCGCCGGGCTCGTCGTGGTCGCCGGCCTGTGGCGCACCTTCGGCCGCGCCGTCGCTGCCATTCCCGTCTCGCTCGCCAGCGCCATGCTGGCTGGCGTGCTGATGGACCTGTGCCTCGCACCGGTGCGCGCCGTCGGCACCATGCCTCTGCTCGCCCTGCCCATCGTGCTGGCCTGGGCGGTGACCATGCGCGTCGCCCGGCTCCATGCCGTGCCGGTGGCGGTGGTCGTCACCGCTCTCATCGTCGTATTCGCCACGTCGATCCCCGACGGCGCGCTGGCCGATATCTGGCCGCGGCCCCTGTTCGTGATGCCCGTCTTCACGTTCGATGCGCTGGTCGGCATCGCGCTGCCGCTCTTCATCGTCACCATGGCGTCGCAGAACATCCCTGGCCTCGCCGTGCTGCGTACCAACGGCTACCACCCGGACGTGAAGCCCATCTTCGTGTCCACCGGCCTCGCGAGCGGCATCATCGCCCTCTTCGGCGGGCACCTCGTCAACCTCGCCGCCATAACGGCCGCCCTGTGCGCCGGGCCCGAGGCCCATGCCGATCAGCGCCGGCGCTACATCGCGGCGACGGTCGCCGGCGGCACCTATGTGCTGCTCGGCCTCGGCGCAGGCTTTGCCGCGGCCTTCATCGCCGCCTCGCCGCCGCTGCTCATCGAGGCGGTGGCGGGCCTTGCCCTGCTCGCGAGCCTTGCCGGTGCGCTCGTCGCTGCCCTCTCCGGCGAGAAGGAGCGCCTGCCCGCCGTCGCGACCTTCGTCACCGCGGCCTCGGGCACCTCCTTTCTCGGCATCGGCGCTGCGTTCTGGGCGCTCGTCGTCGGCGGCGTCCTGATGATGCTGATGCGGGCGCACCGCTGAACGCGGGTCGGCTCCTGAAAAGAATCGGTTAGACTCCCGCAAGAAGAAGCGGCACACGCACGGGAGGAAGACGCATGCGATCGATGCTGCTCGGGGCCGCGCTCGCCGCCACACTGGCCAGCCCCGCCGCCGCCTCGTTCCAGTCCTGCGTCGCCGGGCTGAAGCAGGAAGCCGCCCGGCAGGGCGTCAGCCGGGCCATTCTCGACCGGGCGCTCGACATTTCCGCCCCCGACGAGAAGGTGCTGCGCCTCTCCACGGTGCAGCCGGAGTTCAAGACGCCGATCTGGGACTATCTCGCCTTCCTCGTCGATGACGAGCGGGTGGCCGAGGGGCGCGCCATGATGCGCCGCTACGACAGCATCCTGCGCGCTGCCGAGCGGCAGTTCGGNGTCAACCGCTTCGTCATCGCGGCCGTCTGGGGGGTNGAAACCGANTTCGGACAGGAGACGGGCNGCTACTTCCTGCCGCATGCGCTCGCCACGCTCGCCTGCGCCAGCAATCGGCGCACCNNCTTCTGGAAGGGCGAGCTGATGGCGGCGCTCAGGCTCGTCCAGCGCGGCGACCTCTCGCTCGACAAGCTCTACGGCTCGTGGGCCGGCGCCTTCGGCCAGACGCAGTTCATCCCCTCCACCTACCAGCGCCTCGCGGTCGATTTCGACGGCGACGGGCGCCGCGACCTCGTCAGTTCCGTGGCCGATGCGCTCGCCTCCACGGCCAACTACCTGAAGCGAGCGGGCTGGCGCACCGGCGAATCCTGGATGTTCGAGGTGCGCGTGCCGCCGGGCTACAAGGGCCCCACCGGCCGTCGCAACAAGGCTCCACTCTCCACCTGGGCGCAGCGCGGCATCACGCGCGCCGACGGCAAGCCACTCTCCGGCGAGGCCCAGGCCGGCCTCCTGCTGCCAGCTGGGCCGGACGGCCCGGGCTTCCTCGTCTTCCGCAACTTCGACGCCATCTATTCCTACAATCAGGCGGAATCCTACGCCCTCGCCATCTCCCATCTGGCCGACCGTCTGGCCGGCTACCCGCCGCTGCGCACGCCCTGGCCGACGGACGACCCCGGCCTGTCGCGCGCCCAGCGTCTGCAGCTGCAGAAGCTCCTCATCGCACGCGGCTACAACATCGGCGAGGCAGACGGAAAGATCGGCCCGGCGACGCGCGAGGCGATCGCCGATGCGGAGCGGCGCCTCGGCCTGCCTGCGACGGGCCGCGCCGGCACCAAGATCTACCGGGCCCTTGGTGGGCGCTGACGGTCGGCAGGTGCGGGGAAAGCATCACGGCAAGTCTCCCCCGTCGATGCCGATGACCTGTCCGCTCACGTAGGAACTCTCGTCGCTCGCCAGGAAGACCACGACAGCGGCCACTTCTTCGGGCGTGCCGGCACGCTGCATGGGATAGGGCGCGACGAGCTCCTCGGCCGTCACCTTCCAGTCGCGGCGGACACGCTCCAGCATCGGGCTCTCGATGGGGCCCGGCGCGATGGCGTTGATGCGCACATCGCGCCCGTACTCCTGCGCGGCGGCGCGCGACATGTGGATGACGGCGGCCTTGGAGGCGCCGTAGGCGACGATGTTCGGAAAGGCGTGCCGCCCGCCGATGGAGGCCATGTTGATCATGGATCCCTTCGTGCGCACGAGATGCGGCAGCTCGAACTTCATCGAGAGAAAGACGCCACGCAGGTTGGTGGCGATCTGGTCGTCGAAGCCGGCGATTTCCGTTTCGGCGATCGGTGCCGGTGGCAGATCGATGCCGGCATTGTTGAAGGCGATATCGAGCCGGCCGAAGCGCGCCACTGTATCGGCGACAAACTGCTCCATCTGGTCTGCAGCGCGCACGTCGGACTTTAGATAGACGACCTCGCNGCCCCGCTCGAGGACACGCTGCTCGACCGCCCGGCCGAGCTCTTCTCGCCGGCCATTGAAGGCGACCCTCGCGCCCTCTGCCGCGAGCGCCTCGACCGTCGCCGCGCCGATGCCGGAGGTGCCACCGGTGACGATCGCCACCTTGCCCGCCAGCCTGCCGGCAGCCCCCTGCGCGCGGGCGCTCCCGACGACGCTGGTTCCAGCCAGGGCTCCTGCGGCCAGCATGGCGCCGAGCATGCTCCGCCGCGGCACACCACCCGTTCCTGTTCCAGACTGAACGTCCATGCTTCTCTCCCTCATTTGCGGGACAGAAGGCTAATGACGCAGATTACTCTGAAAAATCGTGTCTCTCTTTGTGAACCTTTAAGCACAGCTTTATAGTGGAAGCATGCCCGGAACATCGACCGACCCTTTCGCGGGCCTCGCCGCCTTCCTGGCCGTTGCCGAAACCGGCAGCTTCACAGCCGCAGCCGCGCGGCTCGGCGTCTCACCCGCCGCAGTCAGCCAGACGGTGAAGGCGCTGGAGAACAGGCTCGGCACGCCGCTCTTCCTGCGCACCACCCGGCGGGTCGGCCTCACGGAGGCGGGGGCGGCACTGCTCATCCGCGCCCGGCCCGCCGCGGCCGAGATCCGGCAGGCCCTCGAAACCGCGGGCGAGATGGGCGAGGAACCAGCCGGCGTGCTGCGGCTCACCGTGCCACGAATGGCCGTGCCGCTCGTTATCGAGCCGGTCATCCCGGTGCTTCGGCGTGCACACCCCAAGGTGGCAGTCGAGATCGCGGTCGAGGATGCGGCGATGGACCTGCCGGCCCATGGTTACGACGCGGGCATCCGCATCGGCGAGATGGTGGAGCGCGACATGGTGGCGGTGCGCCTGACGCGGGACATCGTCTGGTCGGTGGTGGCGAGCCCGGCCTATCTCGCGGCCCGCGGCACCCCACAGCAGCCGGAAGACCTGACGCAGCACGATGCCATCCGCTACCGTTTCCCCACCTCCGGCGCCATCTACCGATGGGAGTTCGAGCGCGACGGCCGGACACTGACGGTCGACCCCCCCGGCAGCCTCGTCGTCAACGACGGTGCCCTGCTCATCTCCTTCGCCCTGGCCGGGCTCGGCCTCGCCTATGTCGCTGACATCGCGGCCGAGGAAGAGATCGAGGCGGATCGGCTGCGGCCGGTGCTGCAGCCTTTCCTGCCGCGCA
>JGI26049J44785_1001212_pt1 | contig 13060 bp, 12 predicted proteins | sample HigsolmetaGSP11D_FD_44785 | JGI IMG/M metagenome (IMG submission 44785)
GGGAGCCGTCCCCGGCATCGCCGCCGCGGCAAGGAAGTCGTCGTGGTGATCAATGAGCAGATCGTGAAAATGCCGCCGCGGAGCCGGAACGCCTCGGCCACGCAGGTGGCAAGCGGCGCGGGCACTTTCGGGGCCGGCGGGACGAACGCGGCGATCAGCAGCCCCGGCACCCGGCAGCAGCACGCGGTGGGCGGCGGCGGAACCGCCATCAACAAATGGCTCCGCAAACGGAAGCCCAATAAGAGGAAGACGCCCCGAAAGGTATAAATGAAAACAGGTCGATCCAGGATCATCATTCCTGATCGACCTGTTTNNNTTTGTCCGGTCATCACATCAAGGACTTGTCAGCGTGCTGTCNCCCTTGCGGCCGCACCGTTCAAATTGCCAGCAAAATCCGGTTCCCCGACGGATCGCTTGCCGCGAATGCGCCGCCTTGCTCCGTCACTTCCGCGCCCAAATTCCGGAGGTTCAGGACGGCNCGTTCCCGTGCCGCTTCGTCGGGATAGATCAGGGTGAACGATCGGAGGCCGACGCTGTTCGCGGCCGGTCTGGGCGCGCCCACGCCGTTCCAGGTGTTGAGCCCGATATGGTGATGGTAGCCTCCCGTCGACAGGAACAGCGCTTGCGCTCCGAAACGGTTGACCACCTCGAACCCGAGCCCGTCCGCGTAAAACCGTTCAGCCGGCCCCAGTTCCGATACATGCAGGTGGATGTGGCCCATCAGCGTGCCGACCGGAAGACCGTCCCACGGCTTGTCATCTCCAGCTCCGAGAAGATCCCGGAAATCCAGCGGGTCCACAGCCATCTCCACCTCGCCGCGCTTCCAGTTCCACTCCGAAGGGTCGCGATCCCGGTAAATCTCGATTCCGTTGCCGTCCGGGTCCGACAGATACAGCGCTTCGCTGACCAGATGATCGGAGGAGCCGAAACGGAGGCCGATGCGGGCAAAATGCTTCACGATCCGCGCCAGGTCGGCACGGGTCGGGAGCAGAAGCGCAAAATGGTACAGCCCGGTCGTCCTTCCCTGCTTCGGCGCCGCGTCTTCCGGCCGCTCGACGGTCAGCAGNGCCGTCCGCCCGTCCGCTGTGAGCGTCGCGGATGCACCGGTTTGCGTCAGCACCTTGAAGCCGATCACATCCCGGTAGAACCGCAAGGCACGATCCAGATCCCGCACTTTCAGGCTCACNTGTCCGACATAGGTGCAAGGCGCCTGATGAAAACCGGCCAATGTACACACCCCCTCTCAAGTTACTTACTTATTGTAAGTGATTATACAAGCTTGCATTTAGGGTGTCAAATGCAGCCCCCTGACAAAACAAGCGACCGATCGGGCAGACGGCTGGGCCGCCTGCCCGATGATCGCTTGCATCACCGACCCCGCACGGGTCGCGCTATCTATTTATTGGCAACGGCTTACTGACAACGGCTGTAGCCGCAGTTCGTGCAAGTCTTGCATCCTTCCACGTTCAGCAGCGATGCCGAGCCGCAGGACGGGCACAGATCGCGCGATTCGACCGGACCGCTCTTGCCGCCGGGCAGCGTGACGATCGGTTCGGCGGCCGCCGCAATCGGCGGCACGTCCGTCGGCGAACCCGCGTTGTCCTGGGTCAAGCCGATGTGCATCTCCAGCGACTTCGCCACGGCGTCCGCGATCGATTCGACGCGGTTCGCGCCGAAGCCGATGGCGCCGCTGCCGCCGATTCCTTTCAGGTGCTTGATCAGGAGCTTCACCTTGTTGCCGTGATCGCCGTAGCGCAGGAACAGCGAACATACGCGGCCGAGCGCTTCGGCCATCGCGAACACGTCGGAACCGGCTTTGCCGACGTTGAGGAAGATTTCGCCGGGCGTGCCGTCGATGTCGTTAATCGTAATATACGCCATGCCGAACGGCGTGTTGATCTTGTACGTCGCGCCGCGCAGCACTTGCGGACGGCGCTTGTACTGCTTGTCGAACACCTGCTCATCCTGCTTCGAGACGTTCGAATTGAGCGCGGCGTTCAGCTTGCCGATCGCCGCCGCGTCGCCCGAGTCGGCCGCTGCTTGCGTATCGGCCGCGGTGCCTTCCGCCTTCGCATCCTTCTTCTCGTCGTCCTTCGCCGCCTGAAGCACCTGCGTGTCGCGGCTGCCGTCGCGGTAGATCGTAACGCCTTTGCAGCCGAGCTCGAACGCCAATTCGTACAGCTTCTTCGTCTCTTCGATCGTGAAGTCGTGCGGCGCGTTCGCCGTCTTCGAGATCGAGCTGTCGACCCAGCGCTGGATCGCCGCCTGCACGCGGATATGGTCTTCCGCGCTCAGCTCCATCGCCGTGACGAAGTANTCCGGCAGCTCCTCGCCCGGATGCTCGTCTCTCCACTTCTGCGCGATCGGCACGTACTGCTTGTCGAGGCCGAGACGGCTCTGACGGTAGTATTCGAAGGCGAAATACGGCTCGATGCCCGTCGACGTGCCGACCATCGTCCCCGTGCTGCCCGTCGGCGCCTGGGTAATGACGGTGACGTTGCGCATGCCGCGCTTGCGGACCGCTTCGCCGACTTCCGGATAGACGCTGACCATGTTGCGCATGAAGCCGCTCTGCAGGAATTTCTCCGCGTCGAACGCCTCGAACGATCCCTTCTCCGCGGCGATCTCCGTCGAAGCCAGGTAGGCTTCGCGCGCGATGAAGCCGTACAGCTTGTCGAGGAACTCGAGCGATTCCGGGCTGCCGTAGCGGATCTTCAGTTTGATGAGCAGCTCCGCGAGCCCCATCGAGCCGAGGCCGACGCGGCGCTCGCGCTTCTGGTTCTTCTCGTTCTCCTTGAAATGGTACGGCGTCTTGTCGATGACGTTGTCGAGGAACCGGACGGACCAGCGCGTCACCTTCGCGAGCTCGTCCCAGGCAACGTCGTCCTTCTCCTCGTCATAGAACTTCGACAGGTTGAGCGCCGACAGGTTGCAGACGCCCCACGCCGGCAGACCCTGCTCGCCGCACGGATTCGTGCAGATAATCGGGTTGAAGTACCAGCTGTTGGACATCTGGTTGTAATATTCCATGAATACGACGCCCGGCTCGGCCGATTTCCACGCCGACTCGATGATCGTATGCCAGACGTCGCGCGCCTTCACCGTCCGGTAAAGCACGACTTTCTTGCCGCGGGAACGCCATTTCTCCAGGTCGCCGTCCCACAGCTCGTCGTATTCCGGATCGCGGGTGTCCGGGAAGACGAGCTCCCAGTCGAGGTCTTCCTTCACGGCCTTCATGAACGCGTTGCTGATGCAGACCGACAGGTTCGCGTTCGTCACCTGGCCCATCGTCTGCTTCACCGTGATGAAGTCCAGCAGGTCCGGATGCCAGTCGTTCATCATCAGCATGAGCGCGCCGCGCCGGCTGCCGCCCTGCTCGATCAGACCGGTCGTGTAGCTGAACAGGCCGCCCCAGGAGACGGCGCCGCTCGACGAGCCGTTCACGCCCGCCACGACCGCGCGCCGCGGCCGCAGGCTGGACAGGTTGATGCCGACGCCGCCGCCGCGCGCCATGATTTCCGTCATCTCGGTCAGCGTCTCCATGATGCCGCCGCGGCTGTCCTTCGGCGACGGAATGACATAGCAGTTGAACAGCGTCAGCTCGTCGCTCGTTCCCGCGCCTGCCGCGATCCGGCCGCCCGGTACGAGCTTCCAGTCGTCAAGGATGTAGCGGAACCGCTCTTCCCACTGTTTCCGCTTCTCGGCCGTATCTTCCACGGAAGCCATCGCCTTCGCGAGCCGGTCCCACATCTCTTCCGGCGTCTTCTCGATCGTCAGCGTCAGCTTCTCGACCTCCGACTCGACGATCTGGCCTGCGCGCGTCCGCACGGTCACCTTGTTGCCGCTGCGCGCGATGACCTCCCCGACTTCCTTCGCCGGGAACTTCGGGTCATCCTTCGTCAGCACGAGCACGACGTCGCCGACCTTGGTGCCGGACGGGTCTGCGTTCTTCCATGCATAGCGGTCCAGAAAAATTTTCTCGCTCAAGCCTTCCAGCTTGCTGCTCTTCATCATTTTCATGCGCGAGCGCCTCCGGTTCATGCAGATTTTGCCGCTTGCGGCAGCAGATGTGTATCGCATTATGTACACAACATATAGAGTCCTCGACTCATTTTACACCACAATATATAGTATTCCAAGTCCCATTTTCGGCAACGAATCGTATCCGCCCGAAACAAGCGTTCTGATGCCGCTTCGATACAAAACGTCGCATCGTTGCGCGCGTCCGGAAGGTCTCNCATCTCATTCCGCCGCCCTTATGAATCGCTCACCGTACGGTCATACTAACGGATAAAACAACCAGCCGGAGGAAGGAGAAGCCATGCATCCGATCCAGAGACCGGACCGCCGCGCAAGCGGAACCGGAAAGACGCCGCATCCCGATGTGGAGTTCGAATTCGACCGGACCTGGGTCGACGAATTGGCGGAGCGCGCGGCGCGCAACGGCCCGTGGGATGACTGGACGCTGTTTGCGCTTGCGGTCGAGGCCGAGCGCGCGAAACTGGTCACGAGCTTCGACGAGCTGCAGGCGCTCAGATGCCTGCCGGCGTTCGAGCCGATGCCGCACCAGATCGCGACGGCGCGCAAAGTGCTGCACGAGATGGGCGGACGCGCCATTCTCGCCGATGAAGTCGGTCTCGGCAAGACGATCGAAGCCGGCCTCATTCTGAAAGAGTACATCGTGCGCGGGCTGGTCCGCCGGGCGCTGATCCTCGTCCCCGCGTCGCTCGTGCTGCAATGGGTCCGCGAACTGAACCAGAAGTTCGGCATTCCGGCGACCGCGCAGAAGAAAGCGCACTCGTGGCACTCCGACTTCGTCGTCGCCTCGCTCGACACCGCGAAGCGCGAGCCGCACCGCGAGCTCCTGCTGTCCAACGATTACGACATGCTGATCGTCGACGAGGCGCACAAACTGAAGAACAAGAAGACGTCGAACTACCAGTTCATTCAGCAATTGCGCAAAAAATACTGCCTCCTCCTCACCGCGACGCCCGTGCANAACGACATGGACGAGCTGTTCAACCTGATCACGCTGCTCAAGCCCGGCCAGCTCGGCGGGCAGAGCGACTTCGCCGCCAACTTCGTCGCCGACAAGCGGCTGCCGAAGAATGAGGACCGGCTGCAGGAAGCGCTGTCGGCCGTCATGATCCGCAACCGGCGCAGCGACGGCGGCATCAGCTTCACGAAGCGGATCGTGCGCAATATCGAGGTGAAGCTGTCGCCGGAGGAAAAGGCGCTGTACGACGCGGTGACCGGCTTCGTCCGGCAGCGGTACGACGAGAGCGGACGCGACCTTGCGAGCATGCTGTCGCTCATCACGCTGCAGCGCGAAGTGTGCAGCAGCCGGGACGCCGTCTTCCTCACGCTCGTCAACCTGTTCAAGAAGACCGCGGAGGACTCGCCGATGCGGNCGAAGATCTGGGAACTCGTCGANTTCATCCGCCGCATCCAGGCCAATTCGAAGGCCGAGAAGGCGCTCGAGATCATCCGCACGACGAACGACAAGACGATCATTTTCACCGAATACCGCGCGACGCAGGAATATTTGCTCCAGTTCCTGAAGCAGCACGGCATTCACGCCGTGCCCTACCGCGGCGGCATGAACCGCGGCAAGAAGGACTGGATGATGGACCTGTTCCGCGGCCGCGCCCAGGTGCTCGTCGCCACCGAGGCGGGCGGCGAAGGCATCAACCTGCAGTTCTGCCACCACATGATCAACTTCGACCTGCCGTGGAATCCGATGCGCGTCGAGCAGCGGATCGGCCGGGTTCACCGGCTCGGGCAGACGGACGACGTGAAAATCTACAATCTGTACACGACCGGCACGATCGAGGAGCACATCGTCCGCCTGCTGCACGAGAAGATCAACCTGTTCGAGATGGTCGTCGGCGAACTGGACGACATCCTCGAGCGTCTCGAGCGGGAGGAACAGCCGCTTGAGCAGCGGCTTGCGCGCCTCGTGCTCGAGTCGGACGGCGACGCCGACATCCGGCGCGGCATCGACGCGCTCGGCCGCTCGATCAACCGGCTCCGCGCGGACGCGAAGCGATCGCCGAAAAGCTCGCTTGACAGCGTGCTCCCCGTCCTTTCCGTCGTCCCGGACGGCGCGGATGCCGCAGCGGAGGCCCGGCCATGAACGCGAAGCAGATCCACCGGTTTGTCGAACGGTACCTGGAAGCGACCGGCTGCACCATTCTGGAGAAGTCGCCGGTCCATTTCAAGGTGAAACTGTCGCCCGCAGCGGACCGCGAACTGACGAACCGCCCCTATTATTGGAGCTTTGTCGACCGGACCGGCGTCGAGCCGGAGACGATGTCGCTATTGCTCGTGACGGATGCGGCGAAATATGACGCGATGACCGCGGAAGCCGAATCCGCGGGCGCCGGCGCCGGCGGTCCGCAAGGCGGAGCGGCGGAGCAGGCCGGCATGGCGGCCCTCTCCCGCTCGTTCGGTTTTGTGCCCNCCGGGCTCGGTACGCGGATGCCGCGGGACGACCTCCATTTCGGGTCGCGGCGGCTCGAGCAGCTGTTCGCCGCGGCAAGGCGCGGCGGCCGGTTCGTCTGCCTGTTCCAGCAGCCGGACGAGCGGGCGCTTCATCCGTACGATTCGGCGCCCTGCACCCCCTGGCTCGGCGTCAACGTGAAAGTCGGATTCGTCTGCGACATGAAGCGCGAAGAAATGCACGCTTTCGGCGTCTCGCTCGCCACCGGAACGGTTGTCGAACGGTTTTTCGACCGGCTGCAAGGGCTGAAGCTCAGCCCCCGCCTGCCCGCGAACGTGCATGTGACCGGCGCTTCCCTGTCGCTCAAGAAGGCGGCCGACCTGATCGAACAGGCGCTCTTGCAGAAATTGAAAACCTACGATTACGGCTGGGCGGCCGCGGCGAACGAACGGCTGAAGGAAGAGCTCGCCCGGCTTGCGCACTATTACGAGCCGCTGCTCAAGGAAACTGACGACAAGCAGCGGGAGCAGATCGCCGCGCAGTACGAAGCGCGCAAGGAAGAAATTTTGTGGCAGCTGAAGCCGCGCGTCGTCACGGAGATTGTCAACGCCGGCGTGTTCCATTTGTCCGGCCTCGCCTGATTGCGAGAGCTTTCACCGGATTGCGGCAAAAATAGAACGATCGCGCGCGACACATTGCAACAGCCTTCTTGGGGCTTGTCCGATATGATGACACTGCGGCAACCAGGGGGTTGAACGGGAAGGAGGCGCATGAAGATGCAACGAAGAATGATCGGCCTGCTCGCCTGCCTGCTGGCGGCGGCATTGGCGGCGCCGGGCGTCTCGGCGTCAATGGAAGCCGGATACAGGCCTGCGGAGCAAAAGCTGCTCGAACGGCAGGTCGACCAATGGGCACAAGGGTTGTCCGCCCGGCCCGGATTTGAACGGATCGCCGCGGCACAGCGGACGATCGAGCCGCTCGGCCCGGGCACGCACGGCTGGATCGTGCTGTTTGAAGATCAGGGTGAGACCGTCGGCTATATGGTCGTTCACGCGGTGCGGGAAGGCGGCTTCGCGCTGACCGAGTACGGGCTCGGCGACGCGCCGCTCTATTCCGCGGATCTGCTGCGCCAGGGGCTGGCGCGGCTCGGACTTATCGGGGATGATGAGGACGGCGAAGGCAGCGCCGACGTCGAGCGCCGGTATGCGCACCCGCTCAGCGCGGCCTGGCGGGTCGAAACGGACGACGGCGTCTTCTACCTGGATGCGAAGACCGGCGAGGAACTGCCGGCCGACGACCCGTTCTGGAAAGAGGCGGCGTCGGAAGCGGCGGCGTGCCTCGAGGAGCGGATGCCCGGCGGCGCACAGCCCGCCGGGAGACTGATGCGGCATGCGGAAGTTCCGTCCTTCGATCCGTATGCCCGGCTGCCGTGGATTACGCGCCAGCCGCTCGCCTGGGCGGAGACGGACATCGCCGCGCTGCTGGGCAGCGGCATCGAGCTTCGGCTCGTCGCCGAACGGTTCGACGGCGCCTACCTCTATGTGCTGCCGGTCGTCGCCTGGCATGAATGGGATGACGGCACCGCCTACATCGGCGTGGATCAGGAAGGGCTTCGCTTCATCCCGCAAGCCTGCCTCGAGCCGGCCGCGAAACTGTATGATTGACGAGCCCGCCCGGACCCGGCGGCATAACGTCAGGAATCCGCAGCCGGATTCGCCGCCGCTTCATCCGCGCCGGTGCGGCTGTCCACGCGCCTTGCGCGCCGCTGCATGAGCCAGCCGTAGAACGCCCAGCCGAACCAGCGCGCGAGGAACGGGTCGCGGCGGCTCCGCGCGTCCCGGCGCATGCGCCGGCGCTCATCCGCCGGCGTTTCGATGTAGCGGACGATCCGGTCCGCCACGAACGCGACGTATTCTTTGCCGTCTTTCGCCATGGGGCTTCCCTCCGAACGCGTATGTCCCGCCGCAGGCCGGGGTCGGCCATGACGACGGGTCCGGCATGTCACCATGCCGCGTCATGCTCATTATGGCCGGAGCCGACGCGCGTTAAACCCGCATAAGCCGACCGCCGGGCCGGCAAAACTAACCTGCATCCGCACTTAAACGCGCCGGAGGTCAGAATCATGAACACGAAAGCCTTGCTATGCGCGGCTGCCGCCGCGGCGCTGCTGGCCGCCGCTCCCGCTCCCCGCGCGGCCTCGGGAAGCCCCGCTTCCCCCGCATCGGACACGCCGCGATACGAGCGCGCGCTGCCCACGGCCGAAGTGCTGATCGATGCGGGACACGGCGGCATCGACGGCGGCGCGCATTACGGCAGCGTGCTTGAGAAAGACATCAACCTGCAGGTGGCGAAACGGCTCTATCTTGTCCTGCGCAGCCAGGGCATTCCCGCCGTTCTGAACCGGACCGGCGACTACGCGCTGAGCGACGAGAACCGGTGGCATCCTTCCCGCTCGCGGCATCAGCGGGACCTGTCGCAGCGCCGGGGGCTGGCGGACGAAATCGCCGTGCAGCTCCTTGTCAGCCTGCACGTGAACTGGTCCCGAAGACCATCGGCCAGCGGACCGCTCGTGCTGCACCAGGAGGAAGGAAGAAGCGCGCTGCTTGCGGCCTTTCTGCAGGATGCGCTGAACCGGGAATACGGNAGCCGCAGGCTTCCCAAGGTCGGCAAACNGTACTATCTGCTCAACCTGGTGAAGCGTCCGGCGGTCATCGTCGAGCTCGGGTTCCTGAGCAGCCCGGCGGATCGCGCGAAGCTGACCGATCCCCGCTGGCAGCAACGGCTGGCCGAGGCGGTCGCGGCCGGCATCCGGCAATATTTGTGGACCGCCGGGTAAACCCGCGCGGTCCATATTTTGACTGAAAATTAGAACTTTGTACACGCGGCTTGACTTGCGCCGNTCCCGCATGCTAAGATGAACATCGTCAGTCAGCTGAACAACAGCAAACGCGGTCGTGGCGGAATTGGCAGACGCGCTAGATTCAGGTTCTAGTGGTAGCAATACCGTGGAGGTTCAAGTCCTCTCGACCGCACCATAACCGGCAAGCGAACTCCAGGCAGTCTGGAGTTTTTTTGTTGCCCGGCATTGCGCCGGAACTTACGCAAGCGGATCGAGGCGCGGCTCGTCCGCCGGCTGGATCCGGTAGCCGCGGCTCACCTTCACCACTCTGCGGTTCGGCCTGCGGATCAGCACGTCCCGGTCATCCCAGGCGACGACGATGCCGATGACGTCGTTTGCTTCCAGCGCGTCGCGCACGACCCGCACCGTCGTTCCGGCGACGCGGTAAGCATCCAGCTGCGCTTCCGTCATCACGGCTTCTTCATCCTCCTTCTATGTACAACAATGGACCGCGGCAGGGCCGTCCCCGCTTCGGTCCACTTCGGAATCCGTATAAATGAATTATTCCGGCTGGTGCCCGACATGTTCGGGCGACTCATTCCGCTCATACCATTCGTCAAGCACCCGGGAGGACATGACGCGGTTTTCAATGTAACCGGCCTGCCGCTGCGTGAATTCTTCCCGCCACGGAATGCCGAGCTCCTCGCACAACTTCACGACNGTGAGCAGTTCCGACCATGCGACATAGCGCTTATACCAGAAAAATTGCGGATGTTCGATCATATAGGGATACAAATCGTCAAATTCCGTATGCTTGCAATCCAGAGCGCGTTCGAAATGTGTCTTGGCATCGGACAACTTCGACTTGAAGAATGAAACGGGCAGCTCAAGCTTCTCCATATCCTTCTGCCTCCCTTCGCTCACTTTTGTCTATTATAAAATAATTCAACCGGGAGGAAAAGAGACAGGTGGCAGGCATCGCTGCCAGAAGCCGTCATTCGAACGCGATCTTTCCGTCCGCCAGCGAAGCGATGCGCACGAGCGATTCCACGCGGATTCCCTGCTCGCGGATCAGCCGGCCGCCGGGTTGAAACGTCTTCTCGACGGCGATGCCGAGGCCGGCAAGCTTCGCCCCNGAGCGCTCGATGATGCGGATCAGCCCCTTCGCCGCGTCGCCGTTGGCGATGATGTCGTCGATGTACAGCAGGACGTCATCCGGCGAGAGCAGCTGCCGCGACACCATCAAATCCGTCACAATGCCCTTCGTGAACGAAGGCACCCGTTCGCTGTAGGCATCCGGCTCCGCGAGCAGCGTCTTCTTGCGCCGCGCGAANACGAGCGGCACGCCCAGCGTGAGCGCCGTCGCGAATGCGATCGGGATGCCCGACGATTCGATCGTGATGACCTTCGTAATGCCTTCCCCTTCAAACCTGCGCGCGAATTCGCGCCCCATCTCCATCGTCAGCTCCGGATCGACCTGATGATTGAGGAGCCGATCCAGCTTGAGCACGTCCGTCGACAGAATGGAAGCTTCCTCGAGTATCCGCTGTTTCAACTGTTCCATGGCATCCCATTCCTTCTGCCGTTAGATCTATGTCATTAAAATTATCATACGGATCATCCGCGGCGCAACAAAAGATGATCCGAAATGCCGGTTTTGTTGAAACTTTTTCCGGGTCTGAATCGTCTATTTGTATAGGATAGGGAAAGGTGATGAGGACCATGCGCAACCGCCGCATCGGTACGCTCGCGAAATCGGCCGCGCTTCTGACGCTCTGCATCGCCACCGCGTCCGCCCTCGCCGGATGCGGCGGGCAAGGTTCGTCCGGCCGGACGGAGCGGACGCCGGAACAGGCGCCCGGCACCGTCGCGGAAGATCCGGCGGGCGGTTCGGCTCAAGGCGCGTCCGCCGGTCAGACGACGCCGCAATCGGAAGCGGCCGGCGGTACGGCTTCAGCGCAAGACGCATCGGATGCCCCGAATGTGGTACCGAACGCCGCCGGCCGGGACGACGATCATCGCCAGCCGGACGTGAACGGATGGTACGCGGAACCGCCTGCGCTTCACGGCATCGCCATCGGCGAGCGGGAAGCGGATGTCCGGGANCTTTTCGGCGATCCGTCAGATACATACACATTGTCCGATCCGCCGATGACGGTTCTGGAATATGACGGCTTCTCGGTCGGCGTCGGCGGGAACGGCAGCGTGCAGTTCGTCGAAGTGAGCGGCGCGAACGCGGAGACCGGCATCGGAGAGCTCGCCGTCGGCGATACCGCCGACGNGACGAAGGACGTTCTCGGCGAACCGTCCCATGCGTCGGATACGGTGCTGCTCTATGAACGGGACGGCGTTTCGCTGAAGTTCGATTTTGACCCGAATACGAAAAAGATCGCCTCGATTCTGCTGTTCAAATCGCATTGAGACGGGAGCCCCGGCATCGGTTGTGCCGGGGTCTTTGTTTTTCGCCGGAAGGCCCGTCATGCCTGTCCGCTCCCGCGCATACACATGAGAAGGCGGCACCGCTTGCGGAAATGCGCCGGAAGCGCCCTCCGTCGGCTGACCTTTTGCGCGCCCGACTGAACGCCATTGTGCCGGCTGCATGCCGGATGCAGGCCAAACTCCTGTATACCGGCTGCACGCCGCGTGCCGGCCGAACTCCTGCGCCATTTCCTTGCGGCTGCCGCAATTCCTGCGGGACGGGGGCTTCGCCATGAGAGCGTTCCAAGCAATCCAAATCGCCTTCACCTTCATCGGCACCATCGTCGGCGCCGGATTCGCCACGGGACAGGAAGTGCTGCAATTTTTCACCCGTTACGGCATCTGGGGCACGGCGGGCATTCTGCTGTCATCCGTCCTGTTCGTCTGGATCGGCGCCCGCATGATGCTGGCATCCGCCCGCATCAAAGCCCATTCCTACGAAAGTTTGAACCAGGCGCTGTTCGGCGAGCGCTGGGGAACGTTGGCCAGCCGGTTCATGCTCGTCGTGCTGATCGGCGTCAACGCGGTCATGCTTGCCGGCGCGGGCGCAATTTTCAAGGAACACCTCGGCATCTCCTACCAGACCGGACTGCTCGTAACGATCTTCCTCGTCTTCCTTCTGCTCCGGAGAGGCATGAACGCCGTGCTCACCGTCAACTCGATCGTCGTGCCGGCGATGCTCGTTTTCACGCTGCTCATCCTGTGGGACACCATGCACGGCCCCGGCGCGGACCGCTGGCTGACGATGCGCACGGACACGCCGCAGCTCGCCGCCTGGGCGTCTCCCCTGCTGTACGCGGCGTTCAACCTGTCGATGGCGCAGACGGTGCTCGTGCCGATCGGCAGCCGCATCGGTGATCGGAAGACGATCATCGCCGGCGCCTGGCTCGGCGGCATCGGCATCGGCGCGATGCTGCTCGTCGCCCATATCGCGCTGGCCGCCCGGATGCCCGGCATCGCCCAGTTCGACATTCCGATGGGCGGCATCGCCCGCGAGCTCGGTGCTGTGCTGCAGTGGATTTACACGTTTCTGATTTTCGCCGAGATTTTTACGACGCTGATGTGCGACATTTACGGCCTCACGCTGCAGCTCAGCGCACGTCTCGGCTGGCCGGATCGGGCAATCACCGCCGGGCTGCTCTCCGTCTGCTGGGCGGGCAGCCAGATCGGCTTCGGCCCGCTGCTCTCGACGCTGTATCCGCTGTTCGGCGCCCTCAGCCTCGGCTGGCTGTATCAGATCATCCGCCGGCCGAACCTGCCGGGAACATGATCGGCTCGCAGACCGCGGGCCGACAGTCTGC
>JGI26049J44785_1001231_pt1 | contig 12965 bp, 13 predicted proteins | sample HigsolmetaGSP11D_FD_44785 | JGI IMG/M metagenome (IMG submission 44785)
CCGATAGGAAATATCAACCGACGGGTTTGGCGTAATGGATAAGATCATCGCCGTCTCTCCTTAAAATCGGTTTTCGCTCATGCACATGCGGATCTTTTCCCGAACGACCCGTTTCATCGCCTGTTTGGCAGGAGACATGTATTTTCTCGGGTCGTTCGCATCCGGATGTTCCAATAAATATTTCCTCAGGGCGTCGGAAAAAGGAATCTTCAGCTCTGTTGCGATGTTCACTTTCGCAATTCCCCGTTCGATGCATTTGCGGACATCTTCTTCGGGAATNCCCGACGCTCCGTGTAATACGAGGGGAATCTTCACCTTTTCCTGTATTTTTTCCAAACGTTCAAAGTCCAGTTTCGGTTCGGATTTATAGAGTCCGTGGGCGGTTCCGATGGCGACGGCCAGGGAGTCGATTCCGGTCCTTTCCACGAATTCCGCCGCCGCATCCGGATCCGTATAAAAGGAATCTTCTTCAGCAACGGTTAAATCGTCTTCCTGTCCCCCGAGCCTGCCCAGTTCCGCTTCCACCGTTGCCCCTTTGGCATGGGCATAGTCAACGACTCTTTTAACGAGCCGCACGTTTTCCTCAAAGGGAAGGCGGGAAGCGTCGATCATGACCGACTTCGTACCCAATTCCACCGATTCAACGATATCCTCAAATTTTTCGTGGTGATCCAAGTGAAGGGCGATGGGGATATCGTACTTTTTCGCCGCCGCTTCCACGATGGCCTGGATATAATCCCGGCCGGCATATTGAAACGTGCCCGGGGTGGCGGCCAGAATGACGGGGGAGCGCATTTCATAGGCGGTTTCGACGACGGCTTGAATCGTTTCCAGGTTATGGATGTTGAATGCCGGGACCGCATATTTATTTTTCTGGGCGTCGAGGAGCATTTCTTTTGTGTTGACGATCTTATTAAAAAACATTTCTATCGCCCCTTTTTGTTACGAAGATTGCATAGGAATAGAAAATTTTTTGAATGATTCCATTAGATTCCTTCTTCATGTTCTTCTATGTAATGTTTTTTGTTGAAAAGTCCTGCATGAAATATTTTTATATTTTCACTACCTTCTTTAATTACGATGTCTGCAAACTCTTTCAAGTTTTTTTCCCGGATGTAGAGAGAGGATAATAACATCGGAACGTTTATTCCTCCGATCACTAGTATGTTTGCATCAGATGCTGCGAGAGATGAACAGACATTAAAAGGTGTACCGCCGGGCAAATCCGTGAAACAAACGATTCCGTTTTCGGTTTCAAGTTTACTTATTGCTGTTAAAATTTTTTCTTTTAATCTTTCTAAGCTGTCTCCTTCAAGAAAATTAACTATTTGTATATTTGATTGTTTGCCAGAAATTAACTGAACACTGCTGTAAACACCTTCTGCAAAAAATCCATGGCCGCAAATAAGAAATCCAATCATCTCAAGATAACCTCCAAGAAGAATGAATAGAAAGAGCGGACAAAGAGAAAGGGGAATCTTTCCCTTTGTCCTTCACGCTAAACGCCATTGGTTAATGTAAGTGTAATGGTTGCTATGATCCAACTCTTATAGGAAATGGAGAAGTTTGCCGGCTAAACCCAGTATGATTGTTATGCCGATTAAAATTAATGGGGATTTTCCTTTTTTCAACAAATAGTACATTAATAAGGTATAGGCCAACGGTAATAATGCAGGCATGATTTTGTCCAGTAAATCTGCTTGAAGATCAACCTTCGCTTTTCCGGTTTTTACTACCGCTGACAATTTAAAATTCACATACGTCGCAATCAGGCCGCCAACAACCGATAAACCGATGATGGATGCTGCTCTCGAGATTTGCCGTGTTCCTTCTTTTAATTTTTGAATGGCTTTAACTCCTGTTTGATACCCATATCGCATTAAACCAAAACGTAATCCGAAATGGACGATGTTGAACAATATCAAGAATATAAAGGGACCAAGAATGTTTCCATCCATCGCGAGGGAAGCACCAATACCAGCAGTGATGGGAAGTAAAGTTAACCAGAACAAAGCGTCGCCAACTCCACCCAAGGGCCCCATGGTAGCTACTTTAATCCCACGAATTGCATCTCGGTCCTCTTTATTTTGTTCCATGGCCAAAATTATGCCCATTATAAATGTCACTAAAAATGGATGGGTATTGAAAAATTCCATGTGCTCTTTCATCGCTGTAGATAAATCTTTCTTGTTTTTGTGAATTTTTCGGAGACCAGGCAAGATTGAATACAGCCATCCTGCCGATTGCATTCTTTCGTAATTGAAAGAAGCTTGTAATAAGAGTGATCTCCATGCTAGAATATTCAAATCTTTTTTGGTTAAAGCGATTTCTTTTGATTGGTCTTCATAATTATATGCCATCACTGAATTCCTCCCTTTGAGGTATTCCTTCCACCTTATCTTTGTTTAAGAAATAGTCATAAAGGGCAATGACGATACCAATTAATGCGATAGCTAAAATGGGCATTTTCAAATAAGCCGCCAGAACGAAACCTAAAATCATAAAAATGGCATATTCTCTCTTCAACATGATTTTGAGCAACATGGCAAAGCCGATTGCCGGCATTATTCCGCCTGCTACAGATAGGCCGTTAAGAATCCAATCCGGTACAACTTCTACAAATTTTGTCGCCGCCTCGCTGCCGAAATAGACCGGTAAAAATGCAATAACAAAATACATGACGAATAGTATAGCAAGACCGATGTAGTTAATTCTCTCAATGCCACGATAGTTTGCCTCTTCAGCATATTTGTCAGCTTTATGCATAACGGGCGCAAATACGGTGAACAATAACGTGATTAATCCCTGAACGGCCACTGCAAAGGGAACTGCTATTCCAACTGCGACGGTCGGTTCCTGATTTGTTAAAATAGCAAAGGCAGTCCCAATGATTCCCCCTATGACGACGTTTGGAGGCTGTGCACCTGCGAGAGGGACCATTCCCATCCAAACTAATTCAAGCGTAGCGCCGGCTATTAAACCTGTGGTGACATCACCTAATATCAATCCGACTACTAAACCGGTAACGACAGGACGATGAATATGCGTTAAACCATTAAATAAATCAATTCCGGCAATTCCGGCCCATATTGCTATGAGCAATGCTTCCGTGAACATCCTATTTCCCCCTTTTACTGAATTAAGTCCAATATGTTTTGTCCTTTTTCATCGGGCATTCTTCGAAGATCCAATTCAACGCCGAGTTCGGCCAATTCTTTGAATGTCGCTATGTCATCTTCGTCAACCGATACCGTGGCAGAAATTTGTTTCTTTCCTTCTTCATAGTGCATGTTGCCGATATTAATTTTTTTGATGGGAACACCTCCTTTCACAAGTTTTAAAGCGTCTTGAGGAGTTTTTACGACTATGAAAATTTTTTGCTTTGGCGATGCTTTGTGGATCACATCAATTGTTTTTTGAATGGTAAAGTATCTTGTTTGTATGACATCGGGAACCACCATATCCATCAAGCTTTGTTGAACCGGATCTGTCGCAACTTTATCATTCGCCACCAATATTAAATTGGCTCCAAGATGATTGACCCAAGTGACCCCTACTTGTCCATGAATAAGGCGATTATCAATTCGCGTTAATAAAATGTTGGGTGTTGTCATTCTTTCTCCCCCGTCCTTAGAAATTTTTTAATGAAGGCGTTTGCAAATCTGTGTGAATTTCTTTCTGCACGCTGAAGGGCAGTAAAGTTTTTTAACAGTAGAGGAAATTATTTAAGGGGATAAATCGTAACTCCTTTTACCACCCGATTTACGATGCCGCCAGGACTTGGATTATCTGGTTCAATCCCAAGATTTATGGATTTTTTCAATGCCAACGTTTGAGCAAATAAAATGTATAAGAATGCTAGTTCGAAATCAGACCAATGATTCATGGGAACTTCAATCAAATAATGACAGTTCCTTCTGATTTCTTCATTCGGATTCTGTGCTAAGGCAACTACTTGGACATTAATCTCGCCATTATAAATTTCTTTCATCATGTCGATATCGTATTTTCTTGTGTAGGGATTGTTGGAAATATACATAACGATAAGCGTTTCATCGTTTATTATCGATTTTGGGCCATGCCGGAACCCCAATGATGATTCGTAAACGGCGACTATTTTGCCTGCAGTAAGTTCCAGCATTTTTAAGGCAGACTCTCTGGCAAGGCCGCACAACATTCCCGAACCGAGATACACTATACGGCTGAATTTTTGCTTTGCAATTTCATTGATTTTATTTATTAGGGTCAGCGAAAAGAATTGTTCCGCGGAATGAACGATCTCATTCACGAATTCCCTGTATTTGCTGACTTTCCCCGTTTGAAATACGAAACTCCCTGCGAAAAGCATGGACGTAAAGCTGCTTGTCATGGCAAATCCTTGATCATTTGTTTCTTTTGGCATTAACAATAACAGGGAATTGTTATCCTGCCTTGCATCGTTGGCAAGAAGTCCTTCTTCATTGCAAGTGATAATTATTTGATAAAAATCTTTTACGATTTGATTCCCTAGCCGGGATGCTGCAACGCTTTCTGGACTGTTTCCGGAACGAGCAAAGGATACCAATAAAGTCGGGACATCTTTTTTAAAATAATGGGATGGAGCTGATACCAGATCCGTCGTGGGAATGCTTTCAAAACGAAAATTTTCGTATTGTTGATCAAACTGCAAGCAGGGGAGAAGAATCTCTCCGATATAAGCCGAGGTTCCGGCGCCGCAAAGAATGACACGAACGAAATTATAGTTGTCATGCAAATTCTTTAAAAATCCTTCAATATCTGATTTCTTTTCAATCAATCCATCAATAACCTTTTTCCAAACTTTGGGCTGTTGGACAATTTCCGAAGCTGTGTAAAAACTGCCGAGTTGTTCCAATTGTTCTTTTGTATAATCCAGAATCATGNTGTATGTCCTCCTTGATTTCATGTGGTTATGTTATTATGTTGTCATTACCANCAATCCGATAAAACTTGATTAGTTTTGCGANAAACAAAACTAATCAAGTGTTGAAAACTGGAAGTCAATCTGTTAATTCTACGGTATAAACAAATTTGTCACCCTTGGCAACGCTTGTCGTATATTCACAAATTCGATCGCCGGAAAATAAATATCTTTTAATCAACATTGCAGGCTCTCCGCTTTTCACTTTCAGCCATTTTGCTTCTTCGCTGCGAACTTTGGTAACCGAAAATTTTTCAATCGCCTTGGTGATGGGGATATGATAATCTTCGCGGAAAACATCGTACATCGGTTTGGTTTCCAATTGTTTTTTCGTTAAGCCCTTAAACATTCTAGCCGGTAAATATGTAATTTCATAAATTAGTGGTTCTTTATCGGCAAGACGAATCCGAGTGATTTTATGTACTTCTTCGTCAATACCGATCTTTAGTTTTTCGGCGATTTTTTTGGTTGAAGGTATCGTTTCAAATTGATGGACAATCGATTCTGGTTTTTTACCGAGTTTTTTCATTTCCTCGGTAAAACTATAAAGTTTGTCCAGATTTTGATTAAACGTTCTTGGCGCTACAAAGCTTCCCAATCCATGTTTTTTGTAAATATAACCTTCCCTTTCCAGTTCTAAAAGGGTCTGTCTTACGGTCATTCTGCTGACACCGTATATGTCGCACAGTTCTCTTTCGGAAGGGAGTTTGTCATCCGGTTTATACTTTTCCTCCTCAATTTGACGGATAATTATATCCATCAGTTGAATGTAGAGGGGAATTCTGCTTTGTTTATCAATACGATCGATGGCCTACACCTCCAGTTAATTATCCATAAGATGTCCGTTGTTATAATAAACCAAGAAATTCGTCAGGAATATTATCGCCAAATGAATTGGATATGTTGTCATAACAAGTATTTTCAACATCATTATAAATTTTCCGTTTCAAGTTGTAAAGCAAAAATTTTTCTGAATTGAAAATGTAACCCTTCAAAAGAATTTGGGGGGTAACAAATGTATGTTTCGGTTCTATTACTGTGGCATCATCAGATAATGAAAATCGCTTGCAGANTCAAAAATTGGTTGTTTGAAGGGGAATTGCTTGCCTTAGTGGAGCGGTTTCGGCTCATAGCTACAGCACAGATTTATTTCTTTCAAAGGGTTTGATAACATATCTGTATTGAAGCCATCGGAGGAAATTCCTGACCGGGATCTTCCCATTTTCCGTTCGCGGAAAACAAGGTTTCACCCGGTCAGCGATTTCAGGCCTATTCTTTTTTCCTTTTGATTTGTTCGAGCACCGTTTCCGCGATGTGTTTTGCGGTCAGACCGTAATATTCCTTCAAATAATCCGTTTTGCCCACTTGGCCGAATTGTTCCCTCACGCCGATCCGGTAGACCGGAACCGGGAAGGTCTCCGCCAAGGTTTCCGCCACCGCGCTTCCCAGACCGCCGATGACATTGTGATTTTCCGCCGTGATCACCAGTCCGGCCGTCTTGGCGGCATGGATCAAAAGCTCCCGGTCGATCGGTTTAATCGAATACATNTCGATGACCATCACGTCAATCCCTTGGTTCGCCAGCAGATCGGCGGCAAGCAACGATTCGGCGACCATGATCCCGGAGGCGATGATCGCCGCGTCCTTTCCGTCCCTCAGCAGCTTTCCTTTTCCNTTCGGGAATTTTTCCCNTTTGTCGTAAAGCTGCAACGCCTTTTTGCGGATCGTCCGGATATAATGGACGCCGTATTCCCCGTAGCTTTGGACGAGCAGTTCCCTCAGCATGGTCCCGTCGCTGGCCTCATAGACGGTGGCGTGGGGAATGAGCCGGACGAGCCCGAGATCCTCGAAAGCCATATGGGTTCCGCCGTTATGTTCCGCGGTTACTCCGGCGTCGGAACCGAGGATCTTGACATTCAATTTGGCATAGGCCAGGGAAACGAAAAGCTGGTCGAACGCCCTCCGCGTGGCGAACTGGGCGAAAGTATGCACGAAGGGGATCTTTCCGGTCAGGGCCATCCCGGCGGCGACGCCCATCATATGGGCTTCCATGATGCCGCAATTGATGATTTGCTTCGGAATGAACGGCTGGATTTTGTTGGTGGAAATGGAGCTCATNAGATCGGCTTCCAAGGCGATGACGCGGGGGTCTTTTTGCGCAAGTTCCAAGACCGTCTCCGCATAGACTTGTCTCATTTCCTTTTCTTCGGGTTTTAATCGTTGGGAAGATAAAGCGTTCATTGGGCAACCCCTCCTGCACATTTCCGCTCCAGTTCTTGGATGGCCGCTTCGATCGCCCTTTTGTCCTCTTCGGTCGGCCGGATATGGTGATTATCTTCTTTCGCTTCCAAATATGGCACCCCTTGTCCTTTCTTCGTATCGAGGATGATGGNGACCGGCATTTCCGTCTGTTTTTTCCCTTCCTCGATCGCCTCTTCGATTTCCGCCAAACTGCTTCCGTCCACCCGGCGCGACCAGAAGCCGAAGGATTTGAATTTTTCTACGAAGTCGCGGGGATTGACGATATCCTTTGTCCAACCGTCCAATTGCTTTTTATTGTCATCGACCAATACCACGAGCCTGTGCAATTGATGATGGGCGGCAAATTGGATCGCTTCCCAGCACTGGCCTTCGTTGAGTTCCCCGTCTCCTACGATCGTATAGGTGTAGGCGGGGATGCCGGAAAGTTTGTGGGATAAAGCGACCCCGACGGCAACGGAAATCCCTTGNCCGAGNGAGCCCGTTGTCATTTCGACGCCCGGCGTCAAATTCCGGTCCGGATGGGAAGGGAGTCTGGTGCCGTTCTGATTGAGGGTATAAAGCATGCCGAAGGGGATAAAACCTTTGAGGGCGAGCGTCGCATAAAGCGCCGGCCCGCCGTGTCCCTTCGATAAAATGAAGCGGTCCCGCTTTTCATCATGAAAGTTGTCCGGGGTGATCTTCATCACCTTTCCGTAAAGGACGGCAAGAGCCTCCACGATGGAGAGGCTCCCGCCGTAATGGCCGAATCCGAGATGGCAAAGCTGCTTCAATGTCCATAGCCGGATTTGGTCCCTAAACAATTCCAATGCGTCCATCGTCGTGCCCCCTTATGATTTTCTGAAGCTGCAAAACCCCGTAAGAGGATGTTTGCCGGGAATGTTCGGGGAAGCCGGCCGGGCGCCCGGGTCAATGATCCTCGGACACCCTTTTCTTCCCCCGCAAGAAATACACGGCAACCGGAATGATCACGGCTGCGAGGACGAACACCGTCAGCCCGGCGGAACCGAGATATTTCGTGATGTATCCCAAAATGATGCCGGATGCGGCGAAATCCGAATCGGAGAAGGTCGTGTTGGCGAAGCCCAGATCCCCTAAGACCGGCATCAGGAACACCGGCAGGAAGGTGATCAAGAGACCGTTGAAAAACGAACCGATCGTCGCCCCGCGGATCCCNCCGGTGGCGTTGCCGAANACGCCGGCGGTTGCCCCCGTAAAGAAATGGGGAACGACTCCGGGAAGGATGATGACCGCGCCGACCGCACCGAGGATGAACATGCCGACGATGCCGCCCAGGAAGCTGCAGAAGAACCCGATTAAAACGGCGTTGGGCGCATAGGGGAACACGATCGGGCAATCGAGGGCGGGTTTGGCGTTGGGAACGAGCTTATTGGATATTCCCTTGAAGGCCGGCACGATTTCCGCCAAAATCAAACGGACGCCGGTCAAGATGATGAATACCCCTGCCGCGAAGGTGACCGCCTGTACGATGGAAAAGACGATGAAGTGGGTTCCGTTGCTGAGATTTTTTTCAATGTAGTCCGGCCCCGCGATGATGGCGACAATAATATAGAGGACGGACATGGTCAATGCGATGCTGATCGAGCTGTCGCGCAAAAATCCCAGCCCTTTCGGAAAGTTGATTTTTTCGGTGGAAGGGGAATTCTTGCCGACAACGCTTCCAATCGCCCCCGACAAAACATAGCCCAAGGTGCTGAAATGGCCGAAACCGACTTGGTCATTGCCGGTGATTTTCCTCATGAACGGCTGGGCCAATGCGGGAAAAACGGCCATGATCAATCCGAGAGCCAAAGAACCGATCAATACCAGCTGGAATCCTTCCATTCCCGCCACCACCAAAATGACGGCGATCATGCAAGCCATGTACAGCGTATGGTGGCCGGTAAGGAAGATATATTTCAAATTCGTGAAACGGGCGACGAGAATGTTCGCGATCATTCCAAAGAACATAATAAGTGCGGTCGTGGAACCGTATTTTGTCAGCGCCATGGCGACGATGGCCTCATTATTCGGAACGACCCCGTTCACATGGAAGGCTTCCTGAAACATTTTCCCGAAGGGGTCCAAGGAGCCGACGAGCACGCTGGCGCCCGCCGAGAGAACGATGAATCCCAAAAAGGTTTTCGTCGTTCCTTTAATAATTTCGGCCGATGATTTTTTCTGAATGAGCAAGCCGATCAACGCGATCGCGGCAACCAAAACCGCCGGTTGGCTTAAAATATCCAGTACTAATTGGCGCATCAAGCATCCCTCCTAGAGTAATCCAAATTGTTCCAGTTTTTCTTTCAGCTTTGCCTTCAATTCATCCTGATCGATGATGCTGTCCAATACGATGATCTCTCCCAAATGTCCGGCCCCTTCGGCGATGTCTTTGCCCATGACGAACAGGTCCGCCAGGTCGCTGGTTGCCGAACTTAAATCGCTGTGATCCACTTCCACGCCGCTAACCCCGAGTTCCTGAAGGGCCTGCCGGATATTCATTTCCAGCATGAAGCTGCTTCCGAGCCCGGATCCGCAGACGGCTAAGATTTTCATAACCAACACCTCCGCAAATATTTATTGAAGTCCATCCTGTACATTAGAATGAAAGTGGCCGGTTGGCGCATCCCCCTTGCCTTTCCCCTCACCTCCTTCAATGGGTGTTTTCTATCCGTCATTCAGTGGAATACTCGTCGATCAAGGCTAAGAGTTCCGCCGTATTTTCCACATTTAAAAGCCGGTTTAAACTTTCCTTGTTTCCGAGCAGCCGCGTCAGCTGGGACAGGGCTTTTAAATGGGTGGTATTATCGATGGCCGCCAGGCAAATGAAAACGGAGGCCGCATTTTTTTCTTCATTCAGCAGATATGCCGGCTCTTTTAATTTCAAAAAACTCATGCCCAGTTTGTTTACGCCGTTTTCCGGCCTTGCGTGGGGGATGGCGATCCCCGGATGGATGATGAAATAAGGACCCATTTTTTCCACGTTTGTGATCATCGCTTCGATGTAGGACGGTTCGATGTACCCGTTTTTCAGCAATGGTTCGGCCGCTTTCGCGATGGCGTTTTTCCAGTCCGGTACGGCCGTTTCAAATTGGATCATCGTTTCCGTTAACAGCTCGTTTAACAACGGTTGAATCCTCCTTATCGTTGTTCCTCCGGTTTTCCCGTATAATTCCATGGTTATGGCGTCTTTTAATTTTTCCGGTTCCTTGATTTCGGCGTATTTCCCGATGATTTTCATCAATCTTTCCGGTGTGGGAAAGGGCGCCGGCTGTTTGAACAGATGTTCCATCACCCGGTGGTGCAGCATCTTTTTTTCCGCTTCGTTCATGATCGGTTTGACGATAAACAGGGGCTTTTCCGTCTGCAATGGCACCGTGGAAAATACGATGTCGTAAAGATCTTCGTCTGTTTTTGAAAATTCTTCCTTTGAGATGGAAGTGATCCATCGAAAGGACGGGAACAGGGAACGCAAATAGGTTTCCACCATCAGGCTGGAACTGACGCCGTTCGGGCAGACGATGATGGCTTGAATCGGTTTTTCTTTCATCGCGTTTTGTTCCAGCAGCGCCCCGAAATGGAGCGTCAAAAATCCGATCTCGTCCTCGGGGATGTCGATATTGAGCATTTCCTGGATCGGCTTCATCACTTCCGTGACCAGGTGAAAAAGGGTCGCGTGTTCCTTTTTGATTTCGTTTAATAATGGGTTGGTGATCGGGATCTTATAGAGCATCCTGTAATAGGCCGGTTTGAAGTGGCTGAACAGGGTGTGGACGGCCTTTTCCTTGTCTTGAATTTGAAAACAAGCGAATTTTTCAAAGTCGTTGATCATCTTTTCGGTCATCGTTTTTAAAATCCCTGACGGCACGGCGGACAAATTTCCCAACGTGATGCCCAAAAGCAGCATCGTCAGGTAGGCCAGTTCCTGGGGATCGGTGCTCTCGCCCAGCTCTTCCTGGATCGCCCTCGCCACCTGGTACATTTCCTGTTTTTTCAGAAACTCCATCGTGTCCGCGTGAATTTGCACCCATTTCTTCTGCCTTTGCCGGATATGGATCATCTGCAGCAAATACAGGAAATCGGACAATCTCTCCTCGATAAACGTCAATCCGAAAGAGGCGCCGATTTCCCGCAATTTGCTTTCGTACAGCTGGAACCGGTCTTCGTATCCGTGTTCGAGGAGGAGGTGCCGTAAAATTTCGTGCTTTTTCGGGTGGGAAGAAAACATGGAGATGCATTTCAGCGTCAAATTCCTTTTGTCTTCTTCCTGGCCTTTCAAATGAAAGCCATTTTCCCGCGAGTAACGGATGTCCACCCGAAATTTCTTGCTGAACTGATTCGCCTGCCTGACTGCCGCTGTTGCCGTGTTTTTGCTGACGTTTAACAAAAGCTGATAGTGGGTATTGGAAATCGGTTCCTTTCGGATGAAGGTGTAAATAAGCAGCAAATAACTCCGTTCCTCTTCATCGAATTGAAAATCTTTCGGCAAGACATTCAGCCGTCCCGTTTTCCATTGGTCGAACACTTCCTCCGGGATCCGGATTTCCTTCTGGGCGATGGATATGGGCGGCGCCTGGTTTTGCCGGAGAAAATAATTGATCTTGTCCAAATGATAAAAAAATTGCCTTTCGCTCATTTGGACGTTTTCGATGAAAAGCGGATAGGATTTCGGGTTCATCGATAAAAGCAGATGAAACAGCTGCAGGCTTTTCTTTTCCAGCATGGCGGAGAACCCTCCTTTACTTTCATTGTAAATGCAATCGTTTCCAAGAACACTCCCAATTAGTCCCAACCTGTGTGGTGAAATTCGGGGGAGATTGGGATGCAGACAAATTTTTTAAAACCTTACAATTTTTCCGATTCTTGTATCGTTCTTGTCCATCCGCTTCTTCGGCTTCATTCATAGTATGTGCGGGAAACGGAAAAAATCCGGGGGAGGGGCGAATTTTGATGAGGTCCAAGAATATGTGTAAAAAGAAGCGGGCGCAAAGCTGTTCCATCTCCGGAAGATTGTGCTCCCTGGACTCGGTGCAGGATTTTGCACAAACATCTTGGTCCGAACTTTTTGGGCCGGGCAGGGAAAGGGGCCGGCGGCGGTGATCGGGGGGTGAACGAATCTGCCGGCAAGGGATCGGATTGCCTCACTTTTTTTCTTTCCTTTCGACGGCAAGGCGGAGCCGGCCGCATCGGTGGCGATCGAGATGTTTACAGCCGGTTCCTTCGCAAAGGATCGGGTTGTTTGCCTCCAGCTGCCTCGTAGGCTGCGTTTTTCAGGGGGCCTCTTCCCGGGAAGTGGGGGGTTTTCCAACGGATGGAAAGCCATCCGAAGCGGACCGCCCGGCCCGTGCGGTTGCCGGCCGAAAAATGCGGAGCGAACGCCTGCCGTGCGTCCCGGGCTACCATTTTCCTTCGCCCGCCCGGATCGGGAAAGGAATCGCCGTGCGGATACGTAGCCGGATCGGAATGCGCCGCGGGCCCATCCGTAAGTGGCAACCAAAATCGCCGTGCGGATACGTAGCCGGATCGGGCCGGATCCCCTCATCCGGGTGCGGCTGCATTTTCCGCAATGAACAAGATCCGATGCATACAAAAGGCAGTCCCCGCAGATAATAGGAGGGAAGAACGAACGGAAAGGATGATCGATGTTGCGCTTTTCAAAAATCATCATGCTTATGGTTTTCCTCGCCTGTTTCGGTTTAGGGGCCGGGCATGCGTTTGCCGAAGAACCCTCCTCCCTTGAACGGGGAAAAAACACCCAATTGACGGA
>JGI26049J44785_1001246_pt1 | contig 12915 bp, 11 predicted proteins | sample HigsolmetaGSP11D_FD_44785 | JGI IMG/M metagenome (IMG submission 44785)
CCGCTGCGGTTGAAGTCTATGAGCGAGGCCGTGGAGCCGTGCATCCTGCCGCTGGTGCCGACGTGGACGTTCTTGGCGGTGTCCTCCTCCAGGTGCAGCCGGCGAATGCGCACCCGCACGGTGCCCGAGGAGGTCTGCACGTCTATGTGCCCGCCGGTGCAGATCGGCTCCTCGTACTGAGAGATCTGATACCCCTTGGGCAGGTCCGGGTAGAAGTAGTTCTTGCGGGCGAAGACGGCCCGCGGGGCCACCTCGCACCCCATCGCGAGCCCCGCCATCACCCCGAGCTCGACCGCCCGCTCGTTCGCCACCGGAAGGGCCCCCGGGTGTCCCAGACACACCGGGCAGGTGTGGGTGTTCGGCTCGTCCCCGTAGGAGACCCGACAGCCGCAGAACATCTTCGTGCGGGTGGCGATGTGGGCGTGAAACTCGAGCCCGATGACCGCCTGGTAAGCCTCTCTCTCCTTTACCTCCAAAGCGTCGCTACACCTCGAACTTTCCTGCCAGCAACCTCACCTCGGGCCATTCTAGCACCGGCCCTACGGCCTCATCTCGAACCTGAACCCCGACGCCTCCTCGACGGTGCGTGCGGCCCGCAGCAGCGTCGCCTCGGCGAAGTGGTTCCCCATGAGCTGCACCCCGACCGGGAGCCCCTCCGAGAGCCCCCCCGGGACGCTGATGGCGGGGATGCCGGCCAGATTCGCCGGGATAGAGCAGATATCCTGCGCGTACATCGCGAGCGGGTCCTCCACCTTCTCGCCGAGCCCGAAGGCGACCGTCGGCGAGGTCGGGGAGAGCAGGAGTTCGAAGCGGGAGAAAGCCGCCCTGAAGTCCTCGATGATTCTGGTCCTCACCTTCTGCGCCTGGGCGTAGTACGCCTCGTAGTAGCCGGAGGAGAGCGCGTAGGTGCCGAGCATGATGCGCCGCTTGGCCTCGTCACCGAAGCCCCGCCCGCGGGTTCTGCGGAACATCTCGTGCACCCCCTCTGCCTCGACCCGCATCCCGTAGCGCACCCCGTCGAAGCGGGCCAGGTTCGAGGAGACCTCCGCCGGGGCGATGATGTAGTAGGCCGCGAGCGCGTACTCCTGGTGCGGCAGGTGCGCCTCGCCGACCTCGGCCCCCGCCTCCTCGAGGCTCCTCGCCGCCCGCTCGACGACCTCGCGCACCCCGGGCTCTATCCCCTCCCCCATCATCTCGCTGATGATACCGACCCGAAGGCCCTCCACCCCGCGATCGAGCTCCGCCAGGTAGTCGGGNACCTCCGCNCTCGCGCTCGTCGAGTCGCGCGGGTCGTGGCCGGCGATCGCCGAGAGGAGCAGCGCAGCGTCGCGCACGTCGCGGGTCATCGGTCCGATCTGATCCAGCGAGGAGGCGAAGGCGATGAGCCCGTAGCGCGAGACGCGCCCGTAGGTCGGCTTGAGCCCGACGATCCCGCAGAGGGCGGCGGGCTGGCGCACCGAACCCCCGGTGTCGGTCCCCAGGGCCCACCAGCCCTCGCCGGCGGCGACCGCCGCGGCCGAGCCGCCCGAGGACCCCCCCGGGACCCGCGAGAGATCCCACGGGTTGCGGGTCGGGCCGAAGGCCGAGTTCTCGGTCGAGGAGCCCATCGCGAACTCGTCCATGTTCGCCTTGCCAACCACTACCGGCTCCCCCAGGCGTGCGAGCGCCGTCGCTTCGTAGACCGGCTCGAAGTTCTCCAGGATCCGCGATCCGCAGGTCGTGCGCACCCCGCGGGTGGAGAGCACGTCCTTCACCGCGATCGGAACGCCCTCCCAGGGCGCGAGCTCCTCGCCCCGCGCCCTCCTCTCGTCCACCCGCCCCGCCCGCTCCAGAGCGAGCTCCGGCGTCGGCGTGATCATGGCGTGCACCTCGGGTTCTGCGGCCTCGACGCGCTCGCTGGCGGCCTCGGCCGCCTCCCGGGCCGAGACTTCTCCCGACGCTATCTTCCCGGCCAGCTCGAAGGCCGAGAGCTCGAGCAGCCCCCCCACCTCAGTCTATCCTCGGGACGACGAAGAGGTTGCCCTCGGCCTCCGGCGCGTTGGCGAGCGCCTGCTCCACGGAGAGCTCCTCCTGCGGCTCGTCGGGCCTGAGCACGTTGGTCAGGTTGAGCGGGTTCGCCGTGGGAGGAACCCCCGAGAGGTCGAGCTCTCCGATCTTCTCTATGCTCTGCAGGATCGCACCGAGCTGGCCGCCGATCCTCTCCAGCTCCTCGTCGGTCAGCTCGAGCCGCGCCAGCTCCGCGACGTGGCGCACCTCTTCCTCGGATATCATGCAAAACCTCCGTTGGCTCGTTCTAGAAAGCCGCCAGCAGCTTCGGGGCGACCTGCTTCTTGCGGCTCATCACGCCCGGCAGGTCGATCACGCCGTCCTCGGCCTTCCGGTCGAAGGCCCGCTCGACGATCGAACGCTCCCCGACGCACAGAAGTTCCGTCCCGCCCCGGGTTATGTCGGTGACCATGAGCGCCGAGAGCAGGTAGCCGTTGTCTTCCCGCTTCTTCTCGAGCTCGGCCACGAGTTCGTCCTTGCGCGAGAGCAGCCCCGGACCGACGGTCTCTATCTGGGAGATGCTCATCTTCTCTCCGTTTTTGAGCGTGTACTCCTTGGCGTCGCGCTCGACGATCTGCTTCGCCGAGAGGCCAGAGACGTCCGAAGAAGACTCGAACATCTCCATCCCGAACTTCTCTGCGTCGAGGCCGAGCAGCTCCTCCAGGTACTTCACGACCTCCCTGTCGCGGTCGGTCGTCGTCGGAGAGTTGAGGATGACCGTATCCGAGAGAACCGCGGCGAGGAGCATCATCGCCGTGGGCCTCTCCGGCTCGAGCCCGCTCCTTCTGTAGCGCTCGACGACCAGGGTAGCCGTCGATCCCACCGGGTCGAAGGTCGCCGCGATCGGGGTGTTCGTCTCGATGTCTCCGATGTGGTGGTGGTCGAGGATCTCGACGATCTGCGCGTTCTCGACGCCGGGTACGCTCTGGCCGACCTCGGCGTGGTCCACGAGCAGCACCCTGCGGGGCTCGGGGTTCAAGAGATCGGTGCGGGTGACGATCCCGAGCGGCCTCCTCTCCTCGTCCACCGCGACGGCCGCCCGGTAGTGGACCTCCATCACCTGCTGGGTGATGTCGGNGAGGAGGTCGTCCGGCGAGACCGTGAGCGGGTCGGGGTTCATCACCTCCCANCAGGGGACGGAGAGCTGGATCATGCGGCTCGTGACGTAGGAGTCGAGCGGGGAGAGGATGACCGTGACCCCNTTCTNNTCGGCGAGCCGGAGAACCTCGTCGTCNGGCCGGCGGCCGTTCGAGACGACCATGACCCCGGCCCCGAGCTCTATAGCCTTCTCCTGCGCCTTCCTGCGGTCGCCGACGACGACGATGTCCCCGGGCTCCATCGAGGCCCCCATGGAATCGACGCTCATCGAGATGACCCACAGTTTGCCCGAGGTCTCCTTGTCCTCCCCGGCGAGCAGTTCTCCTTCCAGGACCTCGACCATCGAGCCGACCGAGACGGGGGTGCCGGCGAAGGTGGAGGCCTCCCGCGACTCCCTTATGTACATCCTCGCAAGGTTACGTTCGGTCACGATCCCGATCAGCGTTCCCTTCTCGTCTACTATCGGGATCTGACTGACGTCGTTCTTCGCCATCGCGAGCCCGACGTTGCGTAAAGGATCGTCTCGGCTGGCGACCACGATGTCGGTCTTCATCACGTCCTTGACCCGGAGCATGATGTGTTTGAGGAGCTTCGGCGGCTCCGCCCCGCTCTTCTCGAGCGCCCAGCGGGTCTGCGCGTTGGGCTCCCCCAGCCTGGCCGCGGCGTAGGTGTTGTCGGGATCCACGAGGTTCTTGTACTCCGCGTAACCTATGGCGGAGGCTATCGTGTCGGTGTCCGGGTTGCGGTGTCCCGTCACGTAGACGTATGCCATCTTGCCCCTCTCCTCCTCATGCCTTGCTCAGCGGTGCGATCTCCGGGACGAAGGTCCGCTCCTCGGTCCCGAACCTGACGACCACCCTGTCCCCTCGGGCTTCGACGACCTCGCCGAGCCCGAACTTCGCGTGCCTGACCCTCTCACCGGCCCGGTAGCCGGGGGTGACGACTGCCGGCTCGGGCTCGCTCCTCCCGCGGCGGGCCACGAAACCAGGGGCTCCTCCGGTCCTGAACTCTTCCGGGATCTCCGAGATGAAGCGNGAGGGCATCCTGTACTCCCNCTCCCCCCAGCTCNTGCGCGACCTGGCGTGGGAGAGCGTGAGCGTCCGCTTCGCCCGCGTGATCCCGACGTAGCAGAGCCTCCTCTCCTCCTCGAGGTTCTGCTCGTCCATCGAGCGGGCGTGCGGGAAGGTATCCTCCTCCATCCCGACGATGAACACGTGATCGAACTCGAGCCCTTTGGCGTTGTGCAGCGTCATCAGCGTGACGCGTCCTTCAGACCCGACCTCGTCCACCTCCGAGTAGAGCGCCTGCTCCTGCAGNAANCCCTCCAGGGTGGCCTCCGGCTCTGCNGCCTCGTAGGCGCGCGCNGCACCGACCAGCTCCTCCAGGTTCTCCAGCCGGGACTCGGCCTCGACGGTGCCTTCGGCCTCGAGCTCCCCGCGGTAGCCGGACTCCTCCAGGACGGCCTCCACGATCTGAGAGGGGGAGAGTTCCCGGGCGGCCGTCCGCCAGCCCTCGAAGAGGGCCCGAAGCTCCGTGCAGCTCTTCTGAGCCCTGCCGGAGAGCCCGGCCCGTTCTGCCTCACCGAGGGACTCGTAGAGCGTGATCCCCTCCCGCGCGGCGTGCTCCTGCAACTTCGCCACCGAGGTCTGCCCGATACCCCTCTTGGGGGTGTTTATGATCCTCTCGAGCGAGACCGAGTCGTCCGGGTTGGCGATGACCGCGAGGTAGGCCATCGCGTCCTTCACCTCGGCCCGCTCGTAGAAGCGCACCCCGCCCACGATCTGGTAGGGGATCCCCTCGCGCACCAGCACGTCCTCTAGCGCCCGGCTCTGGGCGTTGGTGCGGTAGAAGACGGCCACCTCCGAGGGCGAGACGCCCGAAGTGAGCAGCCGGTCCACCTCCGAGGCGACGAAGCGGGCCTCGGNGTGCTCGTCGGGGGCTGAGAAGACCCTTATCCTCTCCCCGGCTTCACCGTCGGTCCACAGCCGCTTGGGCTTGCGCGAGGCGTTGTTGGCGATGACCGCGTTNGCCGCGTCGAGGATCGTCTGCGTCGAGCGGTAGTTCTGCTCGAGCTTTATCACCCGCGCGTCCGGGTAGTCGCGCTCGAAGTCCAGGATGTTGCGGATGTCCGCCCCGCGCCAGGAGTAGACCGACTGGTCGTCGTCCCCCACGACGCACAGGTTGCGGTGCCCGGCGGCGAGGAGGTTCACCAGCCGGTACTGGGCGTGGTTCGTGTCCTGGTACTCGTCGACGCTTATGTACCTGAAGCGGCTCTGGTAACGCTCCCGGATGTCCGAAAAGAGTTCCATGAGCGCCACCGTCTGCATGATGAGGTCGTCGAAGTCCATCGCGTCGTTCTCGTAGAGGCGATCCTGGTAGAGCGCGTAGACCTCGGCGACGTTCTCGGCGATGTACCCCTCGGCGCTCTTGAGGAAGTCGTCGGGGCTCACGAGCTGGTTCTTGGCCGCGGAGATCTGGGCGGCGAACGCACGCGGGTTGAACCGCTTGGGGTCTTTGCCTAGCTCGACGATGCAACGCTTCACGAGCCTCACGCTGTCCGCCTGGTCGTAGATGGTGAACTCGCGCTTGTACCCGAGCTTCTCGGCGTGGGCCCGCAGGATCCGGGCGCAGAAGGCGTGGAACGTCGAGACCCACATCCTGCGTGATTCGGGCCCGACGAGGAGCGCGACCCTTTCCTTCATCTCCCTCGCGGCCTTGTTGGTGAAGGTTATGGCCAGGATCTCCTCAGGCCCGGCCAGCCCGCGCTCGAGTATGTAGGCTATGCGGTGGGTGAGCACCCGGGTCTTCCCGCTCCCGGCCCCGGCCAGGATCAGAAGCGGTCCCTCCGTGTGCGTCGCTGCTTCGCGTTGCGTCGGGTTTAGCGAATCCAAAAGCACCGCCGTGAAGTATATCAGGATGGATATCCGGCTCCTCGCGGGGGCACGGGCTTAGGGGGCCGCCGGAAGTGGTGCAGCAGGATCTCGGCTCCTTCGGCTTCCAGTGGATGCGTCTCGCGCTCGAACCCCGCCCGCTCCATCTCCTCCAGGAAGTACGCCGAGTTCTTGCGCCCGGGGTCGGAGACGATGGCTTCTCCACCGGACGCGACGAGCCGGGGGACGAGCCCGGCCAAAAGCCGGGCGTTCTCGCGCTCGTAGAGAACGTCGGCTGCGACGACCAGCTCGAAGCGCGGCAGATCCCGCGGGGGCCGCCTCCAGTCGAGCAGCATGGTCCGCGGGGCGCTCCCGGTGTTTCTCAGCGCGTTCTCCCGGGTGAAGGCGAGGGCGGCCTCGTAGTAGTCGGTGGCGAGCACATCCGCCCCGCCTGCGAGCGCGGCGACCGTCGCGAGCCCGACACCGCACCCGAGCTCGACGAGCCTCCTGCCAGCGAGCTGCATCCTGCCGAGGCATCCGGCGAGCGCGATCGCGCTCGGCCACAGCTCGGCCCAGTAGGGGATCCTCTCATCCCGGTCGAAATCCGCATCGTCGAGCAGCGCCTCCGCCGAGGCAGGACGCAACACACAATACAACCCGCTCCCGGTCTCGACGACGGTCTCCTCTATCCCGGTTCTGCCCCCGAGGTAAGAGAGTAGCTCCTCCAAGCCCGGTGGCCAGCCCTCCTAGACGCCCACGGAGGCCGGCTGGTTGCCAGCCTGGATCTCACGCTCCGCCGCCGCGAGCTGTGCGATGGTGTACTTCCCGAAGACCTCCTCGAGCGCGACGCGCGCCTCGTCCCAGACCCGGCTGGTGGCGCACAGCGGGGCGTCCTTTATGTAGCAGGAGCCCCCGGCCGAGCAGCGGGCGGGCCTGACCTCGCCGTCGAGGATCTCCACGATGTCCAGGACGGTTATCTCCTCGGGTGGGACGGCGAAGCAGAAACCGCCATGGGCACCCCGGTGGCTCTCGAGGATGTTCGCGCGCCGGAGTTCCCCGAAGATCTGCTCCAGGAAGCGCTCCGGGATGTGCTGGGCGCGGGCCACTTCGGAGACGCCCTGGGGCCTACCGGGCCCGTTCATGGCAAGCTCGACGAGCGCCCGGACTGCATATTTACTCTTCTTGGTGAGCCTGATGCTGCTCAAGGGACCATCACCTGCTCGAAAAATGTTCTGTTTCGCAAATGATATCAGATGTACGCAGACGACACCGGAGGAGGTGGGAAAATCCGGGGCCGCGCGCCTATTCTGGCGCGCGGCCCCCAAGGGAGCGTCGTGCTCAAGCCCGGCTCGGGGCTCCTTCCTCGCCGCCCGCGCGCGGAGCGGCGGTCTGTTCGACCTCGATATCCACTCCGGTACGGTCCTTCATCATGGAGGTAGCGACGATCGTCACGACCGCCGTGAAGGCTATGTAGGCCGCTATGGCGTAGCCGCTCCCGGTCGCCGCCAAAAGTGCTCCGGCGATGAGAGGAGCCGGACCCCCGGCGATTATCGAGGCGAGCTGATAGCCCAGCGAAGCGCCGCTGTAGCGCAGCCGGGTCGAGAAGCTCTCCGCGATGAAGGCGGCCTGCGGACCGTAGAGCATGTCGTGAGGCTGGATCGAGATCACTATCGCCAACCCCACCAGGGCGGGCACGGCGGTATTGAGCAGCGCGATGTAGATGAACGAGTAGATCAGGATACCGAAAGCCCCGATCATGTACATCCTCTTGCGCCCGATCTTGTCCGAGAGCCAGCCGTAGAGCGGCACCGTGAAACAGGAGACGAGCGCGGCGAACGTGACCGAGTTGGTCAGGAACTGTTCGTCCAGCTTCAGGTGCTGCGTACCGTAGGCGAGCACGAACGAGGTGAAGATGTAGAACGGCGCTTGCTCGGCCATCCGGATCAGGGCTGAGAGGATGACCTCCCGCCAGTTGTTCTTGAGGACCTCCGCAACCGGCATCCGCGCCGTCTGCCTGCTCTCGAGCACCCGGGAGAAGGCGGGCGTCTCGACGATCTTGAGCCGAACGAAGAGCCCGACGCCGACGAGCGCGATCGAGAGCAAAAACGGTATGCGCCAGCCCCAGCTCTGGAAGTTGTCCCCGGTCAGGGCGAGCGTCGCGCTGAAGACGACCGTGGAGAGGAAGAGCCCGACCGGAACGCCCATCTGCGCCCAGCTACCCATCAGACCGCGCCGCCTGCGCGAGCCCCACTCCATCGCGAGCAGGACGGACCCTCCCCACTCGCCTCCCACGCCGATGCCCTGGAAGACCCGCAGGATCGTCAAGATCACCGCACCCCAGACCCCGATCGTTCCGTAGGTGGGCGTGAGCCCGATCAAGAACGTCGCGATCCCCATGACGAGCAGCGTCGCTATGAGCGTCGCCTTGCGCCCGATGCGGTCCCCGAAGTGCCCGAAGATGGCCGCCCCTATCGGACGGGCTATGAACCCGACGAAGAAGGTCGCAAAGGCCGCCAGGGTTCCTACCGTCGGGTTGCGCTCCGGGAAGAAGGCATGCCCGAAGACAAGCGCCGCCGTGGTCCCGTACAGGAAGAAGTCGTACCACTCGATCGTAGTCCCGATGACGCTCGCGAGCGCCGCCCTTCTTACCTGTACCTGGGGTCTTGCGTCGTCCACACTCTGCGCATCCATAACGTCTCCTCCTTTCCCGTCTCTACCTCACCTCTACACCGAAGACCGAAAGCCTAGAGAGAGAGCTTCTCCGCCTCCACCCCCCTGGACCTGCGNCACCTTTCCTCGGGAACACCACCTTACCCTCGATCCCGGACTCATTCGCGCGACGAACCCCACCCGAGGCGACTTCCACGAGATCCGTGAGAACCAGAGCATGCATCTCTTCGCCGCCCAAGATCTGAAAAACCTCCCCCAAAACGACTCTCGCCCTACGACGGATTAAGCTTCTCCCTCACCACCCCACCGAAAGCTGCCGATTGTCGACAAACCCTGTTGCATTCTTACACTGGAGGCACCCGCGAGTCAATACCTCTTTTCGGTGTGCACCCCATCCCGACCGCGGGGTTCGCGTGAGGAGAGGTGCGCGATGGCACGCTCCATACCCCGGGCATCGTGCTCGCGCAGTATGGCGGAGGCGCGCTCGACGTCGGACGCTTCGATCGCCCCGACGAGCTCGGCGTGATCGCGCAGGGAGGCTGCCACGACCTCGGGATCGAGGAAGGAGAGGCGCAGAAACACGCGCAGCGGCCCCTCTATCTGCCGGTAGAGTCGATCGAGAAGCTCGCTGCCGGAGGCCTGTATGAGGGCCTTGTGGAAGGCGAAGTTTAGGTCGTGATAGCGGCGGGGATCGTCCTGCGCCCCGCGCATCCGCTCGAGGATCCCGGAGAGCACCTCGACCGCACCCCTCCGCCCCGGTTCGGAACCGCAGATCCTCTCCAGCGCAAACTCCTCGAGCGCGAAACGTACCCGGTAGATCTCCCGAACCTCCTCTTCGTCGTGGTCCCGGACGATCGTCCCCTTCCTCGGCACCCGCTCGACGAGCCCCGCCTGCTCGAGCAGGTAGATCGCCTCGCGCACCGGCGCCCTACTCGTCCCAAACCGTTCGGCAAGCATCGTCTCCGGCAGCCGGCTGCCCGGCTCGAGCTCCCCTTCCACGATCCAATCGGAGACCGCATCCGCAACCTGCTCCGGTAGCGAGGCGCCGAAGCCACCCCCCGACCNAAAGATGCCCCTCGACTCGAATCGACCCGTCCTCTTCCTCAATGTAACACCATACTACGCCATCTCTCATCCCCGGCAAAGCCAGAGCCCTTGATGCTGGCAAGCCGACGTGCAATAATTATTATATGTTGTCGACAATCGACACACAAGGAGTCCGTGATGGGAGAAGCGGTGAAGGCACCTGAAGGGACGAGGGACAGGGAGGAAGAGCTGCGGTTGCGAGGTTCTCCGGGGAGGAGGATACGCAGGAGGGGCAAGTCTGGGGCGTTACGTCGGAGCGCTGGCGTCGTGGGGTATGTACCGCGGGGAGCGCGGGCGCTGGTTTCGGTGATCCGTGGAGGCAAGGACCAGCGAGAGGAGAGCGGGAAGGAACGACCGGGCTCGGTCGGGCTGCACATCGGAGGTGGGGTGGCGGCGATCACGCTGCGCCGTCCGGAGAAGCGCAACGCGATAAGCCAGGAGATGTGGGACTCTCTGCTCGAGAAGGTACGGCGGGTATCGACCGACGGTTCGGTGAGGGTGCTCGTGATCCGGGGTGCGGGCGAGGACTTCTCGGCCGGGGCCGACCTCAGGGAGATGGGTTCCGTCGAGCTCTCCGAGGCGGAAAAAATTTTCCACAAAATGGAAGAGTGCGTATCCTCCATCGAGGAGTGTCCCTTCCCGACGATAGCCAGCCTGAAGGGGTACGCGCTCGGCACCGGACTCGAGGTCGCTCTGGCGTGTGACCTGCGGATCGCGCAGGAGGGGGCGAGGCTAGGGATGCCGGTAGCACGCCTCGGGATAACGCTGAGCCGGGCCTTCGTAGAGCGACTCACCTCGCTCATCGGACCCTCGCGGACCAAGGAGCTCGTCTACACCGGGCGGATGCTCGACGCGCGGGAGGCCCTCGAGTGGGGGCTCGTCAACCGGGTGGTGCCAGAAGAGGAGTCCGCGTTGCACGAGGCGTTCGAGCTGGCCCGGACCATCCGTGCGCAGTCTCCGGCCTCGCTCCTGGCGGTCAAGGCCCGTGCAGGGTCGGCGTCCGGCAGGGAGCCCGCCGCTTACGGCTACGTCGACCCGGAGGACTTCCCGGAGGGCGTGAAGGCCTTCCTCGAGAAGAGGGCGCCCCGCTTTGGCTGAGGAGGGCCCGCTCGCCGGGATAAAGGTCGTAGACCTCACCCGGGCGCTCGCCGGGCCCTACGCCACCCTGATGCTCGCCGACGCCGGGGCCGAGGTCATAAAGGTCGAGCGCCCGGGGGTCGGAGACGACACCCGCGGGTGGGGACCACCGTTCGTCGAGGGGGAGTCGACCTACTTCCTCTCGGTCAACCGCAACAAGCGCTCGGTGGAGCTGGACCTCAAGGATCCCGGGGACCTCGAGAGGCTCAAGAAGCTCATCCGGGGCGCGGACGTGCTCGTCGAGAACTTCCGGCCCGGGGTCATGCAGAAGCTCGGGCTCTCGCAGGGAGAGCTCGAGAAGCTCAACCCCCGTCTCGTGGTGCTCTCGATCACCGGCTTCGGGGAGGGAGGTCCTGAGGGGCACCGGCCCGGCTTCGACCAGATCGTGCAGGGAGAGGGCGGGCTCATGAGCTTCACCGGTCCCGTCGGCGGACCACCGACGAAGGTCGGCACACCCATCGCGGACATCCTCGCCGGGATGTTCGGGGCCTACGGGGTCGTCTCGGCGCTCCTCGAGCGCGAGAGGAGCGGCAGGGGGCAGCGGGTTACGACCTCGCTTTTGGCGGGCATCATCGCGGTCCACGCCTTCCAGGGGACGCGCTGGCTCATCGCCGGGGAGGTCCCCGGTCCCGAGGGCAACCGCCACCCCACGATAGCCCCCTACGGCACGTACGAGTGCGCNGACGGTCTCATCAACGTCGCCGTGGGCTCAGAAGGNCTGTGGCNGCGCTTCGCCCCCCTCGTCGGGCTCGACCCGGAGGACGAGCGCTTCGCCAGGAACGAGGACCGGGTGAGGAGGGTNGANGANCTGGAGAAGGAGATGGCCCCNGCCTTCGCCTCGGCGNGCGTCGAGGAGTGGATGGAGAGGCTGGACGAGGCGGGCATCCCGGCCGGGCGCATCAGGACGCTCGACGAGGTCTACGCCTCACCGCAGGTNGANNACCTGGGTCTNGTAGACACCGTGGAACATCCGAAACTCGGNAAGATAAGGCTCCCCNGCACCCCCGTCTCCTACGGGCGGTCCGGCAGGAGNGCCCCCTCTCCCCCGCCGCTTCTCGGGGAGGACAACGCATTGCTNGACGAGGAGGAGGACTGATGCTCCGGGTGTGGGGCAGGAACAACTCGATCAACGTGCAGAAGGTCCTGTGGTGCTGCGAGGAACTCTCCCTCGAGTACGAGCGGGTGGACGCGGGAGGGCCCTTCGGCCGGACCGACACCCCCGAGTACCGCCGGATCAACCCGACCGGCCTCGTCCCCGCGATCGAGGAGGACGGCTTCACCCTCTGGGAGTCGAACGCGATCGTACGCTACCTCGCCCGTCGCTACGGCTCCGGCATCCTCTGGCCCTGGGACCCGCAGGAGGCCGCCGACGCCGACCGCTGGATGGACTGGCAGCAGACCACCGTGTGGGCACACCTCAGGCCCGTCTTCCTCGGGCTCGTGCGTACCCCCGAAGCCGAGCGGGACGAAGCCCTGATCGAGGAATCCGCCCGGCAGGTCGCAGAGGACTGGCGCCTGCTGGACGAGCATCTCCGGGAGAGGGAGTACGTCTGTGGAGATTCGTTCACGGCGGCGGACATCCCGCTCGGTGTGAGCGCGCACCGGTGGTTCAACCTCCCCATCGAGCGCCCGGAGGTTCCCGGGGTGGAGGAGTGGTACGGGCGGCTGCTCGACCGGGGGGCATTCCGCAAGGTGGTCTCGGACGTCCCGATCACCTGAAGCGANAGACAAAGAAGAAGCGAGNCACTACCATGTAGGCAGGACATGGTAGTGGACGTCTTCATGCAGGTTCTGCTCCCCATCCTGGTGGTGGTGGGAGCCGGGTACGTCCTGCGCAAGCTGGTGCGCCTGGANCTCCAGTCGGTCAACCGCGTCAGCATCTACCTCCTCAGCCCGGCGCTCATCTTCTCCTCGCTGGCGAAGATGCGCACCGGTTCCTCGCAGGCGTTCAAGATCGTGACCTTCATGGTGCTTCTGGTGGCCGTGCTCGGCGCGGCGAGCTGGCTCG
>JGI26049J44785_1001258_pt1 | contig 12844 bp, 10 predicted proteins | sample HigsolmetaGSP11D_FD_44785 | JGI IMG/M metagenome (IMG submission 44785)
AAAATAATTGCTGTATTTGTCTTCTCCTTAATTTCCTGGAGAAGCTCCATAATCTGCGCCTGAATGGTAACGTCAAGCGCAGTTGTAGGCTCATCTGCAATCAGCAATTTCGGTGCACAAGAAAGCGCCATTGCTATCATAACTCTTTGTCGCATACCACCGGAGAACTCATGTGGATACTGCTTAATTCTTTGCTCCGGATTAGGTATCTTAACAAGATTGAGTAAGCGAATAGCTTCTTTCTTAGCATCCTCTTTGGAAAGTTTCTGGTGGTTCTTAATTGCTTCCACCAACTGTTTTCCTATTGGCATTGTCGGGTTAAGGCATGTCATAGGATCCTGGAAAATCATGCTTACATCTTTCCCGCGAATGGATCTCATTTCCTTTTCCGTAGCCTTAACGATATCTTTATTATTTAANATAATCTCTCCGCTTTTAATTCTTGCCGGAGGCATTGGATTTAGCTTCATGATGGTCTGCGCAGACACACTCTTACCGCAACCAGACTCACCTACAATCGCCAGAACTTCGCCTTCCTCTAAATCAAAGCTGACACCACGGACTGCTTTAACTTCTCCGGCATAAGTATCGAAGGATACATGTAAGTCTTTAACTTCTAATACTTTACTCATCCCATTACCTCCTTAACTTAGGATCCAGAGAGTCACGTAGACCATCACCTAACAAGTTGAAAGATAACATTGTTAAACTGATACAAATTGCTGGAATAATTAATTGTGATGGATACATCTGGAATACCTTACTACCATCGTTTGCTAATGTTCCCCAGCTGGCGATCGGAATCTGTACACCAAGACCAATATAGCTTAAGAATGCCTCAGTAAAGATCGCACCTGGGATTGCCAATGTGATATTGACAATAACAACACTTAAGGTATTGGGAATCAAGTGCTTGAAAATAATTCTGCTAGGTCTAGCACCCATAACTTTCGCTGCGACAACGAAATCCTGCTGTTTTAAGCTCATAATCTGACCACGAACCAGACGCGCCATACCGGTCCAGCCAACGGCAGCATAAGCGATAATCATTGTAACAATGCCCGGTTCAAGAACCATCATTAACAGAATAACGATAATCAAATATGGAATACCGTTAATTATTTCAATAATTCTCATCATTATGTTATCAACGGCGCCACCAAGATAACCGGAGATACCTCCGTAGATAATACCGATAATAACGTTAACGAATACTGCCGTGAAAGAAATAATCAAGGAAATTCTTGCTCCTGACCATATTCTTGTAAATATGTCACGTCCTAATTTATCAGTACCAAATAGATGTAAATGTCCATCATCAGGATCTCTAAATCCAACACTTTGACTGGTATGAGCATAATGCTGTTCACTCATTGTATAAGGAGATAGCATTGGAACAAAGATCGCCAGTAATAATATCAGTATGATAACCCATAAACTAATCATAGCTGCTTTGTTTTTGGAAAGTCGCTGCATCGCATCCTTCCAATAGCTGGTCGTTGGTCTTGTAATCGCTTCGCTTTCATTCACATTAGCGCCAACCCATTCAAAGCGGCTTTTATCAATTTTCTCGTTCATTGTCTTGTCCATTGTATCACTCCTTTCCTTCCGTCAATTTCACACGAGGATCAATGAAACCATAAGCAAGGTCAACCAGTAGGTTAGCCAACACAAGGAATATACCATAGAATAAGGTAATACCGGAAATCATGGTATAGTCTTGATCTTGAATACTCATAACGAAGAACTTACCCATACCAGGTATGGAGAAAATATTCTCTACTACGAATGCACCAGTAAGAACCGATGCTGCAATAGGTCCTAAAACGGTAATAACCGGCATGATAGCGTTTCTTACTGCATGCTTCCAAATAATCTTCTTCTGAGAAAGACCTTTGGATTTTGCAGTTTTAATATAATCCTGTCCAAGTACATCAAGCATACTGGTTCTCATTAATCTCGAAATAGTTGCTAGTGAACTAAAACTTAACGCAAAGGAAGGAATTAATTTACTAGACATTGAATCCCATCCTGTAATCGGGAAGAATTTAATACCCGTCGCCTGATATAGCTTTAATCCTAATAGATACTGCAATAAGGAACCGATAACGAAGCTTGGTACGGATACACCAACGATAGCAAAGAACATTGCTAAACTATCCCACTTCGTACCTCTCTTAACCGCAGCTATAATACCAAGTAAAACACCTACGATTGTTGCAAAAATAAGTGATCTCATTCCTAATTCAAATGAATATGGAAATGCTTGTGCTATAATGTCAGTTACAGGACGATTATATTTAATCGATATACCCAAATCCCCTTTAAACGCATTTGATATATACATAATCAACTGCTCTGAAACAGGTTTATCTAAACCATATTTTCTATTGAGTGCTTCCATCGTTGCTTCGGGAATTGCTTTTGCTCCGATAAAGGGGTCACCCGGTAAGGCACGCATCATAAAGAACGTTAGTACCGTTAGGGTAAGTACCGTTAATAACGCATAAAATAATCGCTTCCCAACATATTTAATCACATGCACTCCTCCTTTCTTTTTTCTCTACTTTTTTCTTTCCTATCGGTAGAGACGATTTATACCATACCAGAATTGTTATCCTATATTACTTTTCAAAAGATACCTCAGAAATAGCTATTTCCCCCAACAAAGTAATATAGGATGGCAATTCTAATTAGGTATAAAGTCTCTGTCCGATTTTGCAATTACCTTTCTATTATACAACATAATCTTACAAATGTCCCGAGTTTTTTAATTGAAATTTATGTAATATTTTGTAATTTTTTATCATTTATATCAAATATTTTTAAACAAAAGGGAAGTGCGGGTTGCAGAACAGCCCGCACTAGCCTTTTATCATTGGATTAATTTATTATTGTAAATTATTTTGTAGTTACGTATCTGTAGTTCATATCCTGGAATGCAGTTCTTAATACACCACCAGTAATCTTGCCACTGATTGTGTAATCTCTGTATCTCCAGTAGATAGGGCTGATTGGTAGATCATCCATTAATAATTTCTCAGCATCCATCAATAATCCCATACGTTTAGCTGGATCAAGCTCTGTACGGATCTTATCCAATAAATCATCGTAAGCAGGATTGGAGTAACTTGTATGGTTGTTACCATTACCTGTCTCAAATAAGTCAATGAATGTCATAGGATCGTTGTAGTCAGGACCCCAACCAGCAAATACAACAGAGAAGTCTTTATTTGACATTCTTTCCAATCTGGACTTGAATGGCATGTTCTCAACCTTAAGATCGATACCCAGGTTAACTCTTAACTGCTCCTGAACGAATGCTGCATTTTCAACAGCGGTATCGCTATCGTCAGCAATCATAGTAAGCTCAACATGATCAACACCTAACTCCTCTAAAGCCGTTGCATAGTATTCTTTTGCCTTTTCTACATCAAGTGTTGGAAGTAATGCACCAATTTCTTCGTAGAACTTATCATTTAAACCATTAACAGCAGGTGCAGTAAAGGATACTGCAGGTTTGGAGCTGTTCTTTAAGATAGCTGTTACGAATGCTTGTTTGTCAATAGCATAGGTTAAAGCTTTACGAAGATTCTTATTTGCTAAGTAAGGATCATTTAAATTGTATTCTAAGTAGAATGTAGCACCATCATCATAGGTGTATACAGGATATCCTTCTGTTCTAAGAACTTCTGCCTGCTCACCATTTAAACCGATAATATCAACTTCACCAGCCTTGAAAGCATTGAATGCAGCGTTGGTATCATTGATCATTACCATCGTAATTTTCTCAAGCTGAACTTTATCAGCGTTCCAGTAATCTGGGTTCTTCTCAAGAACGATCTTATTCTCATGTTCCCAAGATGTCATAATGAAAGGACCATTGTATACCATCTTGTCAGCATCTGTACCATAAGTATCACCGAATTGGTTATAAGCCTTCTCATTAACAGGTGCGAATACACCGAATGCTAACTGAGAAAGGAAGTAAGCTGTAGGGTTCTCAAGAGTAACCTCTAATTCATAATCAGAAAGAGCCTTGAAACCTAACTCTTCTTCACCAACCTCGCCATTGTAATATTTCTCACCATTTTTAAATACGAAACCAAAGTATGCATAGTCAGCCGCAAAATCAGGATTTAATAGAGATTTCCAAGCGAATACGAAGTCATGAGCAGTTACAGGTTCACCATTGGACCATTTCATACCTTCACGAAGTTTGAAAGTATAGGTTAAACCATCATCGCTTATTGTCCAATCTTCAGCAACACCAGGAATTACCTCATCATTCTCATCTAACATAACTAAGTTTTCAATCACGTGACGAATCACGGTAAAGGAAGTTGTATCTGTTGTTGTAACAGTAAACATTTCTGGTGGCTCAGATGCGATATTAACTGTAATCTCATTTGCACCAGGTGTTCCAGGATAAGCATCATTAGTAGCAGTGTTATCCCCTGTTTCAGTTTCATTAGTAGTACCGCCATTGTTCGTTGTACCGTTGTCGGTATTGGTGTTTTTACCATTCTCTTTTTTACCGCATGCAGCAAGTAACATTACTGACATGGAAAGAACTAAAAGAATGGAAATCAGTTTCTTTGCTTTCTTCATAACTTTCTCCTCCTTTTTATTTTACAAGCGAATTAAAATTCGTCCTGTTTTTTGCTATATAAAAAGGAAGCACTGATATGTAACTTCCTTTGTATATCTGAATTATGTGTAATATAATATAACAAAAATTATAATAAGTCAATACAATAAAGTAAAAAAATTTTATTGGATTGCAGTGGTAAATTCATTTCCCTTTAAAACTTTAATTTACTATATTATTTCCATTTTCTGTTTATCCACTTTACCTCATCTTTTCTCATGTTATCCCCTCGCATTCCCCAATTATCCTATCATTTTTCACTTGTTAATATTAGAACATATGGTATCACCTATCTTTCAGGACGGTAACGCAAGCACATATTATTTTTTGTATCATATAATATGGGGTAAAGGAGGAAAGCTATGACGAGTCTCTATGATTTTGGTATTTTTGGCGGCGATCTCCGCCAAGTTTACTTGGCAGAATCCCTTCTGCAAAAAGGCTACAAAGTTGCTGTCTATGGACTTGCCGGAACAGTAAACCATGATAATTGCAGCCCCGTATTTACCCTACATGAATTATTTGAAAATAGTGATATACTCATTGGTCCCATACCAATGACCAGGGACCAGGTTACTGTTAACGCAAAAAATGCAACCTCTGATCTGACCATTGCTCATGTAGCTTATCTGTTAAAAAGCCATCATATCCTCATTGGGGGCAATATCCCCGCACCGCTAGTTGAGCTATGTAGTTCAAAGCATATTCGCTATTATGACTTAATGCAGGATGAGAAAGTTGCAATCAAGAATGCGATTGCAACTGCGGAAGGTGCCATTATGGAAGCAATCGCCTCTAGCGATAGCAATCTCCATGACAGCAATTGTCTGGTGCTTGGGTATGGCCGATGCGGAAAGGTTTTGGCACAGAAACTGAAAGGTCTGGATGCACGTGTTACCGTTGCTGCACGGAATCCGGAAGCATTGGCTTATGCAGAAGCTGCCGGTCACGGAACGGTTCTCTTGCAGAATATCAAATGCATCCTACCTTCCTTTACCTATATTTTTAATACAATACCTACCCTTATCCTTGACCAAGACAGCTTAGAACTTGTAGATCCGCAAGTCACCATCATCGATATTGCTTCCGCACCCGGTGGCGTTGATTTTGATTATACAAAAAATCACGGTATTAATGCAAAGCTTTGCCTTGGACTTCCCGGGAAGATTGCCGCGAAAGCATCCGCAAATATACTTGCAACTGAGATTTTAATATATTTAAAAGAAAGAAGTGATTAAATGACCCTGAAAGGTATCCATGTAGGTTTTGCCCTAACCGGTTCATTTTGCACTTATGAAGATGTATTTAGAGAAATGGAAAAACTGGTAATGGAAGGAGCAGATGTTTATCCTATCTTCTCCGACCGAGCAAAGGAAACCGACAGCCGCTTTGGAAAGGCAAAGGAATTCCTTAAGAAAGCAAAAGAAATCACCGGAAATGATCCGGTTACAACGATTGTAGACGCAGAAGGCTTTACTCCGAAAGGAATTCTGGATATTGTTCTTGTAGCTCCATGTACCGGTAACACGATTGCTAAATTGGCCAATGCCATTACCGATTCTCCCGTCCTAATGACTGTGAAAGGTCATCTACGCAACGAAAAACCAGTTGTATTAGCTATTGCAACCAATGATGCTTTGGGCGGCAACTTAAAGAACATCGGCCTGCTGCTCAATACCAAGAATATTTACTTTGTTCCTTTTGGGCAAGATAATTATAGCAAAAAACCACGCTCCATGGTTTCCCATTTCGACTTAATTATCCCGACACTTAAGGAAGCTCTTGAAGGAAGACAGATACAGCCAATCTTAAGAGCTCCTAAGTAATCCGTCAAATCCTCAAACTTACAGGAATGTATCCGAGCAGACCGGAGTACATCTGTAAAGTTTGAGTACATAGAATCAGTTTCTACCTATTATAAATGCATTCCAAATCGACATATAGTAACCGATTGTATTAAATGAAAATTTGCTTCTTTCTATTATTCATAATATTGCATAGAAAACTCATTCCCAAACGGAATTTATAGATAAAGATTTATAATCCTACTATTATAACAAGGAAACTTTTGTAATTCCTCATAATAAACTAAATACAACATTATTATAGGAAGAAACTCGTCAACTTCAAACTAGCTTTTCTTACATGGAAACATAAAAATATCCGTAGCTGATTGCCATTATATGATTCAATGTCAAATCAGAGACGGATATTTTTCCATGTAACGGTTAAGAAAATCGTTCTGCCATATCGGGGTTAACGGCTCGGCCGCATAACCTCCATTTAGCTATATACGCTTAATAATTATGAATTTTTCTCAGTCTTTGGCTTTTCGATTTCTACAATTGCAGTCTTTTTCATAGGAATTCTGCAGTTTTTATTGCTACCGAATTCAACGATAACCACTTCATCCATAACGTCGATAACAACACCATAGAAACCGCTGGATGTTAATACGCTATCTCCTGCTTCCAATGTGGAAAGCATAGCCTCCATCTGTCTTTGTTGCTTTTTCTGCGGACGAATTAGCATAAAGTAAAGTAAAAGACCCAGGATTGCTACCTGTGCTATAACCATAATCCAAGATCCTGTAGTGGAAGCAGCCTCTGCTCCTTCAGCTAGCAAAATAAAATTTCTCATAAACATTTTCCTCCTAGTATCAATATCATTCTATAATTCAATGTTATTCGCAATTAATTTTCGCTCCTAACAAATCCTTCTAATTTCTTTTTCTTATACTCCTGATAACGATGCTCACGGATTGCTTCCCGAATTTCCTCCATCATATGATTGTAGAAGTACAGGTTATGAAGAACCAGAAGACGCATTCCCAACATTTCTTTTGCTTTCAACAAATGCCTGATATAGGCTCTGCTATATCTCCTGCAAGTCGGGCAGCCGCATCCTTCATCCAATGGGCGGTCATCCAATTCGTACTTTTGATTCATCAGGTTCATTTTACCATGATTGGTATAAGCATGTCCATGTCTTCCATTACGGGAAGGATATACGCAATCAAAGAAATCCACGCCTCGTTCAACCGCTTCCAGGATATTTTCTGGTGTACCAACACCCATCAGATACACCGGTTTTTCCAATGGCAAATATGGCACGGTTTCTTCGATCACATGATACATCTCCTCATGGGTCTCCCCAACAGCAAGTCCACCGAGAGCATAACCATCCAAATTCATCTCAGAAATCACTTTGGCATGTTCAATTCGGATATCAATAAAAGTCCCTCCCTGATTGATACCGAATAGCATTTGCTGCTTATTAATGGTATCCTCCAGTTGATTTAGTCTATCAAGTTCAGCACGGCAACGCTTTAGCCACCTAGTAGTACGATCAACCGAATTCTGCATATATTCCCTTGTCGCCGGATGCGGCGGACATTCATCAAATGCCATAGCAATCGTGGACGCCAGGTTGGATTGTATCTGCATACTTTCTTCCGGCCCCATAAAAATCTTTCTGCCATCGATATGGGAACTAAAATATACGCCTTCCTCTTTGATTTCACGAAGTTTCGCTAATGAAAATACCTGGAATCCACCGGAATCCGTAAGGATTGGCTTGTCCCATACCATAAATTTATGAAGTCCACCCATTTGCTTTATAATTTTATCCCCCGGTCGTACATGTAAATGATAGGTATTGGAAAGCTCCACTTGCGTTCCAATCTCCTCAAGATCCCTTGTGGATACCGCGCCTTTGATGGCTGCCGCGGTACCTACATTCATAAATACAGGGGTTTGTATCGTTCCATGTGGAGTAATAAATTCCCCACTTTTTGCATTATGATCTTTTGCAATTAATCTATACATAATCTTATAAGCCTGCTTTCTATAAAAGTAGAGTCTACATTAACAAGTATACCCTTAAAACCCTGTTTTTTCAACTAAAAATATAGCGCACATTCATTGCTTCCAATCTTATGATATTATTGCTTTATTCTGACATAATTGGTAGAATTAAGTAGATATATGAATTTATCGGGGGTTTACTCTTATGTCCATAAAAAAATCCTTAAAGATTTTGCTAATCATTTCATCCATGATACCGGTATTGCTCTTATCTGTAATTTCTTATGGATTATTAACCAGACGGTTAATTGCTGTACAGACGCAGAGTTTACAAAGAGCTGCAGAAACCTATAAGACAGGGTTAGAAGCTATGTTGGACACGCAGATGACAGAGATATCCTTATTGGCGCTTCAGGATGACATACAGCAGTTAGTGAAAGATACCAATAAAGATATTCCCTCATCTCCTAACCCTGTTTACCTTTTACTCCAGCACAGGAAGAAGCAATATCCGGACTGCGAAATGATCTGTGTGTATAATTCCAAAAAGGAAATCATCGCCTGTTCGGATTACTCACAAATCGGGGCAAAAGTAGAGGATAATCCGACTCTAAATTATATGATGGAAACCGGTGAGGATGCGATTGCAATCGGGGGAATAAAGCCGGTTGCCGAGGGAGATCGGTCCACCTATACTTTTGATATTGGAACACCCATCTATGACTTAGTTGTGCAGGAAAATACCGGTTACATAATAAGTACCATGCGTACTTCCTATTTTGATAAATATATCGGAATTATATCAAGTGGAAAGACCGGCTTTGGATTATTATTGGATAAAAACGGTACAATTATCCATCATCAAGATTCCGAATTAATCGGAACCACGATAAATTCGGACAAGTTATCCAATCTTGTTAAAGATTTTAGCAAAGGTCTCCTTAATTCCAATGGTTACTTTGAACTTACTTACAATGGTAAGAAGCAGGCCTATGGTTACAGTATGATACCTGAACTTGATTGGGTTATGCTGATTAAACAAGATATATCCGAGATTAAGTCCGTTACGGGAATTATGCTGGGTATCCTATTTTTTGTTTGCGTTATTCTGCTTATCTTAATCACCATAGTCGCTAATTTCTTAGCCAGAAAATATACCGAACCGATTATTTCCTTGCGGGATGCCATGCGAACCGCAGCGGATGGTAATCTTAATGTGCAATCGAACATCAAAAGCCGAAATGAATTCGGAGAATTATCAAAGAATTTCAATAAGATGATTCATATCATTAAAACAAACTACGAAGATTTATCTTCAATGCATGAAGAACTGTTATCAAACGAAGAACAGCTTCGAGCCAACTATGATCATATTGAATTTCTTGCATATCATGATACTCTTACCAGCTTGCCGAATAAACTTGCATTTTTGAACTATATGAATGCCGTACTTACCTCGGATCAATCAAAATCACAAAAGCATGCGGTATTCTTTATCGATTTGGATAATTTTAAGACCGTGAATGATACTTTGGGACATGAATATGGTGATACCTTATTGATTATGACTTCCCAAAAACTTTCTTCCTTCCTGTACGACCGAGGGACGCTTGCAAGAGCGGGTGGTGATGAATTCCTAATATTTATCGAAAATATCGCATCTGAAGAGGAAGCAGAAACCATTGCTTCCAATATTATTGATATTTTCTCCAATCCTTTGAAACTGGAAAATGAAATTGTCTATGTGTCAATGAGTATTGGTATTGCCATTTACCCATGTAATGGTACTACATCCAACACCTTAATCAAGAATGCTGATATCGCAATGTATAAATCTAAGGATACCGGCAAGAACAAATACACCGTATTCAATTCAAAGATGGAAGAGGAACTGAATCGGAATGCCATTATTGTGGATGTATTACGAGGCGCCATTGAAAACAATGAAATCTATATCCAGTATCAGCCGCAACTAAATCTTGAGACAAATGCTGTTGTTGGTTATGAAGCTCTCATGAGAATCAAAAGCGAACGCCTCGGAAACTTACTCCCAACGGAATTTATACCGATTGCCGAGGAAACCGGGTTAATCATTGAACTAAGCACATGGCTAATTCGAAAAGCATGCATTTTTAATAAAAGTTTACTTGATCAGGGACTTAGCCCCTGTACAGTATCGGTAAATATTTCATCCGTTCAATTAAATCAACCAAACTTCGTTGATGTATTATCAGGTATTCTTGAAGAAACCGGCTTACCACCGCAATACTTAGAAATTGAAATTACGGAAAGTACATTGGTTTCTTCCATTCAGGATACAACGGAACTATTAACCTCTTTACAGAATTTAGGCGTGAAAATATCATTGGATGATTTCGGCACCGGATATTCCTCCTTGAATTATTTAACTAAATTACCGATTAACACCTTGAAGATCGATAAATCCTTTATTGATAATATTTGCAATAATGTTAAGGATGCTGCAATTGCAGAAACGATTATTAGGTTGGCGCATCAATTGAATATTCAAGTAGTTGCTGAGGGTGTAGAGTCTTCCAACCAACTTCATCTATTAAAGCAACAAAAATGTGATATTATTCAAGGCTTTATTTTCAGTGCTCCGCTCCATCCGCCGGCACTCATTGATCTCATACAGGAAACTTCATAAAGTAATTAAATATTGATTCACCAATTCTTTTTGTCATGAACAAGGGAATCGGCATGCCAATTCCCTTGTCATGAAGAATAAGAAAAGGATTGCTGATGATATAACTTTCAACAGCAATCCTTATTTTATAGCTATTTATCCACTTTGTTAAGCGATATACCCTATCAGAATTTTAACTCCTATAATTCAACAGTACCTGCACATCCAAGAACGTTAACAAGTTTATGTTTTACTAACGCCTTAATATTATCTCTAGCAGGGCTGAGATATTGTCTTGGATCGAAATGATCCGGATGTTCATTCATGTATTTACGAATACCTGCAGTAAATGCAAGTCTTAAGTCAGAGTCAATGTTAATCTTGCATACAGCCATTCTTGCTGCTTGTCTTAACATTTCTTCAGGAATACCGATAGCATCCTCTAACTTACCGCCATTTTCGTTAATAATTTTAACGTATTCCTGGGATACGGAAGAAGCACCATGTAAAACGATAGGGAAGTTTGGAAGTCTCTTACCAACTTCTTCAAGGATGTCAAAACGAAGCTGTGGTTTCTGACCTGGTTTAAATTTATAAGCACCGTGACTTGTTCCGATAGCAATTGCCAAAGAATCAACCCCAGTACGTTTTACAAATTCCTCTACCTCATCCGGTCTTGTATAGGAAGCATCTTCAGCGGATACATTAACGTCATCTTCAATACCAGCTAAACGACCTAATTCGCCTTCTACAACAACACCATGGGCATGTGCGTAGTCTACAACCTTCTTCGTTAATGCGATGTTATCCTCAAAGCTATGATGGGAACCATCAATCATAACAGAAGTAAATCCACCATCGATGCAAGCTTTGCAAATCTCAAAATCTGCACCATGGTCTAAGTGAAGAGCAACCGGAATATCAGCATATTCAAGAGCTGCCTTTACTAAATTAACAAGGTATGCATGTTTAGCATACTTTCTTGCTCCAGCGGATACCTGTAATATTACCGGAGCTTTCTCTTCGCTTGCTGCTTCCATAATACCTTGAACGATTTCCATATTGTTAACATTAAATGCTCCGATCGCATAGCCGCCTGCATATGCCTTTTCGAACATTTCTTTCGTTGTCACTAGTGCCATATTCAGATCATCCTTTCTATTTGTTAAATTTTTTCAAATATATTTCAATTCTTTTTCATTATACCATAAAAATACCAAGCGTCAATTTAATTCTTACCTCTTTATTAAGGCGATCATCAATTACCTCACCATTAAGGTATCTATCCATTCTCCCGCTCCTGTCAAACGAAATTGAATATATAAAAATAATTAACTACAGTATAGAATTACTCATATCCATCTTCTATTATTCATTCCAGAAACCCTGAAGCAGGAGCTGATCCAATAATTCCGCAAACAATGTATTTGCCCATGCAAACCAGGATCTCGTAAATTCCTTTGGATTGTTCGGATTAAAAGATTCATGCATATAGTTGCAATCCGCATGGGTATTCGCAATCATCTTCAAGCACTCCAATATCTCCTTGCGATCATTGGAGGTTAACGCCTGCATGGTTAAAGCGATGTGCCAAATATAGCCTTCCGGTGTATGGGGACTACCAACGCCTGCTGCATATTTCCCTTTATAATAATAAGGATTATCTTCTGATAAGATAAATCTGCGGGTGTTTTGATAAATCTCATCCGAAGCCGATTTATATCCCAGATAAGGAATTGC
>JGI26049J44785_1001259_pt1 | contig 12829 bp, 12 predicted proteins | sample HigsolmetaGSP11D_FD_44785 | JGI IMG/M metagenome (IMG submission 44785)
TCGGACGGAGGCGGCACGCAACCCGCCTGTGTCCTCCCCCGGGGACGACGACCACACGGAACCGCCATGCCCCGCTACGAGATGCTCGACAACATCGCCCACAAGGACCTGCGGGTGTCCGCCCGGTTCGGGCCGGAGTACGGCGACGACGTGGGGCTGGTGCAGGCGTTCCCGACCGAATTCGCCGAGCTGCAACGCGAATATCCGATCTTCTTCCGCAAGGGCGAGGATGGCAGCTTCCACGCCGTGGCGCTGCTGGGCTTCTCGCCGCGCGAGAACCTGTTCCTGCGCGACGGCCGCTGGAACGCGCGCTACCTGCCCGGCGCGATCGCGCGCGGGCCGTTCCTGATCGGCTTCCAGGAGCAGATGGTGGCCGGCGAGCTGCACAGCGAGCCGGTGGTCCACATCGACATGGAGCACCCGCGCCTGCGCGACGGCGACGGCCATCCGCTGTTCCTGCCGCAGGGCGGGTACAGCCCCTACCTGGAGCGGGTGATCACCGTGCTGCGCGGCATCCACACCGGTGTCCAGGCCGGCGCGGCGATGTGCGCGGCGCTGCAGGAACACGAACTGATCCAGCCGTTGGCGCTGGAGGTGCGCTTCGACGACGACCACGCCGTGCGCCTGGAGGGGCTGTACGGCATCGATCGCGAGCGCCTGGCCGCGCTGGACGCGGCCCGGCTGCACGNCCTGCACCGCGACGGCTGGCTGGAGGGCGCCTACCTGGTGCTGGCCTCGCTGCACAACATGCGTCACCTGATCGCCGAGAAGCAGCGGCGCCTGCGCGAGGAGGCGGGCCTGCCGGTGGAGGGCCTGGTGGCCTGAGGACCATGGACGCGCGTTTCGCCCCCGTCCGCGTGCTGGAGGGCTGCCGGCCGGAGACGCTGCCGCTGCGGCGCCTGCTCGAGGAAGGCGTGCCCACCGTGCTCAAGGGCCTGGTGCGCGACTGGGGCCTGGTGCAGGCCGGCCTGCGCTCGCCGCAGGCGGCGATGGACCACCTGCGCCGCCACTACAACGGCCGACCGGTGCAGTACAACTGGGGCGAACCGGCCACCGCCGGCCGCCCGTTCTACAACGAGGACTTCACCGCGCTGAACTGCCAGGTGCGGCGCGGCAGCCTGGAGCAGGTGCTGGACGAGCTGGCCGCGCTGCTGGACGAACCGAACCCGCCCACCTACTACGTGGCCTCGCTGCCGGTGGACTACTGCCTGCCCGGGCTGCGCGCCGACAGCGACCTGGACCTGGCCGCGCACGGCGTGAACGCGCCGCCGGCCATCTGGATCGGCAACCGGGTCACCGCCTCGTGCCACTACGACGCGCCGGACAACATCGCCTGCTGCGCGGTGGGACGGCGCCGCTTCACCCTGTTCCCGCCGGAGCAGATCGCCAACCTCTACCCCGGCCCACTGGATCCCACGCCGGGCGGACAGGCGATCAGCGTGGTGGACTTCGAACATCCGGACCTGGTCCGCTACCCGCGCTTTGCCCAGGCGCTGGAGGCGGGGCAGAGCGTGGAGCTGGAGCCGGGGGATGCCATCTTCATCCCCAGCATGTGGTGGCACCACGTCCAGGGGCTGACCCCGTTCACCGTGCTGGTGAACTACTGGTGGGGCAGCATGCCGGCCTGGATCCCCACGCCGATGCACGCGCTCTACCACGCCATGTGGGCCATCCGCGACCGGCCCGAGCGCGAGAAGCGCGCCTGGCGCGAGGTGTTCGAGTACTACGTGTTCGGCCCGTCCGGGCGCGCCGGCGAGCACCTGCCGGAGCAGGCGCGCGGCCTGCTCGGGCCGATCGACGAGGTCCGTGCGCGCCAGCTGCGGGCCATGCTCATCCAGAAGCTCAACCGTTGAGGGGCGCCGCGCCGGCCGGCGCGGCGGAGGTCCAGTCCGGCGTACGCCGGGGCCAGGGGAGGAACCGACTTGGAGAACGCAAACGGGAGGATCCGCAAGGTCGTCATCGCCGGCGGCGGCACCGCCGGCTGGGTCACCGCCTGCGCGCTGACCCACCAGTTCCGCGACCTGCTGGAGGTGGTGCTGGTGGAGTCGGAGGAGATCGGTACGGTGGGCGTGGGCGAATCCACCATCCCCACCATCCGCACCTTCCACCGCCTGCTGCAGATCGACGAGCGCGAGTTCATGAGCGCGGTGGCCGGCAGCTTCAAGCTGTCGATCTCCTTCGAGAACTGGAAGCGGCCGGGTGACCGCTACTTCCACCCGTTCGGCACCACCGGCATGAACACCTGGTCGTGCGACTTCCACCAGTTCTGGCTGGAAAGCCTGCGCCGCGGTGTGAAGTCGGAGCTGGGCGACTACTGCCTGGAAACGGTGGCCTCGCGCCAGGACCGGTTCGCCCTGTTCGGGCCGCCCGGCGGTGCCGCCCAGCAGTGGTCCATGCGCTGGACCCGCCCGGCGACCTCGTTCGAGCGCTCGGACCTCAGCTACGCCTACCACTTCGATGCGGCGCTGTACGCCGCCTTCATGCGCCGCAAGTGCGAGGGCCGTGGCCTGGTGCGCATCGAGGGCAAGATCCGCGAGGTGCGCAAGGATCCGGAGAACGGCTTCGTCCGCGCCCTGGTCCTGGAGGACGGCCAGGTCGTGGAGGGGGACCTGTTCATCGACTGCACCGGCTTCCGCGCCCTGCTGATCGGCCAGGCCCTGGGCACCGGCTACGAGGACTGGAACAACTGGCTGCCCTGCGACCGTGCGGTGGCCATGCAGGTGGAGACGGACGACCCGCCGGTGCCGTATACCCGAGCGGTGGCCCACCAGGCCGGCTGGCGCTGGCACATCGCCCTGCAGCACCGGGTCGGCTGCGGCTGGGTGTTCTCCAGCGCGCACATGTCCGACGACGAGGCCGCGGCCAGGCTCAAGGCGGCCTATCCGGGCACACGCCTGGTGCGCGAGCCCTGGGTGGTGCGCTTCCGCACCGGCCGCCGCCTGCAGGTGTGGAACAAGAACGTGGTGGCCCTGGGCCTGGCCTCCAGCTTCATCGAGCCGCTGGAGTCCACCAGCATCCACCTGACCCTCAGCGCGGTGACCCGCCTGGTGCAGATGTTCCCGCACACCGGCATCGACGAGTCGGTGGTGGCGCGCTACAACCAGGTCAGCCGGGCCGAGCTGGAGCACGTGCGCGACTTCATCATCCTGCACTACCACCTCAACCAGCGCGACGAGCCGCTGTGGCAGGCCTGCCGCAACATGCGCATCCCCGATGCGCTCGCCAACCGCATCCAGGTGTTCCGCGACACCGCCTACGCCTGGCAGGGCGAGGACGAGCTGTTCCGCCTGGACTCCTGGACGCACTGCATGCTCGGGCAGGGGGTGGTGCCGAAGAACCACCACCCGCTGGCCCGCGGCCTGGCNGACGCCGACATGCGCAAGCTGTTCGAGGCCATCCGCCGCCCGATCGAGCAGCTCGTGGCGGCCATGCCGCCGCACCACGAGTTCCTGCGCAGCTACTGCCCGGCCGACCCGTCGGTTTGGGAAATGCGCGGCAAGTCCACGGTGGGCTAGGGGTGATCATCGACCTGAACCCGCGGATGCGCGTGCAGCGCCTGTCGATCGGACGGGAAGGCACGCCGCTGCTGGTCATCGACGGGCCGGTGCTGGAACCGGAGCGGCTGGTGCGCAAGGCCGCGCGCAGCCGGTTCACCCCGCAGGGGGCGATGTTCCCCGGCATCCGCGCCCGCGCCCCGGCCTCGTACGAGGTGTTCCTGGAGAAGCTGGTCCGGCCGTACCTGGTGGACTTCTTCGGCCTGCGGCCGGGCCGCTTCGCCTTCCCGATGTGCCACTACTCGCTGGTGACCCGGCCGCCGGAGCAGCTGGCCTTCCTGCAGCGCATCCCGCACATCGACTCCACCNCCCGCCAGGGCCTGGCCTCGGTCCACTACCTGTTCCGCGGCCCGTGGGGCGGCACCGCCTTCTACCGGCACCGCGCCACCGGCTTCGAGTACGTGGACGTGGAGCGCTACGAGGCCTACTTCGGCCAGCTGGAGCGCGAGGCGCAGGGGCCGGACGCGCCGGGGCCGGGCTACATCGGCGAGGACACGCCGATGTTCGAGCGCATCGGCCAGGTGGAGGCGGCGTTCAACCGCATCGTCATCTACCCGCGCAACTGCCTGCACTCGGCCACCATCGACAACCGCAACGTGCCGCCGCCCGACCCGCTGGCCGGGCGGTTGTCGGTCAACGCGTTCATTGACGTGCTCGACTGAACCGCCGCGCCCGCTTGCGCTATCGTTGGCCCGGGCACACGGGCACGGGAGAGGATGCGGTGATCCGCCAGATCGTGAGGATGGGCGAGCCGGTGCTGGTGCGCGCGGCCGAGCCGGTGGAGCNCATGGGCACCGGCGAGCTGCGCGACCTGGCCGAGGACATGTGGCAGACCATGGAGCAGGCCGGCGGAGTCGGCCTGGCCGCGCCGCAGGTGGCCGTCGGCCTNCGCGTGATCGTGTTCGGCTTCGAGCACAGCAGCCGCTATCCGCATGCCCCGCCGGTGCCTCCCACGGTGCTGGTCAACCCGGCGATCGAGCCGCTGACCGGCGAGGTCGAGGAGGACTGGGAAGGCTGCCTGTCCATCCCCGGGCTGCGCGCGAAGGTGCCACGCATCCGCCGCATCCGCTACAGCGGCTACGACGTGGAGGGCCGCCGCATCGAGCGGGTGGCCGAGGGCTTCCACGCCCGCGTGGTGCAGCACGAGGTGGACCACCTGGACGGCATCCTGTACCCGATGCGCATGCGCGACTTCACCAGCTTCGGCTTCACCGACGTGCTGTTCCCGGAGCTGGCCGACCGCCGCTGAGGCGGCCTCCGCCACGCCGCGACGCTGGCGTTTCCCCTTCCCATTCCGAGGAGAACGCATGAGAAGAGTGCTTGCCTGCCTGTGCCTGCTGCTCGCCCCGGCCCTGTCCGTGCAGGCGCAGGCGCCTGCGCCGGCGGACGACTGCCTGNGCGCCCGCGCCGTGGTCGCCGACCTGATGCGCATCACCAGCCCGGACGGCGTGCAGGAGTCGTACAAGGTGCGCATCGGCGGCATCGAGCAGTGGCTGTACGTGCGCGGGCAGGACCGCGCCAACCCGCTGCTGCTGTTCGTGCACGGCGGCCCGGCCTCGCCGGCCGCGCCCAGCCTGTGGCAGTTCCAGCGCCCGCTGGAGGAGTACTTCTCCGTCGTGCAGTGGGACCAGCGTGGCGCCGGCCGCACCTTCCTGGACAACGATCCGGACGCGGTGGCCGACAGCATCCGCATCCAGCGCTACGTGGACGACGCCATCGAGGTGGCCGAGCACCTGCGCCAGCGCTACGGCAAGCGCAAGCTGGTCCTGGTCGGGCACAGCTGGGGCACGGTGGTGGGCATGCACGCGGCGCTGCGGCGCCCGGACCTGTTCCACGCCTACGTGGGCATCGGCCAGGTGATCAACACCCGCGAGAACGAGCGCCTGAGCTTCGAGTACGGCCTGCGGCAGGCGCGCCTGCACGGCAACACCGAGGCCCTCGCCGAGCTGGAGTCCATCGCTCCGTACCCGGGTGATGCGCCGATCACCCGCGAGCGCATCGTCGTCGCGCGCAAGTGGCCGCAGTTCTACGGTGGCCTGAGCGCCTTCCGCGAAAGCTCGCTGTACTACTTCGGCGCCTGGCGGCTCTCGCCCGAGTACGACGCGGCCGCGGCCCGGGCCATCGACGCCGGCAGCCTGTTCACCCTGGACCGGCTGCTGCCGGAGTTCCTGCAGGTGGATTTCACCGGCGTGCAGGAGTTCCCGGTGCCGGTGGTGATGTTCATGGGCCGGCACGACTACACCACGCCGTCCGGGCCGACCGCGCGCTGGCTGGAGCAAGGTGCGCGCGCCGTACAAGCGCGGGGTGTGGTTCGAGCACTCGGCGCACATGATCCCGTGGGAGGAGCCGGGCAAGACCCTGGTCAGCCTGCTGGAGCACGTGCGCCCGCTGGCGCTGGAGGACTAGGCGCGGGCGTGTCCCGGCCTCAGGCCAGGGCGTAGCGCAGCGCGAACAGCCCGGCCACCAGCCACACCGCCGGGTGCACCTGCCGCCAGCGGNCGGTGCCGGCCTTGAGCACCGCGTAGGCGATGAAGCCGAAGGCCAGGCCGTTGGCGATGGAGTAGGTGAAGGGCATGGCCAGGGCGCACAGCGCCGCCGGCACCGCCTCGGTCAGCTCGCTCCACTGCACCTCCACCAGCTCGCGCAGCATCAGCCCGGCCACGTACAGCAGCGCCGGCGCGGTGGCGTAGGCCGGCACCATCGCCGCCAGCGGCGAGAACAGCAGCGCGGCCAGGAACAGCGCGGCCACCACCAGCGCGACCAGGCCGGTGCGGCCGCCGGCCTGCACGCCGGAGGCGCTCTCGGCGTAGGCGGTGGTGGAGCTGGTGCCCAGCAGCGAGCCGGCCAGGATCGCGGTGCTGTCGGCCAGCAGGGCGCGGCCGAAGCGCCGGCGGCCGTCCGGCAGCCGCAGCAGGCCGGCGCGGCCGGCCACGCCGTACAGGGTGCCGGTGGCGTCGAACACCTCCACCAGCACGAACACCAGCACCACGTGCAGCAGCACCGACCAGCCGGAGCCCTCCTCCCAGTGCAGCAGGCCGGGCAGGTCCAGCTTGAGGAAGGTGGGGGCCAGGCTGGGCGGCAGCGAGNCCAGGCCGTTCCACTGCACCAGTCCCAGCGCCCAGGCCAGGGCGGTGACCGCGAGGATGCCCGCCAGGATCGCGCCGCGCACGCCGCGCGCCTCGAGGATGGCGATCAGCAGGAAGCCGCCGAGGGCCAGCAGCGGCTCGGGCGCGGTCATCGCGCCCAGGCGCACCAGGGTGTCCGGGTCGGCGACCACCACCCCGGACTTCTGCAGGGCGATGATGGCCAGGAACAGGCCGATGCCGGCGANGATGGCGCTGCGCAGCGAGGCCGGGATGCCGTCCACCAGCCAGCGCCGCACACCGGTCACGGTCAGCAGCAGGAACACGACGCCCGACAGCAGCACCGCGGCCAGCGCCTGTTCCCAGGGCAGGCCGGCGGCGCCGACCACGGTGAAGGCGAAGAAGGCGTTGAGGCCCATGCCGGGGGCCATGCCCACCGGGAAGTTGGCCGCCAGCCCCATCACCGCCGAGCCCAGCGCCGCGGCCAGGCAGGTGGCGACGAACACCGCGCCGGCGTCCATGCCGGTGGTGGCCAGGATCGCCGGATTGACGAAGACGATGTAGGACATCGTCAGGAAGGTGGTCAGGCCTGCCAGCAGCTCGGTGCGCACGCTGGTGCCGTGCTCGCGCAGCTTGAACAGGCGTTCGGGCAGGGACATGGCGGCCTCCGGACGCGGCGGGGGCTGGAAAAGGCACCGGCCGCGCGGGGCGGCCGGTGGCAGCTTACTTCAGNGCCTTGAAGCGCAGGCGCTTGGGACCGGCGTCGTCGCCGAGGCGGCGCTTCTTGTCCTCCTCGTACTCGCGGTAGTTGCCCTGGAAGAACTCCACGTGCGAGTCGCCCTCGAAGGCGAGGATGTGCGTGGCGATGCGGTCCAGGAACCAGCGGTCGTGGGAGATCACGAAGGCGTTGCCCGGGAACTCCAGCAGGGCGTCCTCCAGGGCGCGCAGGGTCTCCACGTCCAGGTCGTTGGACGGCTCGTCCAGCAGCAGCACGTTGCCGCCCTGCAGCAGGGTCTTGGCCATATGCAGGCGGCCGCGCTCGCCGCCGGACAGCGAGCCGACGCGCTTCTGCTGGTCCGGGCCCTTGAAGTTGAAGCGGCCGATGTAGGCGCGCGANTGGATCTCGATGCCGTTGATGTTGAGGATGTCCAGGCCGCCGGACACCTCCTCGAACACGGTCTTGTCCGGGTCCAGCGCGTCGCGGCTCTGGTCCACGTAGGCCAGCTTCACCGTCGGGCCGATGATGATCTCGCCCGAGTCCGGCTTTTCCTGGCCGGTGATCATCTTGAACAGCGTGGACTTGCCGGCGCCGTTCGGGCCGATGATGCCGACGATCGCGCCCGGCGGCACGATGAAGCTCAGGTCGTCGATCAGCAGGCGGTCGCCGAAGCGCTTGGAGACATTGCGGAACTCGATCACGTTGTTGCCCAGGCGCTCGCCGGGCGGGATGAAGATCTCGTTGGTCTCGTTGCGCTTCTGGTACTCGATGCTCTGCAGCTCCTCCAGGCGGGCCAGGCGCGCCTTGCCCTTGGAGCGGCCGCCCTTGGCGTTCTGCCGGGCCCACTCCAGCTCGCGGGCGATGGCCTTCTGGCGCGCCTTCTCCTGGTTCTCCTCCTGGCGCAGGCGCTCTTCCTTCTGCTTGAGCCACTCGGTGTAGTTGCCCTTCCAGGGGATGCCGCGGCCGCGGTCCAGCTCCAGGATCCACTCGGCGGCGTTGTCCAGGAAGTAGCGGTCGTGGGTCACGGCCACCACGGTGCCTGGGTAGCGCTGCAGGAACTGCTCCAGCCACTCCACCGACTCGGCGTCCAGGTGGTTGGTCGGCTCGTCCAGCAGCAGCATGTCCGGCTTGGACAGCAGCAGGCGGCACAGCGCCACGCGGCGCTTCTCGCCGCCGGACAGGTGGGCGATCTTCGCGTCCCACGGCGGCAGGCGCAGGGCGTCGGCGGCGACCTCCAGCTGCTGCTCGAGGGTGTGGGCGTCGCCGGAGGCCAGGATCGCCTCCAGGCGCTCCTGCTCCCTGGCCAGGGCGTCGAAGTCGGCGCCTTCCTCGGCGTAGGCGGCGTAGACCTCCTCCAGGCGCTTCTGCGCCTGCAGGATCTCGCCCACGCCTTCCTCCACCGCCTGGCGCACGGTGTGCTCGGGNTTGAGCTGCGGCTCCTGCGGCAGGTAGCCGATCTTGATGCCGGGCTGCGGGCGGGCCTCGCCTTCGTAGTCGGTGTCCACGCCGGCCATGATCCGCAGCACGGTGGACTTGCCGGCGCCGTTGAGGCCCAGCAGGCCGATCTTGGCGCCCGGGAAGAAGCTCAGCGAGATGTCCTTGATGATCTGCCGCTTGGGCGGGATCACCTTGGACACCCGGTTCATGGTGTAGATGTATTGCGAGGACAAGGCAGACTCCTGGCGCGCGTCCGGCCGGCCCGTGCCAGCGGGCCGGCAAGGTAGGAATGAGGGATAGCCCGCGATTATAGCCCCTTCCCGCGGAGGTGCCCGGCTTCCGGGGGCACCGGGCGGGGCGGGGGCGGCCCGGATTCAGGCGCCGCCCCCGGCCCGCCCGGCGATGCGGCGGCCGGGCGGGCCGGGCCTTACAATCAGCAGCTTGCCCCATCCTCCCCGGAGTGACCGATGTTCCCGCGCGACGCCCGCATCGAAACCTACGACCCCGAACTGGCCCAGGCCATCGCCGCCGAGCGGCGCCGCCAGGAGGACCACGTCGAGCTGATCGCGAGCGAGAACTACGCCAGCCCCCGGGTGATGGAGGCGCAGGGCAGCGTGCTGACCAACAAGTACGCCGAGGGCTACCCGCGCAAGCGCTACTACGGCGGCTGCGAGTACGTGGACGTGGCCGAGCAGCTGGCCATCGACCGCGCCAGGCAGCTGTTCGGCGCCGACTACGCCAACGTGCAGCCGCACTCCGGCTCCCAGGCCAACCAGGCCGTGTACTTCGCCCTGCTGCAGCCGGGCGACACGATCCTGGGCATGTCCCTGGCCCACGGCGGCCACCTGACCCACGGTGCCAGGGTCAACGCCTCGGGCAAGCTGTTCAACGCCGTCCAGTACGGGGTCAACGACCAGGGCCTGATCGACTACGACGAGGTCGAGCGCCTGGCCGTGGAGCACAAGCCGAAGATGGTGGTGGCCGGCTTCTCGGCCTACTCGCGCGTGGTCGACTGGGCGCGCTTCCGTGCCATCGCCGACAAGGTCGGCGCGTACCTGTTCGTGGACATGGCCCACGTGGCCGGCCTGGTGGCCGCCGGGGTGTACCCGAGCCCGCTGCCGCACGCCCACGTGGTCACCTCCACCACCCACAAGACCCTGCGCGGCCCGCGCGGCGGCATCATCCTGGTCAGCCGCCAGGGGGCCGGCGAGGNCTTCGAGGAGATCGAGAAGAAGCTGCAGAGCATCGTCTTCCCGGGCATCCAGGGTGGCCCGCTGATGCATGTGATCGCGGCCAAGGCGGTGGCCTTCAAGGAGGCGCTGGAGCCGGAGTTCAAGGCCTACCAGCAGCAGGTGGTGAAGAACGCCCGGGCCATGGCCCGCACCCTGGTCGAGCGCGGCTACAGGATCGTCTCCGGGGGCACCGACAACCACCTGATGCTGGTGGACATGATCGGCAGGGAGGTGTCCGGCAAGGACGCCGAGGCCGCCCTGGGCCGCGCCCACATCACCGTCAACAAGAACTCGGTGCCCAACGACCCGCGCTCGCCGTTCGTGACCTCGGGCCTGCGCCTGGGTACCCCGGCGGTGACCACCCGCGGCTACACCGAGGCCGACTGCGTCGAGCTGGCCCACTGGATCGCCGACGTGCTCGACAACCCCAACGACGAGGCGGTGATCGCGCGCGTGCGCGAGCAGGTCACCGCGCAGTGCCGGAAGTACCCGGTCTACGGCTGACCGCGGCCGGAACGCGCCGGCGGGCCAGGTCCGCCGGCCGCCGGCCGGCGGGCCGCCAGCGCAAAACGGAGCGCCGCCATGCATTGTCCCTACTGCCAGCACAGCGAAACCCGCGTGATCGACTCGCGCGTGTCCGACGACGGCGCCACCATCCGCCGCCGCCGCGAGTGCGAGGCCTGCGGCGAACGCTTCAGCACCCTGGAGACGGTGGAGCTGAAGCTGCCGGCCATCATCAAGAACGACGGCAGCCGCGAGGCCTTCGACGCGCGCAAGGTGCGGGTGGGCTTCGACCGCGCGCTGCAGAAGCGGCCGGTGTCCGAGGAGCAGATCGAGGCGGCGGTGCGCGCGGTGGTGCACGCCGCGCGCATGAGCGGCGAGCGCGAGCTGCCCTCGCGCCGGATCGGCGAGTTCGTCATGGAGCAGCTGCGCAAGCTGGACCACGTGGGCTACGTGCGCTTCGCCTCGGTCTACCGCAGCTTCCAGGACGTGGCCGACTTCCGCGAGGAGATCGAGAAGCTGGAGCGCGAGCTGCCGCCGGCCGCCGGCCAGCTGCCGCTGCTGCAGGGCGCCGAGGTGGTGCCGCTGGAGCCGCACGGCGAGCGCCAGCGCAAACGCTGAGTGTCCGGTGCGCATCGACTGGCTCAGCGCGCATCCGCGGCATGCCGCCGCGCTGGCGCGGGCCCACGTCGCGGCCTTCGGTGCGCTGCTGCCGGACTGGACCGTGGCCGAGGCGTTGGCCGAGCTGCGCTCGCACGACCGCCCGGCGACGATCCCGTCCACCCTGGTGGCGCTGGACGGGGGCGGCGGCTGGCTCGGTTCGGTGAGCCTGCTGGCCGAGGACCACNCGGACATCCCGCAGTATTCGCCCTGGCTGGCCAGTCTGTACGTGCGCCCGGAGGCGCGCGNCCGCGGCGTCGGNCGTGCCCTGGTGGCGCGCGCCGTGGCCGAGGCCGGCGCCCTGGGGACGCGGACCCTCTACCTGTACTGCGCCTCCGACATGGCCGTCTGGTACCGTGGCCTGGGCTGGCGCGAACACGAGGTGCTGCGGCTCGGGCCGCTGCTGGTGCACGTGCTGGCCACCGACTGCCTGGAACACGCATGAGCTTCGACGCCTTCGACCACGCCTGCATGGCGCGCGCCCTGGAGCTGGCCGAACGCGGCCTGTACACCGCCCGTCCCAATCCCGCGGTCGGCTGCGTGATCGCGCGCGACGGCCGGGTGGTGGGCGAGGGCTGGCACCCGCGCGCCGGCGAGCCGCACGCGGAGGTGTTCGCCCTGCGCCAGGCCGGCGAGGCCGCGCGGGGCGCCACCGTCTACGTCACCCTGGAGCCGTGCGCCCACCACGGCCGCACCCCGCCGTGCGCCGATGCCCTGGTCGCGGCCGGNGTGGCGCGGGTGGTGGCGGCCGTGCGCGACCCGTTCCCGCAGGTGGACGGGGCCGGGTTCGCCCGCCTGCGCGCGGCCGGCGTCGAGGTGGCCTCCGGCCTGCTGGAGGCGCAGGCGCGCGAGCTCAACCGCGGCTTCCTGGCGCGGGTGCAGCGCGGCCGGCCGTGGCTGCGGGTGAAGCTGGCGGCCAGCCTGGACGGGCGCACCGCCCTGGCCAGCGGCGAGTCGAAGTGGATCACCGGCGAGCAGGCCCGTGCCGACGTGCAGCACTGGCGCGCCCGCAGCGGCGCCATCCTCACCGGCGCGGACACCGTGCTGGCCGACGACCCGGCGCTGACCGCGCGGGTGCAGGCCGAGGTGGTGCCGCCGCTGCGCGTGGTGGTGGACTCGCGCCTGCGCAGCCTGGCGCGTGCGCGGGTGCGCGACGGCGCCGCGCCCACCCTGTACCTGCACGCGCCGGACGTGGTGCCGCCGGCCGGGCTGCAGGCGGAGTTCGCCGCCGTGCCGCTGCGCGACGGCCATCTGGACCTGGAGGTGGCGCTGCGCCTGCTGGGCGAGCGTGGCATCAACGAGGTCCAGGTCGAGGCCGGCCCCGTGCTGTGCGGCGCCCTGCTGCGCGCCGGCCTGGTGGACGAGCTGCTGCTGTACCAGGCGCCGCTGCTGCTGGGCGATGCGGCGCGGCCGCTGTTCGCCGGGCTGGGCATCGGCTCCATGGCCGGGCGCCTGCGCTTCCGCCTGATGGACGAGGCGCGTCTGGGCGAGGACCGGCGCCTGCTGCTGCGGCCGCAGGCCTGAAACGCGGACGGGCCCCGCTGGGCCCGTCCGGTGGCGGGTGGCGGCCGGCCTCAGAAGCTGGCGCGCACGCCCAGGTTGTAGCGGGTGACGTCCTCGTAGGCCTCGATCTCGCCGACCAGG
>JGI26049J44785_1001261_pt1 | contig 12796 bp, 11 predicted proteins | sample HigsolmetaGSP11D_FD_44785 | JGI IMG/M metagenome (IMG submission 44785)
ACTTCGCCGGAACGGACCGACTCGGCGGCTCCGCGCATCCGCTCCTCGTTCCGCTCGGCCGTCTCCGCTTCGTTGAACGCGAGCAGCGCGGCCATCCCTTGCGGAATCGAGCGCGTCGGAATGACGGTGACGGAGCGGCCGCTCATTTCCGCCGCCTGCTGCGCGGTCAGGATGACGTTGCCGTTGTTCGGCAGCAGATAGATCCGCTCCGCGCTGAGCGATTCGATCGCCTGCAGGAAATCTTCCGTGCTCGGATTCATCGTCTGCCCGCCCGACAGCACGATATCGGCTTCATGCCGGAGGAAGATGTCGGCGATGCCGCCGCCCATCGCGACGGCGATGATGCCGTACGGCGCGAACTCGTGCACCTGCTCGGGCGACACGCCCTGCACCGGAGCGCCGCCCGTCAGCACTTCGGGCGCCGCCAGTTCCGGCCCGCCGCCGGCGGGCTCCTCCTGATCCAGCAGTTCGCGGTGCTGTTCGCGCATGTTCAGGATGCGGATGTCGATCAATTCGCCGTAAGGCAGCGCGAGATTGAGCACATCGCCCGGCTTGCGCGAATGGACGTGAACCTTGATGATGTCGCCGTCTTCGATGATGATGACCGAATCCCCGTCCTTCTCCAGCGCGCGGGTGAACCATTCCCGATCGAAACGCATGCCGGCCGGCATCCGTTCGGGACGCCGGATGAAAAACTCCATGTCATACGGAAATTCGATCGATTCCGTCGCCACCCGGCTCTGCGCCGGCGCGGATTCCGCACGGCGCGCCGGAGGCGCCGCGGCGGCCGGCGCGAAGACTTCGGCCGCGGCGGGCATCTCGACGGCTTCAACCGTTGCTTCGCCGGACAGGTACGCCGCGAAGCCCTCGTACAGATGGACGAGTCCCTGACCGCCGGAATCGACAACCCCGACCTGCTTCAGAATGGGGAGCATGTCCGGCGTCNTNNGCAGCGTCTCCTTCGCCTTCGCCAGCACCTCGCGCATCAGCGCCGCAATATCGGGCGTGCGGCGGGCGATCGACACCGCGTGCCGGGCAGATTCCCGCGCGACCGTGAGAATCGTTCCCTCGACCGGCTTCACCACCGACTTGTAGGCGGTGTCGACCCCCTGCTGCAGCGCCCCGGCGAACTGCACAGCGTTCAGCTCGTCATGGCCNGCCGCTCCGCGGGCGAACCCGCGGAACAGCTGCGACAGAATGACGCCNGAGTTGCCTCTGGCNCCCATGAGAAGCCCCCGTGAAAGCGCTTCTGCTGCTGTTCCTAAAGAAAGCGACGGGCGGCTCCTCAGTTCCTGCACACCCGAACGCATCGTAAGATTCATATTGGTTCCCGTATCGCCGTCCGGCACGGGAAAGACGTTCAGCGCGTTGATTTGCTGCATGTTTCGCTCCAGCGCGTCCGCGCCCGCAAACACCATTTCCGCGAATGTCTTTCCGTCAAGCACCCGCTTGCTCACCCGATTCCCTCCTACTGCGATACCCTTACGCCTTGCACGATTATGTTCACATAATCCACTTTCAGACCGGTGACTTCATTCAATACATATTTCACGCGCGACTGCACGTTGTGCGCGACTTCCGAAATTCTCGTGCCGTAGCTGACGACGATGTACAGATCGACATGCGTCGCCTCGCCTTCCCGACGGATTTCGACACCGCGCGATAAATTTTCCCTGCCCAGAAGTTCGGCAATGCCATCCTTGAACTGCTTGCGCGACGCCATGCCGACCAGACCGTAGCATTCCATGGCTGCTGAGCCCGCGATCACCGACAACACATGATCCGACACATGGACATGACCCAGTTCAGTCTGGAGTTGCGTAGACATGGCTCCACTCCTCCTCAGGCAAGTATAGGCTAAATTCATTATAAAGATTGCACAGGCAGAATACAAACGGAAATCGCCGATAGATCGTCCATGTTCGCCGAAAATCTCACGCAATCGGCTCCGTTCCCTGCGTTTCGATGACTTGTCCCGTGCCGACTTGCAGCGCCCTATGGATTTTCCTCGCGGGCTGTGGTATGATATTCAAGTGTGCTTGTGAGCACGGAAGCAATCCGCAGGCGGCCGAAGGCTCCATCGCGCGCCGCATCCGGTTGAAGGAGGTGTATGTCGATGTCCCGCAAATGTTTCGTAACCGGCAAAGCGCCGGGCAGAGGCAATCATGTTTCGCACGCCAACAACCGCAACCGCCGCACGTGGGGCGTGAACGTCCAGAAAGTGCGCATTCTGGTAAACGGCAAACCGAAACGCGTATGGGTCAGCACCCGCGCGCTCAAATCCGGCAAGGTCACCCGCGTTTGATCGCGGCCGCCGGCATTCGGCATAACCGAAGATTGAACACGAACTCCCGCATGCACCCGCTGCATCGGGAGTTTGTTGTATGCGCAGGGTCTGAGGATGACGGGGATAAAAAAACAAGCACCTGTCGGTACAGGTGCTTGTTTCGTTTGGCATGCTGATGATGCGACGAGCCGCGCCGACGCGCCGGATGGAGCCGGCGCGCTTGTAGCGCCCGGCATTGCCCGGCAGCCGGGGCGGCGGAGGTCAGTTCTTCTGGAACGTATTCAGGATCGCTCGCACGATTCCGCCCAGAAATTTCGGCAGCTTGATCGTATAAAACTTCACGGCTCATCCCCTCCTTCGGCGCGCCCATCGTCAATCCACTTATATACACGGACATAAAAAATGGTTACAGGTGTCTCGCTCCTGTAACCATCCTATGCATCACCGTTTTGTCCTATTCCGCGGGAGCTTCCGTTTCAATCCGCCGGCGCGATCCGTCCTGTCGAATACAAGATCATGACAAGCACAATCGTGAAGAGGATGAAATAAACGAACGACAGGATGAACAGCCATACCCGCATCGCAATGCGCTCATACCGGGCGAAGAAGCGGATGCCGGCAAACAGCGCGCCGAGCGAGAAAAGAAACCGCCAGAACGTCGGAATCATCGTGAACGCGACAAGCAGCGCACCGATCAGCGTGCTGTAGGCGAACAGCCAGAAGATGTCTTTTCCCCCGATACGTTCCTGATCCGTCATGGCGTCAGCTCCTTATCGCAATTCGGCAATCGCCTGAGCCCGGTCGGAACGTCCGAATACGGCGTTGCCCGCGACGAGCACATCGGCGCCGGCTTCTCTGACAAGCGGCGCGGTCTCCGCGTTGATGCCTCCGTCCACCTGGATATGGACTTCGGCCCTTCCCCGTTCGTTGAGCATGTGCCTGAGCGTCCGGATTTTGTCCAGCACGGACGGGATGAACAACTGGCCCCCGAATCCCGGGTTGACCGTCATGCACAGAATCAGGTCGACATCATCCAGCAGATGCTCGACGAACCCGAGCGGCGTCGCCGGGTTGAGCGCCACCCCCGCCGGCAGCCCGAGCTCCTTGATCTGTCCGACGACGCGATGCAGATGGACGCACGCTTCGGCATGCACCGTAATCCGGTCCGCGCCGGCAGCGGCAAAATCGGCCAGATACCGCTCCGGGCGCTCGATCATGAGATGAACGTCGAACGGCAGCCGGGTCGCGCCGCGGACCGCCTTGATGACCGGCGGACCGAACGTGATGTTCGGCACGAACATGCCGTCCATGACATCGATATGAATCCAGTCGCCGCCGCTGCGCTCGGCATCGGCAATCTCCTCCGCCAGCCGGCCGAAATCGGCCGACAGGATCGAAGGCGCGATGATCGTCATGTCAATACCTCCGCTTCTTCTCGCTCGCTTCCGCCAGAAATGCGGTGTAGCTGTCGTATCGGCTCTGCGCGATCCGCCCTTCGGCGAGCGCCGCGGTGACCGCGCAGCCCGGCTCGTGCACGTGCGTGCAGCCTCTGAACCTGCACTCAGGCGCCAGCTCGCGGAATTCGCGGAAGCACGAGCCGAGGTCCGCATCCTGCAGCTCGCCGAAATCCAGCTGGCTGAAGCCCGGCGTATCCGCGACATAGCCTCCCCTGCCCACCGGAACCAGTTCCGTATGCCGCGTCGTGTGACGGCCCCGGCCGAGCTTTTCGCTGATGGCGTTCGTCTCCAGCTTCAACCCCGGCACCGCGGCGTTGAGCAGCGAAGACTTGCCGACGCCCGACTGGCCGCAGACGACGGACAGCCGGCCGCCCAGCACCTCGCGCAGTTCGTCCACGCCTTCGCCGGTCCGCGCGCAAGTCGCGATCGTCCGGTAGCCGATCGGCGGATAGATGCGCTGAACGGCTTCGAACGCTTCCCGCGCCTCTTCCCCGTCCGGCCCGTCAATCAGATCGCGCTTGGTGAGGCAGATTACGGCGTCAATGCCCGCATGTTCAATGAACGCCAGAAACTTGTCCAGCAGCTGCAGGTTGAGCGCAGGCTCCGCGACGGAGAAGACGACGACCGCCAGCTCGATGTTGGCGACCGGCGGACGGATCAGCACCGATGAGCGGGGATGAATCCGATCGACGGTGCCTTCCCCGCCGCCGATTTCGGTATAGTCGACCCGGTCGCCGACGAGCGGCGACTCGCCGCGCTTCTTGAAAATGCCGCGCGCGCGGCAGCGGATCGGTCCCTCCGCGCCTTGCTCGTATTTGTCCGGTTCCACGAAATAATAACCTGCTAACGCTTTGACAATGCGTCCGGTGGCCACACATCAATCCTCCTGATGCCCTTCTTCGGACTGCGATTCGGCGCCGGGGTCCGCACCGGGGTCGGACGACAGGACATCCGGGCCGCTTTCCGTCTGCGTGCCCGGTACGGCCTCCCCGTTCGCGCCGGCCCCCTGCGGGACGCCCGACGCCGGCTGATCCTCCTGGGCCGGTGCGCCCGGCACGGACTGGACGCCCCGGCCGCCGGCTTTCGCTTCGTCATAGGTGACCGAGAANGAATCGGTGAACTGGCCGTCACGGTAGATCGTCACGATCGCTTCCGTATTCGGCGCCAGCACGACCTCGACCGGGAACGATTCCGTCTGCTCGATCCGCCGCGTCCCCCAGTCAATCTTCTCTCCGGTCGCGTCGGAGTACTCGATCCGGATCTGGCTCGCCCGGCCGGCAACGGCCGGCGAGATCGAGATATTGAACGTGTAGCGCAGCGCGTCTTCCGGAAGTCCGGAGCTGACGGTCAGCGTCACTTCGTCGCCCTTGGCGACGGGGTCGCCCGGCATGTACGGGAACTGGTCGATGACGGTGCCTTCGGGCTTGTAGCTCGGCGCGCGCACGATGCCTTCATCCGGACCGAGCTTCAGTTCGTATTGCTCCAGTACTTTTTTCGCCTCGTCCAACGATTTCCCGATCAGCGTCGGCATGTCGAACGTCTCGCGCCCCTTGCTGACAACGAATTTGATGCGCGCCGTCTTCGGATCAAACCGCTCGCCGGCTGCGATCGACTGCTCGATGATGATGCCCGGCTCGGCCTCGTCGAAGACGTCTTCACGTTCGATCTGAAGATCGGCTGCCATGCCCAGCGCTTCCAGCTGCATCTGCGCATCGGCGTACTTGCGCCCGACGAAATTCTCCATCGTCTCGAGCTTCGGTCCGCTGCTCACGGTAAGCTGGATATATGAGCCGGTCTTCACGCGCATGTTCATCTTGTTCTGCGATATGACGACGCCCGCCGGCACTTCATCGTTCTCCTCGTAGATCACCGGGTCCTCGACCTTCAGCCCTTCCGCCTCCAGCCGCTCGCGGGCCGCCGCCTCTTGCATGCCGACGACATACGGCACGTCGACTTCGTCCGTGTCGAGAATGTCGCGCACCATCCGCACGCCCCAGATCGCCAGCGCGGCGAAGACGACCGTCAGAACGAGCGCCGCCACCGGCTTGACCCATCTGCGCGGCTTCGACTCGTCGATCCACTCCGGCCCGTCGGGAAACGACTCATCTTCGCCGTCCTCGCCGCCGCTGCGCGCCGAGGTCTGCGCCTCGGCCGTCCCGCGGATGGCCGGCATGATGCGCGTCGCTTCCGGATCCACCTCGTCTTCGTCGAACGTCAGCTTCGGCTCGTGAAGCCGCTCCGGGGAAAGGCAGGTCTCCAGATCGTTCAGCATCTCCCGGGCCGAAGCGTACCGTTCGTCCGGATTTTTGCGCATCGCGCGCAGAATGACGTTCTCCAGACTTTGCGGGATGAGCGGATTGACCTGGCGCGGTTCCTCGAACCCGTCCTGCAGATGTTTGAGCGCCACGCTGATCGGGCTTTCGCCGAGGAACGGCAGACGCCCCGTCACCATTTGGTACAATACGACGCCGAGAGAATATAAGTCCGATTTCTCGCCCGTGACGACGCCTTTGGCGTGTTCCGGCGAAAGATAATGCACCGAACCGACGACCGATCCCGTCTGGGTGATGGTCGACGACGTAACGGCGCGCGCGATGCCGAAGTCGGTCACCTTCACCCGTCCGTTCTTGCCGATCAGGATGTTGTGCGGTTTGATGTCACGGTGAATGATCTGATTCAGATGGGCGTGGTCGAGCGCGTCGCAGATCTGCACGGCAATCCGCACCGCTTCGTCCGGCTGCAGCGGCGCCCGCTCCTTGATGATGTCGTTCAGGTTCCGCCCCTCGACATATTCCATGACGATATAGTGCGTGTCGTCCTGCTGCCCGACATCGTAGACGCTGACGATGTTCGGATGCGAGAGCGAAGCCGCGGCCTGCGCCTCCCGGTTGAAGCGGCGCACGAATTCCTCGTCGTGGACGAATTGCTGGCGCAAAATTTTCACGGCGACATTGCGGTTCAGCAAAATGTCGTGCGCCCGGTAGACGAGCGCCATCCCGCCTCCGCCGATTCGCTCGATGATCTCGTATCGGCCTCCGAGTTCGTGTCCGATCATGCCGGCTGTTCACCCCCCGGATGCCCGTCACTGTATTCGATCAGCAGGACGGTCACGTTGTCCTCGCCGCCCGCTTCGAGCGCAAGCTCGATCAGCCGGTTCGCTTTCGCGTCAAGATCGAGATCCTCATCCAGCAGCGTCTCGCGGATCTCGTCCTCGGACACCATCGCGTACAGACCGTCGCTGCAGAGCAGCAGTCTGTCCCCCGGCTGCCAGGANAANCCCTTGAGGTCGACCTCCACTTCCCGCTCCGTCCCGAGCGCCCGCGTCAGCACGTGGCGGCGCGGATGGTTCGCCGCCTCTTCCGGGCTGATCTGCCCGGACTTCGCAAGTTCATTGACGAGCGTATGGTCTTCGGTCAGCAGCCGGAGCGTATCCCCGCGCTGCTTATACGCGCGGCTGTCCCCGATATGACCGATGAACCCGGCATCCCCGAGCAGAAGCGCCGCCACCACGGTCGTACCCATGTTCCGATAGTGCTCGTTGCGCGCGGCCAGATCGAAGACCGCTTCGTTCGCCTGCAGAATCGCCTGGCAGAGCGCCGTCTTCGCCTGTTCATGCGTAAGATCCGCCTGGACGGACGCGATCGCCTCGCGGAAGGTGTCGACCGCAAGCTGGCTGGCGACGTCTCCGGCCTGGTGTCCGCCCATGCCGTCGGCCACGATCGCGGCCGTCAAGCCGCTCGGCAGCTCGGCGGCCCAGGCGCGGTCCTCGTTGACAAGCCGGATGCGCCCGACGTCGCTTCGGTTAGCCGTTCTCAATCCGATATCACCTCATCGATTCCATATGCTTGGCCCGCAGCTGTCCGCATGCCGCGGCGATGTCATGTCCCTGCTCCCTGCGGATCGTCGCGTTGATGCCGCGGCTTTGCAGAATGCGATGGAACGCGAAAATGTCTTCCCGCGGCGTGCGCACGTATTTCCGCTCCGGCACGTAGTTGACCGGAATGAGATTGACGTGGCACAACATGCCGTTCAGCACGTCCGCCAGTTCTTCCGCATGTTCCGGCCGGTCGTTTACGCCGCCGATCAGCGCGTATTCAAACGTGACGCGGCGGCCGGTCTTCGCAATGTAATACCGGATCGCCTCCATCACCTCGTCGAACGGATAGCGCCGGTTGACCGGCATGAGCTTCGACCGCAGCGCATCGTTCGGCGCATGGATCGAAATCGCCAGATTGATCTGCGTGTTCTCGTCCGCAAACCGGTAAATGTTCGGCACGATGCCGCTCGTGGATACCGTGATATGGCGCTGGCCGATGTTGAGTCCCTTCGCGTGCGTGACGATGCGGAGAAACTTCATCGTCGCGTCATAGTTTTCGAACGGCTCGCCCGATCCCATGATGACGATGCTCGCAATCCGCTCGACCGTCTCATCGAGCATCTGCTGCGCCGTAACCACCTGCGCGACGATCTCGCCGGCCGTCAGGTTCCGTTTCAGCCCGCCGAGGGTTGACGCGCAGAACGTGCAGCCGATCCGGCAGCCCACCTGCGTCGTGACGCAGATGCTGATGCCGTAGTTGTGGCGCATGACGACTGTCTCGATCGCATGGTTGTCATGCAGGCCGAACAAATATTTGACCGTTCCGTCCTTCGATGTGAGCCGCGTGATCTCCGAGAGCGCCACGAACGCGAACGCCTCATCCAGCTTCGCCCGGAGCGCCTTCGGCAAGTTCGTCATGTCCTCGAACGACCGGACGCGCTTCACATACAGCCAGTCGAACAGCTGGTCCGCGCGGAACGCGGGCTCTCCGGCTTCCTTCATCCAATCTTTGAGCTCGTCTAGCGTATAGTCGTATATGAAAGGTTTCATCGTTTCGCTCCATCCGCTGTCAATTGCCGGAACCGTTCCGGCAGCGGCTTGCGCCGCGGACTGCCGGACAGCGCCGCCATTATCCATATATTTTACCACAGCCGGCCGGGTTCGAACCACTTCGGGCCGGCGGCGCCGCTACCAGCGTTTGCGCAGCCGCGCGATGAAGAAGCCGTCCGTTCCCGCCATGTGCGGCAGCAGCGTCACCGAACCGGTCTCGGGCGACGGTTCGGGGATGCCGGCGGCGAGGAAGCCGTCGAGAATCGACTGCGGCCAATCGCAATCCGGCGCAAACTCGGAATGCGAAGCCAGAAACTTCGCGATCTGCTCCTCGTTCTCGCGCGGCTCGAACGTGCAGGTGCTGTACACGAGCAATCCGCCGGGCTTTACGAGCGCAGACGCGGCGGCAAGCAGCCGGTGCTGGACCGCGGCGATCTCGTCGATGTCTTCCGGCTTTTTCGTCCAGCGGATTTCCGGCTTGCGGCGGATGACGCCGAAGCCGCTGCACGGCGCGTCGAGCAGCACGATGTCCATCGATTCGGCGCCGACGCGGCGCGGCAGCTCCGCTGCGTCGCACACCGACGTGCGGACGGAGGTGAGGCCGAGCCGCTGCGCCTGCTCGACGATCAACCGCTCTTTGTGCGGATGGATGTCGTTCGCCAGGACGACGCCGACGTCGCCCATCAGTTCCGCGAGATGGGTCGACTTGCCGCCGGGCGCGGCGCAGCAGTCCAGCACCCGCATGCCCGGTTCCGGGTCGCAGGCTTCCGCGACCAGCATCGCNGCTTCGTCCTGCACCGTCCATTCGCCGTCGCGGTACCCGTCCGTGTCGGCCAGGTTCCCGCCCCGGCGAATGACGATGCCGGCCTGTGTGATCAGCGACAGCTTCGCGTCGTATCCTTCCGCCTTGAGCCGCTCCAGCACCGAACGGCGGCCGCCGCGCAGACGATTCACCCGGATGCTCGTCTTCGGCCGTTCGTTGAGCGCCGCCATGATCTTGTCCGCCGTCTCCTCGCCGTACGATTCGATCCAGCGCGCGGCCATCCATTCCGGAAACGAATGCTTCAACGACAGCCGGCGGGCCGGATCGGGATCATCCGGCAGCGTCAATTCGTCCCGGCAGCCGGCCAGGCTGCGCAGGACGCCGTTGACCAGGCTGACGACGCCGGGATGTCCGCGCTTCTTCGCGATCTTGACCGCTTCGCCGACCGCCGCGTGCGGCGGAACCCGGTCCAGATAGACGAGCTGATACAGGCTCATCCTCAGCAGCGACAGCACCCACGGCTGCAGCTTGTCCAGTCCTCGCGCGACAAACCGGGCAAGCCAGTAGTCGAGCGTCAGCCGGCGCTGGATCGTGCCGTACACCAGCTCCGTCGCGAGCCCCGCGTCGGTCCTGGAAAGACCGGCGCTTCTGAGCGTCCGGTTCAGTTCAATGTTGCTGTATGCGCCTTCCCTCTCGACGCGCAGCAGCATGTCGAGCGCGGCTTCCCGCGCCGTTGTGCCGCGTCTGGTCAACATCGTCATCATCCTCCGAATGCGGCGCCGGGCGGAAGGCGCATTCCCTTCAGCCACTCGGCGGCCGGCATCGCTTTCTTGCCGGCGGGCTGCACCTGCAGCAGTTCCAGCCAGCCGTCGCCGGCCGCGACGAACAGCCGGCCGCCCGCCGCCCGGATCGTTCCGGGACGCGCATCCGCCCCGCCGCCGGGCCCGTCTGCGGGCCGGCATTGCCACACTTTGAACACTTCGCCGTTCAAGAGTGTATACCCGCCGGCGAACGGCGAAAGTCCCCGCACCTGGTCATACAGCTGCTTCGCGCCGCGCGACCAGTCGAGGCGCTCGTCCTCGCGCGTCAAGTTCGGCGCATAGGTCGCCTCCGCGTCGTTCTGCGGCACGGCCCGCGCCGTTCCCGCGATGATGCCGGGCAGCGTGCNGACGAGCAGTTCGGCTCCCGCCTCGCTGAGCTTGGCGAACAGGGTGCCGGCCGTGTCGTCCGGCTCGATCGGCACCTCGACCCGGCTGATCATGTCGCCGGTGTCGAGCCCTTCGGCCATGTACATGATCGTCACGCCGGTGACCGTCTCCCCGTTCATGATCGCACGCTGGATCGGCGCGCCGCCGCGGTACTTCGGCAGCAGCGACCCGTGCACATTGATGCAGCCGAGTCGCGGCAGATCGAGCAGCGATTTCGGCAGAATCTGCCCGTACGCCGCCGTGACGATCAGATCCGGCTCATAAGCGGCGATCGCCTCCACCGCTTCCGGACGCCGCACGCGCTCCGGCTGCAGCACCGGAATGCCGAGTTCTTCCGCCGCGGCCTTCACCGGCGTCGGCATCAGCACCCGCTTGCGGCCCTGCGGCCGGTCGGGCTGGGAGACGACGGCCGCGATCCGGTATCCGGACGCGGCGAGGGCGCGCAGCGAAGGCACGGCGAACTCGGGCGTCCCCATGAATACGATGCGAATGTCCTTCATTCTTCCTCTTCTTCCTGCCCTGTCGATTCCGGAATTTTGTAAACCTCGTCCGCAATATCGGTGAACAGCACGCCGTTCAGATGATCGACCTCATGCTGGAATGCGCGCGCCAGATACCCTTCCGCTTCGATGGTGAACGGATTTCCGTCCCGGTCCTGCCCTTTGACGACAACCCGCCGGGCGCGCCGGACGATCCCGTTCAGGCCCGGAATGCTGAGACACCCTTCGGGCCCGATCTGCTCGCCTTCCCGCTCGACGATCTCCGGATTCACCATCTCGATCAGTCCGTGCTCGTCTCCGACATCGACGACGATGACCCGCTTCAGAATGCCGATCTGCGGCGCGGCAAGCCCGACGCCCTTCGCGTCGTACATCGTGTCGGCCATGTCGCGAAGCAGCTTGTGCAGATTCGCGTTGAACTTGGTCACTTCTTTCGCGCGCTCCCGCAGCACGGGATCGGGATCTTTCACAATCAGCCTGATGGCCATGCGGTTTTGCACATCCTTCTGGTTACAGAATCAAATTTACAGAATCACTTGAGGATCGACATCGACGCTGATCTGGACGTCCCCTGCGGAACGGTCCCCGGCGAGCGTTTCGGCCGCCTGCCGGATCAGGCCCGCCGCGTCGACGATTCCCCGATATTTTATCATAACTTGCCACCTGTAGCGATCTTTGAGGCGCGGGATCGGCGATGCCGCGGGGCCGACCAGTTCCAGCGCCGTCCCCGAGCCGCCGGCGAGCGGCTTCAGCAGCCCGGCGGAGGCGGCGGCGCCGCGCAGCGCCGCGGCGAACATCTCGGCCGCCTCGGCGAGTTTCGGCAGCTCCGGATGCGACAGCGTCGCAAGCGCCAGCCGGCAGAACGGCGGATACGACAGCAGCCGCCGGGCGCGCAGCTCCTCGCGCACGAACCCGTCATAATCGTGGCGCTGCGCCGCGCGGATCGCGTAATGGTCGGGTGAATACGTCTGCACGACCACCTCGCCGGGCAGATCGTGCCGCCCCGCCCGGCCGGCGACCTGCGTGATGAGCTGGAACGTCCGCTCCGCCGCGCGGAAATCCGGCAGATGGAGCGACGTGTCCGCGGCGATGACGCCGACCAGCGTGACCAGCGGAAAATCAAGACCTTTCGCCACCATCTGCGTGCCGAGCAGCACATCCGCCTCGCGCCGGCCGAACGCCGACAGCAATTTCTCATGCGCGCCTTTCGTGCCGGTCGTGTCGACATCCATCCGGATGACGCGGATACCGGGGAACGCGCGGTACAATTCCTCCTCGACGCGCTCCGTCCCGGTGCCGAAATAACGGATATGCGGGCTGCCGCACGCCGGACATTCCTCCGGCTGCCGCTCCGCATGGCCGCAGTAATGGCAGCGCAGCACACCGCTCCGCTGATGGTAGGTCAGCGCGATCTCGCAATGCGGACAGCCGGCCGTATAACCGCAGGAGCGGCACATGACGAACGTGCTGTACCCGCGCCGGTTGAGCAGCAGCACGGTCTGTTCGCCGCGTTCCAGCCGCTGCGTCAGCGCCTCGCGCAGCCGGCGGCTGAACATCGTCCGGTTGCCCGCGGCCAGCTCTTCCCGCATGTCGACGATGTCCACCGGCGGCAGCGGCAGGCCGAGCGCCCGTTCGGGCAGCGGCAGCCATTCGGCGGACCGGAGCGCCGCGCCGGGACACACCCGGGCGGCCGGACCGTCCGCCTGCCCGCCGC
>JGI26049J44785_1001267_pt1 | contig 12713 bp, 10 predicted proteins | sample HigsolmetaGSP11D_FD_44785 | JGI IMG/M metagenome (IMG submission 44785)
CATAGCGCGTTACAGCAACCGAGGCCCGCGCTGCCGGCGCAACCCTGCCCTGCCCCGGCCGAAGCGGTGGACCGCCACAATCGCGCCCGCTTTTGTTCTCTCCCTGCCGGCCAAGCGCATCACCGTCAATCTCGCGCCGGCCGACCTGCCCAAGGAAGGCTCGCACAACGACCTGCCCATCGCGCTTGCCGTCATGGCGGCCATCGGCGCCGTGCCGGCCGATGCCCTCGCCGGCTACACGGTGATCGGCGAGCTCGCGCTCGATGCCTCGATCGCGCCCGTTGCCGGCGTGCTGCCGGCCGCCATTGCCGCCAGTGCGCGCGGCCACGGTCTCATCTGCCCCGCTGCCTGCGGGCCCGAGGCGGCGTGGGCGAGCGGCGACCTCGACATTCTCGCGCCGCGCTCCCTCGTGCAGCTCGCCAACCACTTCAAGGGCACACAGGTCATGGCCCGGCCCTAGCCGGCGGTGGCGCCCCCGGGCTCCGACCTGCCCGACCTGAAGGACATCAAGGGCCAGGAGAGCGCCAAGAGGGCGCTTGAGATCGCCGCCGCCGGCGGCCACAACCTCCTGATGAACGGCCCGCCCGGCGCCGGCAAGTCGATGCTGGCGCAGCGCCTGCCGTCGATCCTGCCGCCGCTCGCCCCGGCCGAGCTGCTCGAAGTCTCCATGATCCACTCCGTCGCCGGCCTCCTTGCCGACGGGACGCTTACCGATCGCCGGCCCTTCCGCGCGCCGCACCATTCCGCCTCCATGGCTGCGCTCGTCGGCGGCGGCCTCAGGGCGCAGCCAGGTGAGGTCTCGCTCGCGCACCACGGCGTGCTCTTCCTCGACGAGCTGCCCGAGTTCCAGCCCCAGGTGCTCGACAGCCTGCGCCAGCCGCTGGAGACCGGCGAGGTGCTGATCTCGCGCGCCAACCACCGTGTCAGCTACCCGGCCCGTTTCCAGCTCGTCGCCGCCATGAACCCATGCCGCTGCGGCCGCGCCACCGAGCCGGGCTACGCCTGCCGGCGCGCGCCCAATGAGCGCTGCATGGCGCAGTACCAGGCCCNTCTGTCCGGCCCGCTCATCGACCGCATCGACCTCATCATCGAGGTGCCGGCCGTCACGGCCGCCGATCTCATCCTGCCGCCACCGGCCGAGGGCTCGGCGGAGGTGGCCGAGCGCGTCGCCCGCGCCCGCGCCGTGCAGGCCGCCCGCTANGCCTCGCTCGGCCTTTCCGGGGTGACCACCAATGCCCGCTGCCCCGTGCCGGTGCTCGAGGAAGTGGCCCGGCCCGACGAGGCCGGCCTCGCCCTCATCCGCGGTGCGGCGGACGCCATGCGCCTCACCGCCCGCGGCTACCACCGGGTGCTCAAGGTGGCGCGGACCCTNGCCGACCTCGACGGCGAGAAACGGGTGGGGCGCCTGCATCTCGCCGAGGCCCTGTCNTACCGCACGGCGCTCGAGCGGCTCGCCGTACCGGCCTGAGGCTTTAACGGGCGATTCAGCACGCCTGCCAACGCAATCTCAACGCCTCCATGGGAGGTTGCGCAGCAACGAAAGCTGAGCTGAACGCCCCATGGACCTTCTGACCACATCTCATGATCTCGTGGCCGGCGCCGCCGCGCTGATCGTGGTCGCGACCGTGGTGTGGCTCATCCTCCGGCGCCGGCGGACGCTTCTCGACCAGATCGACCGTCTGGAGGCCGAGATCGAGGCGCTGCACGATTCGATCTGGGAGCTGTCCGAAAGTCGCGAGCACTACCGCAGCATCGTCGAGGCGCAGGGCGACCTCATCGTGCGCCGCGCCCAGGACGGGCGGATCGTCTACTGCAACGACGCCTTCGCACGCCTCGCCGGCCGGCCGCGCGAGGAGCTCATCGGCACCACCTGGCAGCCGGTCGTGCGTGAAGTCAGCGACGTGCGCCTGTCGACGACCGGCGCACGCATCTTCGACGAGGCCATCGAATACGGCGGCGGCATCGTCTGGATCTCGTGGATCGAGACCCTCGCCCTCGGCGACAGCGGCGCCGAACGCCAGCGCGTGGGCCGGGACGTGACGAGCCGCGTCGCCGCCGAGCACGACCTGCTCGATGCACGCCACCGCGCCGAGGCGGCGAGCAAGGCCAAGTCCCGCTTCCTCGCCACCGTCAGCCATGAGGTGCGCACGCCGCTCAACGGCATCCTCGGCATGGCCGACCTGCTGGCCGACACCCGCCTCGACCCCGAACAGGCAACCTATGTGCGTGCCGTGAAGACCTCGGGCGAGGTGCTGCTGTCGCTCATCGACGACATCCTGGACTTCTCCAAGATCGAGGCCGGCAAGATCGCCCTCGTGCAGGAGCCGTTCGACCTGCGCAGCCTCGTCGAGAACGTCGTCGAGCTGCTGGCCCCCCGCGCCCAGGGCAAGGGCATCGAGATCGCGAGCTTCGTCTCGCCCGACCTGCCGCCCCTCGTCCTGGGCGACCGCGACCGCCTGCGCCAGGTGCTGATGAACCTCGCCGGCAATGCGGTGAAGTTCACGGACCGCGGCGGTGTCGGCGTCTGCATCGAGGTGCAGCCTGACGGGCTCGTGGCCTTCAGCGTCGCCGACACCGGCCCCGGCATCCCCAAGGACCGGCAGGACGCCGTCTTCCGCGAGTTCGAGCAGGTCGACGACACCGCGAGCCGGCGTCACGGTGGCACTGGCCTCGGCCTCGCCATCTGCCGGCACATCGTGGAACGCATGGGCGGGACCATCACCGTGGAGAGCGAGGAGGGCCGCGGCGCCACCTTCCGCTTCGCCATCGCCCTCGCCGCTGTCGGCGGAGACAGCCCCCCGGCCCTGCCGCCGCCGACGAAGGTGGACCTCTCGGGCAAGCGCGTGCTCATCATCGCCGATTCTCCCTTCGAGGCGCCGTTCATCGCGCGCCGGCTCGTGGCCGCCGGCGCCCAGGCCGAGATCCGCACGAGCGAGGCGGCTGCCAGCGCAGCGATGACGACGGAGAAATACGACGTGGTCCTCACCGACTGCGCACTCGGCGAGGAGGCAGCCCGGCGCCTCGCCGCCCTCGCCCGGCGCTCGGGCGTGCGGCGCAGCCTCATCCTGCTCTCGCCCTTCGAGCGCCGCGAGTTCGGCCCCCCTGCCGCAGCCGGATTCGACGGCTATCTGGTGAAGCCGGTCCGCGCCCTGTCCCTGATGCAGCAGATCGCGCTNGAGCCCGTCACGCCGCCGCCCCAGCAGCCCCCCGCGACACAGGCGCAGGCCCAGCCCAGGGCTACCGAACGGTCCCAGCGCAAGCGGCGCGTCCTTCTCGCCGAGGACAACGAGATCAACGCCCTGCTCGCGCTCAAGCTGCTCGAGGGCGCGGGGGCGGAGANCGTCTGGGTGCGGGACGGCACCAAGGCCGTCGCCGAGATGCGGCGGGTGCTCGCCGGCCACGAGGAGCCGTTCGATCTCATTCTCATGGACGCACGCATGCCCGAGATGGACGGGCTCGAGGCCGTGCGCCGCATCCGCGCCATGGAGGCTGCCCACCCCCGTCCGACGCACGTGCGAATCGTGATGCTGACCGCCAANGCCTTCGCCGAGGACCGCGCGGCAGCCATGGCCGCCGGGGCCGACGGCTTCCTCGCCAAACCGTTTGAACGCCAGAAAATTCAGGAACTTGTCGAAGGTTCGGGAACGCCCGGCGCGGCACAGGCGTGAGATGCCCGCCCCATCTCCTCGTTGTCACAAAACGTTCCGAGGCTTATGGTTCCGTTAACATATGCGGTGGGAATGGCTGCGTCGGCAAACCGGCGCGCCGGGCTGACGCCGCCGCTTACGGGGCAGACGGTCTGGGGCTCATGGTTTACGATCCGACACAGGTGAAGACCTCGCGAGGGGCCGCGCAACCCGATGTCATCCGGCTCGTACCCCGCGGCCTGACGAACATGCTGCGCCCGAGCAACTGGGGCGCAGCCACGGCAAGCGCACTCCTGCCGTTCCGCGCGCCGGCGCCGGCCGATGCCGGCGGCCTGCCCACGGTCCTCGGGCGGCTGGGCTCGCTCGAGGTGCGCCTCGCGCGCACGCGCAANGAGATCAAGCAGGCGCAGAGGCTGCGCTACCAGGTGTTCTACGAGGAGATGTCGGCACTGCCGAACGCGACCTCCATGCTGTCGCGGCGCGATGTCGACGAGTACGATGCCATCTGCGACCACCTGCTCGTGCTCGACTACGACGTGCCCAAGAAAGCCTTCCGCAATCCCAAGCCGCAGGTGGTCGGCACCTACCGCCTGCTGCGGCAGGAGGTGGCCGACCGGCACTGGGGCTTCTACACGGCCGGCGAGTTCGACATCCAGCCGCTGATCGACGCCAATCCGGACAAGCGTTTCCTGGAGCTCGGCCGCTCCTGCGTGCTGAAGCCCTACCGCAACAAGCGTACCGTCGAGCTGCTGTGGCACGGTATCTGGGCCTATGTGCTGCACCACCGCATCGACGTGATGCTGGGCTGCGCCAGCCTTGAGGGCACCAACCCGGACAAGATGGCGCTGCAGCTGAGCTTCCTCCACCATTACGCCCGCGCACCGGAGAGATGGCGGGCCAATGCGCTCGCCGGCCGCGGCGTCGCCATGGACCGGCTGCCGAAGGAGGCGGTCGACCCCAAGGCCGCGCTGCATGCGCTGCCGCCGCTGGTCAAGGGCTATCTGCGCCTCGGCGCCTCGATCGGCGACGGGGCCGTGATCGACCATCAGTTCGGCACGACGGACGTGCTGGTGGTCCTGCCTGTCGAGGCCATCAACCCCCGCTACATCGACCATTTCGGCCCGGCAGCAAACCGCCACGCGGCCTAACGGGCGGGCTCAGTTCCGCCCGGCGAGCTCNGTCCGTGCCAGTGCCGCGATCCCCTCGCGGTAGGTGGGATAGGCGAGCGTCACGCCCAGCTCCTCGCGCAGGCGGCGGTTCGAGACCCGACGGTTGTCCGCATAGAAGCTGCGTGCCATGGGCGGCAGGTCGGCCTCCTCGAAGGGAACCTCCGGCGGCGGCGCAACACCGGCCAGCTCGGCGGCATAGGCCACGACGTCCTGCGGCGGCGCCGGCTCGTCGTCGCTGACGTTGTAGATCGCCCCGGGCGACGGGCGNGCGAGCGACGCCGCCAGCGCCGCGGCGATGTCTTCCACGTGGATGCGGTTGAACACCTGGCCGGGCTTGACGATGCGCTGTGCCTCGCCGCGCAGGAGCTTGCCGAGCGGGCTGCGCCCGCCCGGCCCGTAAATGCCCGCGAGCCGGAAGATCTGGACCGCCTTGCCGGTCTCGCGGCCGAGCGCCAGCCACGCCTCCTCCGCGACGACGCGCTGGCGCGTGCGCCCCTGGGAGGGGTTGAGCGGCGCGTTCTCGTCCACCCAGGCGCCGCCATGGTCGCCGTAGACGCCGACCGTGGACAGATATGCGATCCACCCGAGTCGCGGCGCCCCGGCGACGGCCTCGCGCGCCGCCGCGAGGACCACGTCCCCTTGCGGCGCCGGCGGAATGCTGACGATGAGCGCATCGGCCTGCGCGAGGGCCTCGGCGGCCGCCTCCTGCAGCTTCTCTCCCGTGAAGACGAAGGCCTCGACGCCGCCCGGCGCAGCATTGACGGCAGCCGCCTTCTCCGGCGTGCGCACCGTTGCCCACACGCGCTCGAAGCGGTCGCGATGGCGGGCGACGAAATGGCTGGCGCTATAGCCCAGCCCGAAGACGAACAGGTTCAAGCCAGTCCTCCCCCCACACTCTCCTGAAGCGCCTGTTGCCACTCTTCACGCACGGCCGCGTCCCCCTCCCCGTCGATGCGGCGGGCGGCGAGGGCCGTGAACTCCCCTCTCGGCAGCAGCCGCGACAGGGCCCACACCGCCGCGCCCCGCACCAGGGCGGAGGGGTCGTCGAGAAGGGGAAGGGCCGCTTGCGCCAGCGAGGCCAAGCCCGAATTGCCGATGGCCACGAGCACGTTGCGAATGAAGCGCTCTCGCCCCGTGCGCTTGACGGGCGAACCGGCGAAAAACTGGCGGAAGGCAGCATCATCGAGCCCCGCCAGCGCGGCGAGCGACGGCGCCGTCAGGTCCGGCCGGGCGGCGAGGCGCACCTCCCGCGCCTGCTGCGCAAACTTGTTCCAGGGGCAGACGGCGAGGCAGTCGTCGCAGCCGAAGACCCGGTTGCCCATCAGCGGCCGCAGGTCGCGCGGGATAGGCCCCTTGTGCTCGATGGTGAGATACGAGATGCAGCGCCGCGCATCGAGCACGTAGGGCTCCGGGAAGGCTGCCGTCGGGCAGATGTCGAGGCAACGCCGGCATGAGCCGCAACGGTCCCGCTCCGGCGCGTCCGCCGGCAGGTCCGCCGTTGTGAAAATGGCGCCGAGGAAGAGCCAGCTCCCGAAGGCGCGGGAGACAAGCACCGTATGCTTGCCCTGCCAGCCGAGGCCNGCCGCCGCGGCAAGCGGCTTCTCCATCACCGGCGCCGTGTCGACGAAGACCTTGACGTCCGCGCCGCCGGCGGAGGCGAGCAGCGACGCCACCTGCTTAAGCTTGCCCTTGATGATNTCGTGGTAGTCGCGGTTGCGGGCATAGACCGAAATGGTCGCGCGCTCGGGCCGCGCCAGGCTGGCCAGCGGATCCTGCGCCGGGCCGTAGTTCATGCCGAGGAGGAGAATGGAGCGCACCTGCGGCCACAACCGCACGGGATCAGCCCGCTCGTCGGCCCTGTCGGCCATCCACGCCATGTCGCCATGGTGGCCCTCCGCCAGCCAGGCGCGGAGCCTTTCCGGCAGTTGCGGTGCGGCGCCCGGATGCGTGACCCTGAGGACGTCGAAGCCCTCGGCCGCCGCCCGGGCGGCAACCGCNCGCCTCAGAGCCTCGCCCGTCAGAAATCGAGATCCGCGTAATGGGCGGCCGGCGCCATGCCCGGCACCCTGTCGTTCAGCAGCGTCCGGAAGGACGGCCGCGATTTTATCCGTGCGTACCACGCCTTCGCCGTTTCGTCCTCGTCCCAAGGCACGTCGCCCAGGTAGTCGGCACAGGACAGGTGCGCTGCCGCCGCAAGGTCGGCGTAGGTGAGCTGCGCGCCCGCCAGCCAATTCCGCTTGGCGGCCAGGAANCCGATGTATTTCAGATGATAGCGGACATTGTTGCGCGCCGCACGGATGGCGCTCATGTCCGGCGGGCCGCCACCGGCATCGGCCCCCATGAAGCGCTTGTAGATCTTCTCGGTGACGAGATAGCCCGACACCTCCTCAAAGAACTTCTGGTGGAACCACTCCATCAGCCGCCGCACCTCGACGCGATCGGCCACCGTCTGCGGCATGAGGCGGCGCATGGCGTCGAGCCCGCCGGCGCGCGCCTCGTCGAGATATTCGGCGATGACGGTGGCGCCGGGTACCACGAGCCCGTGCTCGTCCACCAGCACGGGCACGAGGCCGGCCGGGTTGAGCATCAGGAACTCGGTGCGCCGCTCCCACGGCTTTTCCTCGACCATGGACAGCTCGACGCCGAGCTCGCCGAAGATGAGCCGGACAAAACGGGAGTGCGGGCAGAAGGGATAGTGATGAAGCGTCGCCATGATACGCGCGGACTATGCTGACAGGCGGGCGGCAATAAGGCGGGAGCGGTCACCTGCCGGCATATCCGCGCGCCGCAGACCGGCTGGCACGATGGCCTTTCCCCGTATAGAACCGCTNCCGGGCCGACACAACTCGATTCGCTTCGCGAGGACAGCCGTCCCCGCGCCTTCCCGGAACTCTTCACAGCTCGCACACAGGCCGCAGGATCGCCCCATGACTTTCACGGACGCCCTCGAAGCACTCGTGCTCGGCCTCGTCGAAGGCCTGACGGAGTTCCTCCCCGTGTCGTCCACCGGCCACCTGCTGCTCCTCGGCCATTTCATCGGCTTCGAGTCGAACGGCAAGACGTTCGAGGTCCTCATCCAGCTCGGTGCCATCCTCGCCATCCTTTCGGTCTACTGCGGCAAGCTCCTCACCATCGCCCGCGGCCTGCCAACGGACCCCGGCATGCGCCGCTTNGTCCTCGGCGTCCTCCTTGCCTTCCTGCCNGCCGCGATCGTGGGCGCGCTCCTGCACGGCTTCATCAAGGAAGTGCTGTTCGACCCGAAGATCGTCTGCATCTCGCTGCTTGTCGGCGGTGTGGTGCTGCTCGCCGTCGACGGGCTGAAGCTGCGGGTCGAGTACCGGGACGCCATGCACTACCCGCTGTCGATGTATCTCAANATCGGCATCTGCCAGTGCCTCGCCATGATTCCCGGCGTGTCGCGCTCGGGCGCCACCATCGTGAGCGCCATGCTGATGGGCGCCGANAAGCGCTCGGCAGCGGAGTTCTCCTTCTTCCTCGCCATGCCGACCATGGCCGGGGCCTTTGCCTACGACCTCCTGAAGAACTACAAGAACCTCACCTTCCACGATGGTGCGCTGATCGTCATCGGCTTCGTCTCGGCCTTCCTTGCCGGGCTCTTCGTGGTGCGGTCCCTGCTCGACTTCGTCTCGCGGCACGGCTTCGCCGTCTTCGGCTGGTGGCGCATCGTCGTCGGCGCGGCCGGCCTCGCCGGACTCCTCGTCTACGGCTGAGCCGTCGCGCCAGCGCGCCTCATATCGTCTTTGCCTCGTAGCGGCACAGGTCGTTGATGATGCAGCGGCCGCAATCGGGCTTGCGCGCCTTGCAGACGTAGCGCCCGTGCAGGATGAGCCAATGGTGCGCGTGGCGCTTGTAGGGCTCGGGCACGATCTTCTCAAGGCCAAGCTCCACCGCCAGCGGCGTCTTGCCGGGGGCCAGCGGAATGCGGTTGGCGACCCGGAAGAGATGGGTGTCGACGGCGATGGTCGGCGCGCCGAAGGCGATGTTGAGGACCACGTTCGCCGTCTTGCGGCCGACGCCTGGCAGGGACTCGAGCTCCTCGCGCGTGCGTGGCACCTCGCCGCCGAACCGCTCGATGAGCTGCTGCGACAGGGCGATGACGTTCTTCGCCTTGTTGCGGTAGAGGCCGATGGTCTTGATGGCGTCGCGCAACCGCTCCTCGCCGAAGGCGAGCATCTTCTGCGGCGTGTCCACGACGGCGAAGAGCGGACGCGTGGCCTTGTTGACGCCGGCATCCGTCGCCTGGGCCGAGAGGACGACCGCGACGAGCAGCGTGTAGGGATTGACGTATTCGAGCTCGCCCTTCGGCTCCGGATTGGCCGCGTGGAAGCGCCGGAAGATCTCGGCCACCGTCGCCGCGTCCGGCACGACCGGCCCCTTCCTCGCCCTGCGGGTCCGCATCGGGGCCGGCTTNGGCGCCTTCGGCTCTTGCGGTTCGGAGGCCGCCACGTCGACGGCGGGAGAAGAAGGGTGCTTCGCGCGCATGNCGGACCTATAATGGACGGCCATGACGAGCGACAAGCACTCTCTCCCGCCAGAACCGGCCCCGCCCGATCCTGCGACCGAACCGCTGTTCTGCGCGCTCATCACACCGCACCGCTCGCTGGGGCAGAATGCCTTCCGGCTGGTGATGACGCTCATGTGCGTCGCAACCTTCGTCTCCAGCCTGCCCTTCATGCTCGCCGGGGCCTGGCCGGTGGCGGGCTTCTTCGGGCTTGACCTTCTCGCCCTCTATCTCGCCTTCCGCATCAACTTCAGCCGCGCCCGCAGCTTCGAGGAAGTGTTCCTCACGCGGATCGAGCTGCTCCTGCGCAAGGTCAGCCACCGCGGCGACCGGCGCGAGTGGCGCTTCAACCCGGCCTGGACGCGGCTCGAGCGCGTCACCGACGAGGACTTTGGCCTCGTCGCGCTCGCGCTCGTCTCCCGCGGCGAGCGGGTGCCGGTGGCCGGGGCGCTCTCCGCCGCCGAGCGCGCCGACTTTGCCGACGCTTTCGGAGCCGCCCTCCTCGTNGCCAAGAAGGGCTGACGCGAGGCGCCAGGCTGCGGGCGACGCCGCGCAGCTTTCGGGTGGCAGGGACCGGATCAGCGCCTATGCTCGCGTCGGAGGATCCCCGCACCATGCTCGACACCACGACCGAGACCCTGCCCGCCTTCGACGAGCTGCCCGCGGCCGACGGCGCCGCGGCGAGTGCGGGCGACTACGAGCGCGTGCGCCGCATCATCGCCTTCATCTCCGAACGCTGGCGCAGCCAGCCATCGCTTGACGACATCGCCACCCACGTCGGGCTGACGACGACGCAGGTACACCATCTCTTCCGGCGCTGGTGCGGCCTTTCGCCCAAGGCCTTCCTGCAGGCGATCACCCTGGACCGGGCGCGCGCCCTGCTCAGGGCCTCCGCCAGCGTGCTCGAGACGGCCTACGAGGTCGGCCTGTCCGGCCCCGGCCGCCTGCACGACCTCTTCGTCACGCATGAGGCGATGACACCGGGCGCCTACAAGGACGGCGGCGCCGGGCTCGTCATGTCCTACGGCTTCCATCCCTCGCCCTTCGGCGAGGCCATCCTCGTCGCCACGGACCGCGGTCTCGCCGGCCTCGGCTTCGTCGACGGCGGCGACCGCGCGGCGGCCCTCGCCGACATGCGCCGGCGCTGGCCGCAGGCGCACTATGTGGAGGACACGGCCGTGACGGCGCCGCTCGCCCGCCGCATCTTCGACCCGGCAATGTGGCGGCCGGACCAGCCGCTGAAGGTTGTGCTCATCGGTACGGATTTCGAGATCCGCGTGTGGAGCACCCTGCTCAAGGTGCCGATGGGATGCGCCACCACCTATGCGCAGGTTGCGGAGCACATNGGCAAGCGGGGCGCGGCCCGGGCCGTCGGCGCCGCCGTCGGCAGGAACCCGATTTCCTTCGTCGTGCCTTGCCACCGCGTGCTCGGCAGCTCTGGTGCCCTCACGGGCTATCACTGGGGACTCACGCGCAAGCAGGCCATCCTCGGCTGGGAGGCCGGCCGGACCAGCCGCTGACGCCANCATCCATTCCGGCAGCGCAGTGCGCCCATTACGACCGCGAGCCTTGCGAAGCGCTGCCGCCACATCCATCTCATGGCTGGAGACAACGCCGCCGGCGCGTGAGACAGTTGCCTTGCTTGCCGCTGGGCCTGTCCTTATATACGCGCCCGACGTGCGGATTGTCGGTCAGGGGCTCAACGCGACAGCCAACCGCGATGCGCCCGAGTTTGGTCAGAGTCAAGCCATGGGCCGGATCGCTTCGGGATCCGGCACGGCGGTCTGCTTGAAAGTGAGGGATCACATCCATGGGTAAAGTTATCGGTATCGACCTCGGCACCACCAATTCCTGCGTCGCGGTGATGGAAGGCACGACGCCCAAGGTGATCGAGAACGCGGAAGGCGCCCGCACGACGCCTTCGATCGTTGCCTTCACGGATGATGGCGAGCGTCTCGTCGGCCAGCCGGCCAAGCGCCAGGCGGTGACGAACCCCGAACGCACCTTCTTCGCCATCAAGCGCCTCATCGGTCGCACCTACGACGACCCGATGACGAAGAAGGACATCGGCCTCGTGCCGTACAAGATTGTCAGGGCGAGCAACGGCGACGCCTGGGTCGCCGCCGACGGCAAGGAATATTCGCCGTCGCAGATCTCCGCCTTCACGCTGCAGAAGATGAAGGAGACGGCAGAAGCCTATCTCGGCCAGAAGGTCGACCAGGCTGTCATCACCGTCCCCGCCTACTTCAACGACGCCCAGCGCCAGGCCACGAAGGACGCCGGCNGGATCGCCGGCCTCGAGGTGCTGCGCATCATCAACGAGCCCACGGCCGCCGCGCTTGCCTACGGCCTCGACAAGAAATCGAACGGCACCATCGCCGTCTACGACCTGGGCGGCGGCACCTTCGACATCTCGATCCTCGAGATCGGCGACGGCGTCTTCGAGGTGAAGTCGACGAACGGTGACACGTTCCTCGGCGGTGAGGACTTCGACATGCGCCTCGTCGAGTATCTCGCCGACGAGTTCCAGAAGGAGCAGGGCATCGACCTGCGCAAGGACAAGCTCGCGCTGCAGCGCCTCAAGGAGGCCGCCGAGAAGGCGAAGATCGAGCTCTCGTCCGCCCAGCAGACCGAGATCAACCTGCCCTACATCACGGCCGACGCCTCCGGGCCGAAGCACCTCGCGCTCAAGCTGACGCGCGCCAAGTTCGAGGCGCTNGTCGACGACCTTATCCAGCGCACCATCGAGCCGTGCCGCAAGGCGCTCAAGGATGCGGGCCTGTCGGCGGGCGCCATCGACGAGGTCGTCCTCGTCGGCGGCATGACGCGCATGCCCAAGGTGCAGGAGGTCGTGAAGCANTTCTTCGGCAANGAGCCGCACAAGGGCGTCAACCCTGACGAGGTGGTCGCCATCGGCGCCGCCATCCAGGCCGGCGTGCTGCAGGGCGACGTGAAGGACGTGCTGCTGCTCGACGTGACGCCGCTGTCGCTCGGCATCGAGACGCTGGGTGGCGTGTTCACGCGCCTCATCGACCGCAACACGACCATCCCGACCAAGAAGAGCCAGGTGTTCTCGACCGCCGAGGACAACCAGACGGCTGTCACCATCCGCGTCTTCCAAGGTGAGCGCGAGATGGCGGCAGACAACAAGCTGCTCGGCCAGTTCGATCTCGTCGGCATCCCGCCGGCGCCGCGCGGCGTGCCGCAGATCGAGGTGACGTTCGACATCGACGCCAACGGCATCGTCAACGTCTCGGCCAAGGACAAGGCCACCGGCAAGGAGCAGGCCATCCGCATCCAGGCCTCCGGCGGCCTGTCCGAGGCCGACATCGAGAAGATGATCAAGGAGGCGGAGGCGCACGCGGCCGAGGACAA
>JGI26049J44785_1001287_pt1 | contig 12581 bp, 13 predicted proteins | sample HigsolmetaGSP11D_FD_44785 | JGI IMG/M metagenome (IMG submission 44785)
CAATTTTGCTACTCTTTATTTAGATGCTTTAGCGGGACGCTGAAGCAAATCAATATTCGGGAGGTATTGAATATGGCATTTCAACTGCCGGCATTGCCGTATGCCTACGATGCGCTGGAGCCCTACATCGATAAAGAAACGATGAACATCCACCACACGAAACACCACAATACGTATGTCACCAATTTAAACAGCGCGCTGGAAGGACATCCGGAATTGTTGAATAAATCCGTCGAAGAACTCATCCAAAACCTTGATCAAGTTCCGGAAAGCATCCGCACCGCTGTCCGCAACAACGGGGGAGGNCACGCCAACCATTCCCTGTTCTGGCAAATCCTTTCGCCGAACGGCGGCGGCGAACCGACCGGGGAATTGCGGGAAGCCATCGAAAAGAAATTCGGCAGCTTCACTGCCTTTAAAGATGAATTCACGAAGGCGGCAACGGGCCGCTTCGGTTCCGGTTGGGCCTGGCTTGTCGTCAACAACGGCGAATTGGAAGTTTTGAGCACACCGAACCAAGACAACCCGNTGATGGAAGGGAAAACCCCGATTCTGGGGCTGGATGTTTGGGAACACGCCTATTATTTGAAATACCAAAACCGCCGTCCCGAATACATCGCCGCGTTTTGGAACATCGTCAACTGGGACGAAGTGGCCAAGAGATACCAACANGCNAAATAAGCCGTCCTTCGGCTTCCGGCAGGGGCAACCCCTGCCTTCTTTTTTTGGGTGCGCCGTTCATTTCCGTTGTGGATCGCCGGACCAAGCCGCTTCCTTTCCTCCGGCAACGCCTNGGTCACTCCGCCGCAAATCAGCGGGCGGGACCCGCCGGGTTCTTGTTTCTGAAGGAATATCCCGGATGTTCTTGCATTTCATTTGCAGGAATAAGAGCCCTTTTGGAAAGGTTCCTGGTTTTGCGGACGGGTTCCCGCGGAAGGGCGAGGGAAAGGATAATGTGGGATATTTCGAAGGGATACTTTGGTTGCGCGGCCAACAACGTTTTTTCTTTCCGGGGAAATGTGGAATGTTTCCATGGAAAACGGCGGGACGATCCGTTACAATAGTATAAGAAATATGGGGAGGGCGTTTCCGTTGAAGCAGCGTCACGCGAAGAAAAAAAAGAAAAATTTTTTGTTCATCCGCATTAATATCTTGTTTCTCGCCGTTTTCCTCCTTTTTTCCCTGCTGATTTTGCGCCTCGGCGTCGTGCAGATCGTCGANGGGNAAGAATNTAANAAGCAGGTGGAGCGGACCGACGAGACCTCGGTCAATTATTCCGCCCCCCGGGGAGAAATCTATGACCGTAACGGCGTCAAGCTCGTTTACAATATCCCGCAAAAGGCGATCACCTACACCCCGCCGAAACATCCCCAACCGAAGGAATTGCTGGAAATCGCCCGGAAGCTGTCCAAGCTGATCAAAATGAACGACAAGGACATCAAGGCGGTCACGGAAAGGGATTTGAAGGATATCTGGCTTTTGATGCACAATAACGGCGAGGATAAAATTACGAAGGAAGAATATCATAAATACAAGGACAAGAAAAACGGCGAAGAAAAACTGTATGAGCTGAAATTGCAGCGGATTACGAANGAAGAGATCGATTCCATCGACAAAAACATGGCCAGCATCTACCGGAAGATGTACCAGGCGGTGGCGCTGACGCCGACCATCATCAAAAACCAAAACGTCACCGATCGGGAATACGCCCTTGTGAGCGAAAATTTGAGCGAACTGCCGGGGGTCGACATTACCACCGATTGGGAAAGGAAGAAAACCTTCGGCGGCACGCTGAGTTCCATTTTGGGGAATGTCAGCGAAGGATTGCCCGAAGAAAAGGTCCAATATTATACGTCCAAAGGGTACAGCCTGAACGAACGGGTCGGGAAAAGTTACCTGGAGGAACTTTATGAAGACGTCCTGCAGGGCGAAAAAACCCGGGTCCGGACCGTCACCGACAAAGAGGGCAACGTGATCGACTCGAAGATCCTTTATGACGGAAAAAGCGGGAAGGATCTCGTCTTAACCATCGATATCGAGCTGCAGCGGGAAGTGGAAAAAATTATCGAGGAGGAGCTGACCCATATGGTCAAGCTCCCGAGGACGCAGACCCTCGACCGGGCCTTTGTCGTCCTCATGAACCCGAAAACCGGGGAAATTTTGTCGCTGGCCGGGAAACAATATGACCGGTCCAGCGGAGAAATCAAGGATTTCGCCCGCGGCACGTTTCAAACCGCCTATGAACCGGGATCCGCGGTGAAGGGGGCCACCGTGCTCACCGGCTACCAGACGGGGGTCATCTCCCTCGGCAACAATGTCTTGACCGACGAAGTCCTGTACATTAAGGACACGCCTCCGAAAAGTTCCTGGACGTCCCGCCCGATGGGGCCGATCAACGATTTGACGGCCCTGAAGCGGTCATCCAACGTCTACATGTTTAAAATCGCCATCGCCATCGGCGGCGGAAAATACGTGCCGCACGGCCCGCTCCCCTTAAATTTGAAAAAAATCAACACGATGCGCTATTATTTCAACCAATTCGGCCTGGGGGTGAAAACGGGCATCGGGTTTGACAGCGAGATCTCCGGCTTGAAATCAATGCCGACGGAGCCCGGAAAAATGCTGGACTTTGCCATCGGGCAGTTTGACACCTATACCCCGCTGCAAATGGCCCAATACGTTTCCACGATCGCCAACGGCGGTTACCGGGTCAAGCCCCAGCTGGTGAAGGAGATCCGCGAACCGAAAATCAACGAGGACGGATTGGGGCCGATCATCGAATCGGTCCAGCCGGAAATCTTGAACAAGATCGATATGAAAGACGAATGGATAAAACGGGTGCAAGAAGGGTTCTGGCTCGTCATGCACGGTTCAGGGGGAACGGCCACCGCCTATTTCAACAACAAACCCTATAATCCGGCGGGAAAAACGGGAACCGCCCAGTCTTCCGTTTTTTACAACGGCCACCAGGCCTGGAATCTGACCCTCGTCGCCTATGCTCCTTTTGACGATCCGGAAATCGCCATGGCGGTCATGGTACCCTGGGCCTATTACGGAAACAACACGCCGTATCCGATCAACAACATCATCGGCTCCAGGGTCCTGGACAAATACTTCGAACTGAAGGAAAAGCGTAGCCAAAAAGCCCCGGATGGAGAGAGCCGGGAGGAAACGGCGCAAACCGTTGAAAACCGCTAAAAAAACAGACGGAGGGAAACCTCCTAAAAAAGCGGAATCGGCATGGGACCGATTCCGCTTTTTGTGCGCGTGGCAGCACGCCACGCTTTGGGTGAACGTCCCGAATACAGCCGCCGATCGGTCGGTAAGGATTAGCCGACAGACCGTGCGATGTCCGTGAGGAATCGTGCGGAGGGGCTGAAGGCAAACCCCTGACCAGAGCCAGTATCCCATGTCGGCACAAGAGCGGGATGACCGTGCAAAAAACCGGGAAGTCCCAATAACTGACGTAGCTCGAAGTGTTAGGAGGGCTGGGATAGGGGGAAAGGAAGCGATGTAACCCGCAGAGACCTCTGATCGTCCGTCCAGACAGGTATTCCGCTTCAAGGAGGGAATCGCAGGAAATGCGAGGAGAGGAGTCAGAGACCATCATAGCAGCGAGGAAGCTTATGCCGACGAGCTTCCAGTAATGGGGGCGAGGGTGGCACATAAGTGAGACCCCCATGTGGCACTTGGGGATCCATCCCGAAAGGGGGCGATACTTGCGAAGGGTGGGTTCCCATGAAGATGATGCGGGGACCTGGTCCATTGCCCGCGGAAGAGGACAGAAGCCAGCAGTGCAGACACGGAGGCCGGGGCCGAACAGAAGGGTACGCCCTCCTCCGCCGGTTGAACATGGAGAAGAGGTTGTCGGCGGATTTGTCGCCCATCCGTTCCAAGCGCCGTCCTCCGCCGGTCGGACATGAAGAGAACTGCCCCTATTGACTCCATCAGTAACAACAAACGGAGATGCAGAAACAGGACGCCAAGGGACCAAATCACGCGTTCGGAGACCGGACGAAAGTTTTCCTCCCGATACACCTTGTCGCATAGGCGATACCAGACGCTTCTTTTCATCTAAAATTTCGGCGGGAATGATCCGAAAGGGAGCCGTTCTGGACTTTCGGGGACACCGGCGGCGCGGCGCTCCGGAGAAGAGGGATCCGGCGGGTGTCCCCAAGTCCCGAAGGAGCACGGTTTAGGGGGAAGCGGTGATCAGTTCGGCGATTTCCGTATAGTTCATATCCTTCGTCAAATGGAAGGTGCCGGTTTGGATTTTCCGGTCGTAGTTTTCTTTGACCATGAATTGTTCGAACTTTTTTCGGTCGGAGATCATTTGGTGTTCCTTCAAAAAGTTCGAGAGATCTTCCAAGGTCATCCCTTTTTTGATCTCCAGCGTAATTTTTCCGTCGCCGGATTCCTGCGGCTCTTCGGTTTTTTCCATCCGTCCGGCCAGCTCCTGTTGCAATTGCCGGTTTTCCTTTTCGAGCCCTTCGATCTTTGCCAGGAGTTCCTCATATTCCTTCCGTTCCAGGACGATCCCGCCGCTTTCTTTCCGCTCTTCCCCGCCGGATGCCGCCTTTTCTTGATAGAAGAAATGATAATAGCAAAAAACGGCGCTGACCGCCAACATCATGCCGAGGGAAAAGGAACGGAGCGTCCGTTTATTCATCAAGCTCCCCCCTGTTCTTTCCATCCCGGAGGATATGGATGACGTCTTCCCGTTCCAGGGAGGAAAGACGGGCGATTTTTTCCACCGGCAATCCCTGTTTATCGAGCAGACGGACCTGGTTGACGATAATCGGATTGTACCTTTTTCGTTCCGGTTCGGAAAATCCGGGAGGGATCAACATTTCTTCTTCCAGGATCTTTAAGCGCTTTTTGATGGAAAAGGCGTCCTGATGCCATTCGATGGACAGCCGGTCGAGTTCCTCCCGCAGTTCCTTATAGGGATCGGGCATAAAAAAGGAAAGGATGAACAAAAGGACGGCGATGACCGCCAATGCTGTTAAAAATGCCACCATCTGCATCACTCCTGTCCTTTTAGTTTAACATAGTTGACAGGATTCTTCTATGTTCGACAGCCTTCCTTTTCCTCGTTTCAGCGGCGGCTTCACCGCCGGCCGTTTTTTTGTCCCCCGTTTTTTCCGCCTTGGCGGAAACAGACAAAAAGAGACAAATTGTGTATATTGTCGGAATTTTCCTTTAATGTTACCATTAAGATAATTCCAAAAATGGGCATTTTGTTATTCAACTCTTTAGAAGGTGTGATGAAAATGATCCCCTCGAACGAAAAAACCGGCGGTCAGGCGAAGGGTGTATTTGAAAAGGTGAAGTGGCAGGTATCGGTGTTTATCAACGGCCGGCTCGCCGTCCTTCCCGTTGGGGAACCCTTTGCCCTGGAAGGGNTGAAGGGTTCCGTTGACCCGTTCCCGNCCGGCGAAGAAACGATGGCTCACGTCCTTTCCTTGAAAAGCGAACTTTCCCGGACCGTCCCTTTTAAAATTTTTGTCAGCCACCGTTTCCAAGGGACTGCCAGCAACCTGGTGTTTGTGTCCCCGGTGAAGGATGTGCTTTTTCATGCCAACGAACATGCCCTGTTCATTTCCTCCGGGATGATGAAAGGGAAGTCCATTTGCCAAAGCGGGGCGCTTCCCTGCGGCTGGACGGGGATGGACGAGTTCAGGCGGGGAATCCTCCCGTTTTCNCCGATCCGGGCGGGCCAAATCGAAGGGGTATTTTCGCTCGAATCATCGATCGCGCCTGATGAAACCGTCATCGCCCGTTTCTGGCTGATCGCATCGAAAAACCACGATGAAAAGGAATTGCTGGAAATGGATGAACGGATGAAAAACGGGGGCAAAAGCATGGCGGGGAAAAAGGGTTGACCGTCTTCCGGGTTCGGCCGGGGAATGGGTTGTTGAAACCGTCGGGGACGGGTTGGAAAAAAATCGCCCTTTCCCCCGGATGTTTCCTGTTCTCCGGTCGGCCGGCGGCCGGAGGAGACGCCGATCGTCCAATCGCCCGAACGGCTGCCGCGGGGTGGCGGGACCAAGCCTTCGTGTTTGTGTAAAATCCCGCTGCCGTTTGCGGGAAGACAGCCTTCCGGAAAGGATTCGCTTTGCGCCCGCATCTTTTTACATAAATTCTCGGACTTCATCGGCTGCGGCGGGGAGGAGGGTTGCCGGCGTCCCGGGTTTGGCGATAATCGGCTGCACTGCAATGACCGGGGAAGTGAGGAAAACCGTTTCGAAAAGCATCGGCGGATGGCCAACGGACGGCTTCAAGGGGAAGCCGCATCGGATGGCTGATTGTCCGCCCGAGGAAAGGAGTGCCGACCAGCTCTTTTGGGGATTTTTTCTCGTTATTTGTACGGTTTAAAACAAAAGAAAAATCCTCGTGTTCGGGGAACAAGGGAGAGAACGCTTTTGTAAATTTTATATTCTCAATGCGGTTTTGTCCGCTTTTTTCCGGGGAAATTGCGCCATTGGTCCGCCATGATGCTTAGTACTTCGCTGTCAGTCCGCCATCGATTACAAATTCTGAACCGGTGGAATAGCTGGATTCATCCGATGCCAGGAATAAAACGAGGTTGGAGACGTCTTCAGGCTGACCAATCCGTTTTAAGGGAACGTTGTTCGCTAGTGTGCCTACTGTGTCTTTCACATCATCCTGCATGACCATAGGCGTATTGATAATACCCGGGTGGATGGAATTTACCCGAATTCCATATTCCGCCAACTCCAGGGCAGCCGTTTTAGTCATCCCTCTGACGGCAAATTTTGACGCATCATAGGCAAACGTCCCAACACTGCCCCGAAGACCGTTGATGGAAGAAATGTTGATGATCGAACCTCCTTTTGCTTTTTTCATGGAAGGAATGACCGCCTTCATGCCGAGAAACACGGAAACCTGATTAATATCGATGACCCGTCTATATTCTTCTTCGCTTAATTCTTCCAATTTTTTGCTGATAACAATCCCCGCATTGTTAACAAGGACATTTATCGGTCCGAAAGTTTTTTCCGTTTCGGAAACGACTTTTTCCCAATCCGCGGCGCTCCTGACATCGTGTTTCAGGAATTTGGCATTTTTCCCAAGCTCTTTTTCCAGCGCTTCCCCTTCTTCAACAAGGATATCCGTAAAAACGACTTTTGCCCCTTCTTCCACAAATTTACGAGCGTGGGAGGCTCCTTGTCCCCTTGCACCTCCGGTAATTAACACGACTTTTCCGTCGAATCTTCCCATTGGATCCACTCCTCAATAAATATTTTTAGAGATATTTTAAATTAAAAGATTATAATTGTAAACGGTTACTGTTAATTTTTTAATAATATAATATTCGAACTAAAATAAAAATTTTGCCATCAACTAAAGATGAGTCTTATTTCAATCAAAATTCTGATTCAATTTCATCCAGCGGGAAGATCTGAAGGATCTTGAGCAATCGGAAGTGCGATAGAAAAGAGGTGCAATGTTCTTGAAACCAATGGCTGATTCCTCCTGTCAGATCCGACGGCAAACAGGAAACAGTAACGACAGAAACGTTTAGATAAATTTTTATCTTGTCTCCCGTTTTACAAGGGCACGGGCTTCGCTCATGCCCGCTTTTCATGCCTTTCATCCGGATGTTTTTGATTCCGTCATGAAAGCCGAGGAGGATGAAAGGATGCGGGAGAGGCCGGCGGAAACGTCCCCCTTTTCGTAAACGAAGGAAAATGAGACTGGCATTTTCCATGAAAAANTGCTATTATAATTAAGTCGTAATTTGCGTAGGACTGGAGGGATCAGAATGCGCGTGAACGTAACATTGGAATGTACCGAATGCGGTGAACGTAATTACGTTACGTCCAAAAATAAACGAAACAATCCGGACCGTTTGGAATTGAAAAAATATTGCCCCCGCGACCGGAAAGTGACCGTTCATCGGGAAACGAAATGACAGCAGGGAAAAACATCCTGCTGTTTTTTGTTTGCCTCGAAGAAAAGGGAGCGGATAAAATGGGATCAGAATCAGGGAAGCGAAGGAGCGTCGCCGTGGAGTCGAAAAAGGAATTCCGCAGGGAAATGAAAGAAAAGCTGGCAAAAATGAATAAATGGGAATACGAGCAGTCTTCCTTTGAAATCGCCAGGAGGCTCTTTGCCGGGCGGGAATGGAAAGAAGCGGAAACGGTCGCCGTCACCGTTTCCATTTTTCCGGAAGTGGACACGCTGCAAATTATCCGGAGGGCCTGGCTGGACGGGAAGCAGGTGGCCGTTCCGAAATGCGTGCCCGGGGAAAGGCGGCTGGATTTCCGCTTGTTGACGTCCTTCACCCAGCTGGAAAGGGGATACGGGAACCTTTTTGAGCCGAAAACGGAGGAGACGGCCCCGCTTTCGCCCGGCCAGTTGTCCCTGGTTATCGTCCCCGGGCTGGCCTTTACGAAGGGCGGGCACCGCCTCGGTTTCGGGGGCGGTTACTATGACCGTTTTTTGGCCGGCTATCGGGGCGAGTTTCTGGCCCTGGCCTTCGAAAGGCAGCTCGTGCCGAAGCTCCCCGTCGAAGCCCATGATGTTCCCATTCCGAAAATCGTGACGGAAAAGGAAGTTTATCGTTCATGCTGATCCACGGGCTGGTCATCGGCTCCCTGCTCCTCCTTTCCGTCCTTTCCTTCCGGCTGGAGGCGTTGACGGCGGGCGGCGCCGCGCTCATGTTTCTCATGGGGACGGGGATTGAACTGGCCGCCGGCTGGCGGGGGTTGCTCTTGATCTTCCTGTTTTTTGCGACTTCCTCCGCGGCGTCCAGATGGAAAAAGGAGGAAAAGGCTTTCCTCGCCTCCATCCTGGACAAGACGGACAGGAGGGATTGGCTCCAAGTTTTGGCCAACGGCGGCCCGCCCTTGCTCTTTTGCATCGGCTACGGCTCGGCGGGGCATTTGGCTTTCCTTTATGCCTATATTGCGGCGGTCGCGGCGGCCAACGCCGATACGTGGGCCAGCGAGTGGGGCGTTTTGAGCAAAGGGACGCCCCGGCTTTTGCTTTCCTTCCGGCCCGTCCCGAAGGGGACCTCCGGGGGTGCGACACTGGCCGGGACCATGGCCGGATTGGGCGGGGCCGCGCTGATCGGCCTTTCCGCCTTCCTGCTTTGGTATCCCGTCCTTTCCCCGCAAGGGGCCGCCCTTGCGGCGCTGCTCGGGTTTTCCGGCATGTTGCTGGATTCCCTTTTCGGGGAGGTAGTCCAGGAAAAAAACCGCTGCCGGATTTGCGGGGAAGAGACGGAAAGAAAGGACCATTGCGGAGAGAAGACGGTCCGGGTAAGAGGCATCCCCCATTTTACCAACGACGTGGTCAATCTTTTGTCCGTTTCCGCCGCCGGGCTCCTCGCCTTGCTCGTGAAAATGCTGCCGGGCTGAAGGGATAAAAAACGGGAAAACAAGGAAAGCTATGGGCAAGGAGGTTGTGAAAATGGCAGCCCGGCTGTGGCGATTGATCCTGNTTGTTTTGCTGTTCCGATATCTTTATAAAAACCGGTACCGGCTGGCGATCGGGATTTTGGAATACGAATTGTGGCGGCGGTTGGCCCTCCGGTTGACGCTCGGCATTCCGGCGGTCCGGAATTATTTCTTCCGTTTCCTTTTCCCGGTTTAGGCGGGAAAGAAACGAAGCTTTTTTGGAAAATGGCTTGGGGTTCATCCAGGCCATTATTTGTTTTCCGAAAGGCGTGTTNGTCCCCCGAAAGCCGGAAACGTTCATCTGGGGCCGTGTTTTTTCGTCCCATCTTTCCGCGGAACGGGGCAAAAAATCGGACTTTGTCCGGCAGGCGGCGGCCCGGGCAAAACGCGGACCGGGGAAAGGAGCAAGGTTCCGCCCTTTGCCGGTATGTTTGCCGGGCCGTTTTTTAGAAGGCGAAAGCGGAAAGTCTTCCGTCCGGTTCAAGGGATGAAGACCCGAAGAAGGTTGGGGCCAAAGGGTCTTGGGGCCGGTCGTTCCGCGAGGGGCGATCCGTTCCAAGAACGGGGCATCCCCCCGGGCAATTCCTAGGCCATCGGCGGACCGCCATGAACCGCGGGCCGTTGCCCGCCTCCGGCCCGGATGGGCCGATTCCAAGCCGTGCGGAGAGGGCCGTGCATCCCGGTCGTAACTTTTCGGGCCGGTTTTTTCCGCTTTCGGGCGGAAAATTTTTTATCCGTGGAAAATGGCATACCCCGTTCCGGTCCCCGGCCGTTTGCCGACGGAAAAATTTTTCAAACGGAACCCAATGGCTTTTTCCTCCTCTCCGATCGTGTAAAATAAAAATAAAGCGTTCCAAGAAAAAGAATGAACGAAAGTAGGGAAACGATTGAGACTCCAAGAGGATTATCTTTATTGGCAGCTCATTCATTTTTTCGTCTTGAAAAACGGTTACCGCCTTGTCCAAATTTCTCCCGACGAAAGGGAGATCTGGCTGGAAAATTTCCGCGGCCCCTTTCCGGTGATCCGGGTCAAACGCATCGATATGGATTGGGGCGGCTGGCCGGAAGAGGATCTGGAAACGGTGGGGATGCGGGGGGAAAACCTGAGGAGGCGTTGGCTGGAAAAGGATTTGACGGTCGCCAATATTTATGTGGCCGGCGGCCTTCCCGCGGATTACGAACATCTCCCGGACCGGGCGGATTTTGACGGCGGGAGGATCCATATCCGGACCTTTCGATTGGATGGGCAAAGCGGTTTGAGGGAACTCGCCAAATTGATGGGATATTTTCCGACCAGGGATCAATTTTTCATCCGGGAACTGACCGATCCGGAAGAAATCATCGGTTTAAGAAACCGGGTTTTCCGGTTGTTTCTCGAGGAGAAAGAAAGGGAACGGAAGATACTGGAAAGCGGCAAGCCTTTTTTACCAACCTGCTGATCGCCGTACAGATCCTTGCCTTTCTCTTCCTGGAATTGATGGGCGGGAGCACCGATCCTTCCGTCCTCGTCCGCTTCGGCGCCAAATACAATCCCCTCATTTTGGAAGGGGAATGGTGGCGTTTTTTCACCCCGATCTTTTTGCATATCGGTTTTTTCCATCTGATCATGAATACCTTCGCCCTCTATTATTTGGGAAACGATGTGGAGCGGATCTTCGGCCGCTTCCGTTTCCTGTCATCTACTTTTTCGCCGGGTTCACCGGTTCCCTTTTGAGTTTCATCGCCAACGACAGCATTTCCGCGGGGGCGAGCGGGGCGATCTTCGGCTGTTTCGGCGCCCTTCTCTATTTCAGCCTGAGTGACCGGCGGGCCTTTTTTTCCACGATCGGCGTCAATATCCTGATGCTGATCGGGATCAATTTGCTCATCGGCTTTACGGCGGAAAACATCGACAACGCCGGGCATATCGGCGGCCTGATCGGGGGATTTTTGGCGGCGGGGATCGTCGGTTTTCCCCGGCAAAGAAGCGGCGGGAAACGAGTCCTTTATCTGNTGGCGACGGCCGTCCTCGTCTGGTCGGGTCTTTACATCGGCTATCACCGTTGAAGCCTTCCGCGCTCGGCCGGGGCTTTGCAGAGGCGATCCGGACGGCGCCCGCTCCGGATTTTTTGACCGTCGGCGAAATCGCCCATCCATAGAAGCCCGGCTTGGCAGGTGTCCTTCGACGGCCCCCTGCCATGAAACCGGAAGGCGCACGGGGCCGTCGGACGGAAAAACCGGGATTTTTGCGGCCGACGGCGCCGAAGGCCTAAATCATTTGTTTCAGCATCCGCAATTTGCCGCCCTTTGTTTCAAAAAGGACAAGGAGATGGCCCTTGTCCTTGGCGAGCAGGACGATGGGCATCGTGCTGCCGAGGGGGCTTTCCGGTCTCCCCTTTTCATCCTTGANCCCCAAAAAATAGTTTTTGTAAATCCCTTCCCAGAGCTGCCCCGTGATTTTTCTCGTTTCCGCGAGGGAAAAGCCCGGAAACGGCTTATTCCCGAAGCCGGAAAGTTTATCAAGGGGAAAGGCGTCGTAGTTTTCAATGGGGATCCTCAGTTCTTTTTTCGCCCTTTGCAAGATCCGCTCCAATTCCCTTTCCTCTTTTTCCATGGCTTTTTCCATTTCATTCCCCCCGGCGGGAAAGCGGTCGGCCGACATGGCGAAGGCGCTTTTGATTTCCCCGCCGGGCTCGTGGATCTCCGCATAGTGGAGGGAGAGGGCCGAGAGGTTTTCCGCCCCGGGGGCATGGACATCCTGTTCCGTTTCCATCCGTTCGGCATCCCTTTTCCATCGGTTCTGGGTCAGGATCAGCCTNCCGTCGGCGAATACCAGGGAAATATCCTGGCGCAGATACGCCTTTTCGTTCAGCCGGGAAAAGGTCCTGAGGAAAAANNNCCCTTTNCCGCCCGGGACCAGATCCGTTTTCGCGTCCAAAAAGTAATAGTTTTCGCTTTCCGGAAAATAGATGATCGCCTCCCGCGCAACTTTTCCTTCGGNAAGCTGTTTCAAAAAAAGGGCGGAAAGAAGGATGAGGGCAATCACCAAGCAAAAAATGGCCGTTTTTTTCATGGTCACCGATCCCCGTTTCTTCAGGTTACAAACATTATATGTTTCTTCGGGCGGCCGCATGTCCTCCCGCGGACCGCACCGCCGTCCGCCGCTGAGGATCC
>JGI26049J44785_1001288_pt1 | contig 12580 bp, 12 predicted proteins | sample HigsolmetaGSP11D_FD_44785 | JGI IMG/M metagenome (IMG submission 44785)
GGTGACCTCGGCGTACGTGCTGGCCGCCGCGAGCCTGGGGGTACTCGGGCTCGCGGCGGCCGCGGGTGGTCCGGAGGCTGTGATGTGGGCGTTTTTCCTGGCCAACGGGACGGCCACCGCCGCCTGGGTCTCGGCCTATCCGACCTTTACCGAGCTGTTCCCCACCCCGCTGCGTTCGACGGGGGTCGGGTTCTCGGTCTCGGTGGGCAGGGTCGGGGCGGCGCTCTCCTCGATGGGGCTCGCCGCGGTGGCCTCGGCGTTCAGCCTGACGGCGGCCTTCGGGCTGCTCGCGGGGTTCTGGCTCCTGGGGGCGGCCGGGATGTACGTGTGGAGCCGGAGCGGAGGGCCGGAGGGCTGCCGGGTGCCCCTGGAGCGGCTCGAGCCGGAGATTTACGAGAGGAGGGCTGGCTGATGCGAGTGGTCGAAGAGTGGACCGAGCACGAGAAGATCGCCGTCTTCGGCGGCGTGTACAACAACGCGCTCTCGCTCGAGGCGGTGATCCGGGACGCGAAGGATCGGGGGGCGGGAGCCCTCTACTGCCTGGGGGACCTGGGCGGCTACGGTCCTCACCCGGACAGGGTGTGGCCGCTCTTGCTCGAAAACGGTGTGCGGTGCATCGCCGGCAACTACGACCTCTCCATCCGGGAGGATCGTCCCGATTGCGGCTGTGGTTACACCGACGAGCGGGACAACCTCTACGCTCAGATCGCCTACGCCTACACCCGGAAGAACACCTCCGATGAGTTCAGGGAGTGGATGTGGACCCTGCCGGATCAGATCCTGCTGCACATGGGCGAGAAGACCCTGAGGATGGTGCACGGGAGCCCATTCGCGGTCAACGAGTTCTTGTGGGAGTCCACGCCGGACGAGGTCATCGAGCACCACCTGGAGGCGGCTGGAGCGGATGTCCTGCTGTGTACCCACACGGGGCTTCACTGGCAGCGGGAGGTGGGCGGGAGGAAGGTGGTGAACGTCGGTGCCATCGGCCGCCCGGCGAACGACGGGCGTACGGAGGTCTGGTACGCGCTGTTGAGCAAGGAGGGGGGCGAGGTGGGCGCGGAGTTCGTCCCGGTGTCCTACGATCACGAGGAACTCGCCCGGCAGATGCGTGAGGAGGGGCTTCCGGAGCCGTTCGTCGAGACGATACTGACCGGATGGTGGACGAGCTGTCTGGAGGTGCTGCCTCCCTACGAGCGCTCCCGGGGACGCTTCCACCTCTACAGGGAGGCTGCGGAGATCGAGGTTGGAGAAGGGCTCTCCTGGGGCGAGGCCGCCACCCTGCCGGACGACGGAAGGGATGTGGTTTCGATCTTCGGCACCCCGTTGTTCCCAGCCCACCTATGGGTCTATGCCAACTACGACTGCAACTTCAGCTGCCGCTACTGTTCCGTGGGCTCCAACCCCCATGTCAGGAGGCGGGCCTTCGGGATCGAAGAGTTCGAACGCCTCGTGGAAGAGGCCGAAGATCTGGGCTTCAGGCAGCTCTACTTGACCGGTGGGGAGCCGTTTTTGCTCCCCGAGCTCGGAGAACTCGTGGTGCGGGCGGTCTCGCGGATGCCCACCACCGTGCTCTCGAACGCCACGCTGTTCGGGGCGCCGAGCAAGCGCAGGGTGCTGGAGCGTTTCGCCGGAGAGCCCGGTTTCTCTCTGCAGGTCTCCGTGGACGGCGGCATCCCGGAGCTGCACGACCTCTACCGGGGCCCGGGGAGCTGGAGGCGAGCGATGGAGGGTATAAAGATCGCCCGCGAGATGGGGATCAGGGTGCGGGTCGGGACGACCGAGACACCGGAGAACGTGAAGGGTATCCCAGTCCTGCGGGAGATGCTCGCGGAGATCGGGGTGGCTCCCGAGGACCACGTGGTGCGGCCCCTGGTGAGGCGGGGTGAATCGGGGGAGGGGATGGAGATAGAGGGCTCGATGCTGGTGCCCGAGCTCACCGTCTCCACCGAAGGGGTGGCCTGGCACCCGGCCGGGGTCAACGATGCGGGGATCACGGACCTCCTGGTGAGCGAGGAGATCTTCCCGCTGCGAAGGTCGGTGGAGAGGGTTGTGGAGCGTTTCCTGGAGTACCGGCAGCTCGATGGCTCGCTCCCCCGTGCCTACCACTGCGCGTAGCGCCGGGATGGTGCGCATCCTCATCATGACCAAGGCCCCTCTCCCCGGTTTGGTCAAGACGCGTCTCGGCCTCGAACCGCACCGGGCGGCGGAGCTGCAGAGAGCCTCCATCATGGATGTGGTCGCGAAGGTCCGATCTCTGGGACCCGTCACCGTCGCCGGTTTCCCCGAGGAGCACCTCGGCCTCATAGAGCCGCTGCTGCCGCCCGGTGTGAGGCTGATGGCACAGGTCGGGGCGAACCTGGGAGAGAGGATGTACTCGGCGGCGGGGAGGCTGTTCGCAGAAGATCCCGGGCCGCTCCTGATACTGGGCACCGACGCCCCGACGCTGCCTCCGAGCCGTCTCCGGGAAGCGACGGAGGCGCTGGATGCCTGCGAGGTCTCCATCGTGCCGAGTCGGGACGGGGGATACGTCCTCCTCGGCCTCAGGCGGCTGTTCGGAGAGCCTTTTTCGGGGATAACGTGGTCTACGGAGGTCGTCTTCCGGCAGACTTTGCAGAGGGTGCGGGAGGCTGGTATCTCCGTCCGCGTCCTCGAGCCCTGGTGCGACGTGGATACTCCGGAGGATCTGCGCCGACTCGGAACGGAGCTGGAGGAGGACCCCGGGCTCGCCCCGCACCTGGCGGAGGTGCTCGGGGTGGCCATCACCCGGGAGGGCGGCATCCCGTGAGTGGGAGGCGAGTCTCGGTCGTGATCCCGACCCTCAACGAGGCGGCCTGCATAGGCTCGCTCCTCGAACGTCTTTGGGGAATGCCGCAGATACGGGAGGTCGTGGTGGCAGATGGAGGCTCGACGGACGGCACCCCGGAGCTCGTCCGGCCTCCGGCCCGGCTGGTCCGGAGCGAACCGGGCCGGGGGATCCAACTCAACGCCGGGGCGAGGGTGACTTCCGGAGAGGTGTTGTTCTTCCTGCACGCCGACGTGGTGCCTCCGCGGGATGCCGCGCTCCGGATGCTGGAGGCAATCGAGAACGGCGCGGTGGGCGGCAACTTCCGCCTCTCCTACCCAGGCGGCGGCGTCCTCGGGTGGTGGCTGGAGATCGTGGCCGCGATCTACCGCGGCTTCGGCCGCTACTACGGGGACTCCGGGATCTTCGTCAGGAGGGACGTCTACGAGAGGCTGGGCGGTTTCCCAGAGATCCCCATCATGGAAGACCTCGTCTTCGCGCGCAGGATGGAGGCTGCGGGAAAGACGGCCTGCCTGCCCGGCCCGATGATAAGCTCACCGCGCCGCTGGCGGGGACGCCCGCTGCGTACCCTGCTGCTCTGGGGTTTCATGCAGACGGCGTTCGCTTTCGGGGTGAGCCCCTGGTGCCTCGCCCGCCTGTACAACGTGCAGAACGTGCGGCGGAACGGGGAGGAGGGCCGTTGAGGGTCGTCCTCGTCGGCGGAGGGCATGCCCATCTGTACACCCTTCTGCGCACGGCGGAACTGGTCGATCGGGGGGGCGAAGTGACGCTGGTGAGCGACTCGCCATACCTCCACTACTCCGGGATGGCGACGGGTGTGATCTCCGGCCTCTACGAACCCCGGCGGTATCGCATCGACGTGCGCGGGCTCGTCGAGAGAGGTGGAGGTGTTTTCGTCCAGGACCGGGTGGTGCGGATAGACGCGGCTGAAAAGGAGATCGTCCTGAACGGGGGCGAGACCGTCTCTTACGATGTTGCCTCGGTCTGCCTGGGCAGCGAAACCCCTGGACGCGGGATGGACGCGTTGTGCATAAAACCGGTGGAGAACGTGGTGGAGATCCGGAACAGGCTCCTCTCCCTGGTACGTTCTCGCATCCCCAGGGTGTTGGTCGTCGGTGGAGGTGCCGCGGGTTGTGAGGTGGCGGCGAACGTCCTGGCGCTCTTCGAGCGGGTGGGGGTGCGAGGGGACGTCACGCTCACCGAGAGGAGCGAGGGGTTGCTGCAGGGTGCTCCACGGAGGGCACGGGAGCATGCTGGGGCGCACCTGCGTGCGAGGGGGGCGAAGGTGCTGACGAACACGCACGTCGTCTCTCTCACCGATGGTGTAGCCCGGACGCGCGAGGGCCGGGAGCTTCTCTACGACCTGGCCGTGCTCGCGACGGGCGTCGTACCGCCCGACGTTTTTCGAACCTCGGGTCTTTCCACGGGGAAGGACGGCGGCCTTCTGGTGGACGAGAAGCTGCGCAGCGTGGACGACGCGTGTCTCTTCGGTGGCGGCGACTGCATCNCCTACCGGGGAGAGAGNCTGCCCCGGTTCGGGGTCTTCGCCGTCCGCCAGGGGCCGGTGATCTATCGCAACCTGCGGGCCACCCTCGAAGGCGGACCTCTCGTCGGCTACAGGCCTCAGAGGCTTTTCCTCTACATCCTCAACTTCGGCGACGGCACCGGGCTCGCCGTCTACGGCCCCCTGGTCTGGCGTGGCCGGTTTCCCTGGAGGGTCAAGGATTGCATAGACAGGGGGTTCCTGGAGAGGTATCGCCTGGATGATGCCGATGTCTGAAAACCGGGACCGAAAGGAGCGGAGAGGATGCGGAGCAGATACGACCTGGTCNTCGTGGGTGGCGGGACGGCGGGGTTGGTGGCGGCCGCGGGAGGAGCGTNCCTGGGAGCGAGGGTGGCGCTCGTCGAGCGTGACCGGCTGGGGGGTGAGTGTCTCAACTACGGTTGCGTGCCGACCAAGGCCCTCGTCAGGAGCGCCGGGGTGGCGAGCCTCATGCGTCGCGCAGGGGAGTTCGGGGTGAAACCGGTGGAGGTCGAGGTGGATTTCCCGGCTGTGATGGAGAGGATGCGAGAGATGATCCGGGTGGTCGGCGTCCACGACAGCCCGGGGCGATTCCGTCGCATGGGCGTCGATGTGTTCCTGGAGAGCGAGGCCAGACTCGATGCACCGGGCGAGGTCATGGTGGACGGCNGGCGTATCCCGGCGCGCAGCGTCATCCTCGCCACGGGTTCGCACTCCTCCGTTCCACCCGTAGAAGGGCTCGAGNAGACCGGCTACATGACCCATGTAGAAGCCCTGCGGATGGAGAGTTTGCCCGGATCCATCGTGATAATCGGGGCAGGGCCCGTAGGCTGCGAGTTCGCGCAGATCTTCGCCCGCTTCGGCTGCCGGGTGAGCGTGATCTCCTCCTCTTCCCTGCCGCTCCCGAGGGAGGAGCAAGAGGTGAGCGAGCGTCTGCTGCGAACTCTGCTCGCCGAGGGGATCACCTTCCACGGTGGGTTTCGGGCCGAGGCGGCACGCCGGGAGGGCAAGGACAAGGTCGTGGTTGCCCGCGACGAAGCTGGTGGGGCCATCGAGGAGCGTGCGGAGGAGATCCTCATCGCCGCCGGGCGTGCTCCCACCGTAGACGGCCTGAACCTGGAGGATGCCGGCGTGGAGCTGGGAGAATCCGGGATAAAAGTGGATGACAACCTCCGGACCACCGTCCCCGGTGTCTACGCCGCGGGGGATATAACCGGTGGNCGCCTCTTTACCCACGTGGCGGAGTATGAGGGNAAGCTGGCGCTGAGGAACGCGCTGTTCCCGGTGAAGGCCCGGGCCGACTACCGGGTGGTACCCTGGACGACCTTCACCGATCCCGAGGTGGCGCGGGTGGGGTTGACCGAGGAGGAGGCCCGCANGGAACANGAGATGGTCGAGGTGTTCCGGCACCCTTTCGGCGAGGTGGACCGGGCGGTGACCGACGGTGAGACCGAGGGGTTCGTCAAAGTGGTGGCTGGCAAGGGGGGCGAGATCCTGGGCGCGCACATCATCGGACCAGGTGCGGGGGATCTCATCCACGAGTTCGTGCTGGCCATGCAGAGAGGCATCCCTCTCCGGCGGCTCTCCACCATGATCCACGTCTACCCTACCCTCTCGCAGGTCAACCAGCGGGTGGCGGACGGTTACTACAGNGAGAAGCTCTTCACCGCGACGAACCGTAAGGTGCTCGGTACGTTCTTCGGGTTGCGGCGGTTGCTCTCCTGACCTACCGTTCCACGCGGTAGACGTATCCGTGGTCGAAGGAGAAATCTTCCTCTGTCAGCAGCGTCACCGCATGCAGGAGAAGCCGCCGCAGGACCTCACCACCACGTGCCAGCCGCTGGTCCANCACCTCTTCTGGCTCCGGTTCGCCGACTCCGGCCGCCCGGTTGACCGGGAAGCCCACCAGCGCGTAGGGTATCTCCAGCTCCCCGGCCAGCACCGTCTCCGGCCCGCAGGTCTGGCTCACGGCCGCCACCCCGGCCGTCTTCAGCCACCCGACCTCGGCTTTCGTCTCGAACCGGGGGCCGTTGGTGCACCCGTAGACGCCCCCTGGGGTGAGGTCCAGCCCGAGCTCCCCGGCGGCNAGCAGTATCTTCTGCCGCAGGCGCGGCGAGTAGGGCTCCTCCTGGATCAGATGTCCCCGTTTGGGATCGTCCGGGTCGTCGAAGATGGTGCAGGGCTCGCCGCCCGGGAGACGGTTCTCGGGGAAGAACAGATCGTCGAAGAGGATGGGGGTTGCCAGGGGTATGGACGGGTCTACGGTCCCCACGACCGTGCTGGCGAGGATGGCCCGCGCGCCGAGTCGTTTCAGGGCCGCCAGGTTCGCCCGGTGATCGACGGCATGGGAGAGACGTCGGTGTCCCGCCAGGTGGCGTGCTATGCTCCCTACGCGCCACGGTCCCACCCTGCCGGTCGCGACCTCCACCTCGCCGAAGCGGGTTGCGACGGTTCTGCCCTCGGGTGACTCCAGGAGCTCCCCGACGCTCGAGCCGGTCATGATGCCGATGTCTATCACGGGGTCTTATCCCCTCCTTCGCTCCCGTCGATTCAGGTGTCCCACCGCCCTCCGCTCCTTCTACGGTGCCCGACGAACCAGGCCGTGAGCACGATGGCCAGAAGCGCGGCGGACAGTCCCCAGAAAGCGACGCCCGGGTGGGTGTGTCGCTCGCCCAGGCGGCTTCCGAGGAAGGTCACGATGATGCCGAGCGGGAGGATGCCTACCCCGGTGGTCCAGAGGTAGGTTCGCAGAGGGCTGCGCACGGCGCCCGCGGCTAGACCCACTGCGTTGAAGGGCACCAGCGGGATCAGACGCACCGTGAGCAGCGGGAACGCTCCTTCTCTCTGCAACCATTCGTCGAGCCGCCTCTGGTGGCGCTCGGGGATGGTGCGTTCGAGCAGGGGCCTGCCCCAGAAGCGTCCGGCGGCGTACAGGATCGAAGCCGAGAGCATGAACGCGCTCCAGGTTATGGCGAGCCCCTTCCAGAAGCCGAACGCGAGCCCGTTTGCCAGCGTCAGAAGCTCTGCCGGCAGCGGGATCACGGTGTGCAGCAGGATCAAGCCGACGGAGACCAGCGGGGCCAGGGCTCCGTAGCCTTCGATGATCCGGCGGACCTCGGCTTCGTCACCCTGAGAGACCGCACCGAAGAGGCCGGCGATGGGGTGTCGGACGGCGGGGATGCTCCACAGGATGAGGCCGAGGAAGATCAGCCCCAGCAACAGAGCCCACCGCCCCGTGAGCGCAGAGACGACCCGCAGGATGACCGATCGCTTCGCGGTGCTCACGCTCCCCGGCCTGTTCTCGATCGTTCGCTCATCCTTCTCTGGAGATGAGTCTACCCCCGAAAGAATTGGCGAGCACCACGCTGACGCTGGCGGCCATGGCGATCATGGCCCACACCGGGTAGACTAGCCCCGTTGCGGCCAGAGGGACGCCTATGCCGTTGAAGGCGAAGGCCAAAGAGATGTTCTGCACCGTCTTGCGGTAGGAGCTTACGCCTATGTGGTAGGCGTCGACCACCGCGCCGAGGCGCTCTCCTACCAGCACGATGTCCGCAGACTCTATGGCGATGTCGGTTCCGGCGCCGATGGCGATGCCCACGTCTGACTGCATGAGGGCCGGTGCGTCGTTGATGCCGTCCCCGACCATGAGCACACGGTGTCCCTGCTCCTGCAACTCCCGCACGACGTACGCCTTGTCCTGGGGCAGGACCTCGGCCCGGTACTCCTCGATACCAACCTCGCGCGCCACTGCCCTGGCGGTGCGCTCGTTGTCGCCGGTGAGCATCACAGGCTCCAGACCCGCGGCTTTGAGGCGCTCGACCGCCTCCACGGCGTCGTCCTTTATCCGGTCGGCGAGGGCTATGAGCGCGGCGGGCTCGCCGTCTACGGCCAGGGCTACCACGGTGTTGCCCGCCGCCTGCAACTCTTCGAGCTTTCTGCGCGCACCTTCCAGCTCGACCCCCTCGCCTTCGACGAACCGGGGGTTGCCGATGGCGACGCGGTGACCCTCCACCGTGGCCGTGATCCCCTTACCGGACACGGACTGGAAGTCTTCCGCTTCCGGCACCGGGATCCCCCTCTCCGCGGCGGCGTCCACCACGGCCCGCGCCAGCGGGTGCTCGGAGGGGCCTTCGGCGGAGGCGGCGAGACGTAATGCCTCGTCCTCCTCGAAGCCATTCAAGGGGACCAACTCGACGAGCGCGGGCTTGCCCTCAGTGAGGGTGCCGGTCTTGTCCAGAACTACCCTCTTTACTTCCTTCAGGACCTGGAAGGCTTCGCCCGANCGCATCAGGATGCCCTTCCGGGCGGCCATCCCACCACCCCGGATCATCGCCAGGGGCGTCGCCATCCCCAGGGCNCACGGGTAACCCATCACGAAGACGGCCAGGGCCGAGAAGATCGCCCGGCTCCAGTCGGGTTCTCCGGTAACCAGCCAGGCGCCCAGAGTCCAGATCAGGACGGCCAGAGCGGCGAAGCCGACCACGGTGGGCACGAAGACTTGCAAGACCTTATCCACCAGTTGCAGGATGCCGGGCTTCAGCGCCCGGGCCTCCTCGACCTGCCGGGTCACCTGCGAGAGGAAGCTCTCCTCGCCGACCTTCGTCACCCGCACCAGGAGCGTTCCGGTCTGGTTTACGGAGCCCCCGATCACCTCATCTCCAACCCCCTTCTCGTCGGGGATCGACTCTCCAGTAACCAGGCTCTGGTCCACGCCCGAGGTTCCTTCGGCGACCTCTCCGTCCACGGGGATCGACTCGCCGGGCCTCACACGCACCAGCTCGCCGGGCCGGACCTCCTCGAGCGGCACCTCCTCCTCGCNCCCGGCACGCACCACCCGGGCGGTGTTCGGCACCAGCTCCAGGAGCTTGCGCACCGCCTGGGAGCTGCGGGTCCTCACCTTCAGCGAGGTCCACTCCGAGAGCAGGTGATAGGTGGTGATGAAGGTCGCCACCGCGAAGAAGTCCGGTGTGGGGAAAGCCGGGAAGAAGTAGCCCAAGGAACCGCCCGCGAGCCCGGCGAAGGCCCCGAACTCCAGGAGGACGTGCTGGTTCAGGATGCCGCGCCGGAGGCTGTGGTAAGCCATTCCCAGGATATGCCGGCCCGGCCCGAAGACCGTAGCCAAGGCGAAGACGGGCATCACCACCAACATGACCGGGTTGCCTCTGTGGAACACCCCGACCCACATCAGGATCATCAGGATGAGCGAGGCCGCTGTGAAGCCCGCCGCTACCAGCACGTGGTTGCGGCTACCCTTTAGCCCGGCCTCCTCTTCCTCGAAGGAACGTACCTTCTCGGGGTCGCGCACGGTGTAGCCGAGGTCGAGTATGGTCTGCTTCAACGCCTCAGGCGCAACTTTGTCCGGCTCGTACTCGATCAGGGCCTCTTCGTGGGCGAGGTTGACGCTCGCCTCGTGCACCCCCTCGGTACGCTCCATAGCCTTCGTGATGGAGGAGACGCAGAAAGAGCAGCTCATGCCTCCGACCTCGAGTTGCAGCCTCTCTGTCCCGTTGGCTCCGGCACCGTTTGCCCGCGCCGGAGCGTCCGGCTCGTTGGTCCTGGCCGCCGGACCTTTTCGATGGTCCCCGGACGAACTCATGCCGAACTTCCTCCGGACTCTACCTCGTAGCCGAGCAGGTCCAACCTCTCCTCGGTCTGCTTTGAACTGACCTGATCCTGGTCATAGACGACCTCTATGCGCTGGGTCTTGTGGTCCGCCTCGACCTCCCTTACTCCGCTCAAACGCTTCAGAGCCCTGTCCACCCGCTCCTCGCAGCCCTCGCAGTGTAGCCTGTCTTTGCCGACGACCGTGAAAGCGATGTTCTTCTGAGCCATCGCGCTCCTCTCGTTGGGATTCCCGCCGGTAAGGGTTATAAAGCTTGCAGTAGATATAAGGTCAAGGCGAGATGCGAGGAGGACGAGATGTCACGGATGAGGATCGGAGAGCTTGCGAAGAGGCTGGACCTGAACCCCCAGACCATCCGCTACTACGAGCGCATCGGGCTCTTACCGGAGCCGGAGCGTACGGACTCCGGCTACCGGATGTACGGAGAAGAGGACGAGGCACGGCTACGGTTCGTAAAGAATGCCCGCGGCGTGGGGCTGACGCTTGGGGAGGTCAGGGAGGTGCTGGCCTTCCACGAACGGGGAGAAGTGCCCTGCTCGTACGTCACGGAGGTCATCGCCCGACGGGCCGAGGAGGTGGAGCGGCGTATCGCCGAACTGACCGAGTTCAAGGCCAGGCTGGACGTGCTCTACGAGCGGGCCCTTGAGCGACCCGCCCGGGAACCTCGACCGCACGGCTACTGTCACATAATCGAGGGTGAGCGTGGCGCCGGCCGCGAACTGTCGGGCGTGCCGCGCGCATGAAGCCCCGGTGGGGCGGACGCTCCCGACGGCGAGCTGGGAGCTCTTCCACTACTGCTCCAGCGGTTCCTTGGCGGTCTCTTTGGCCAGAAGGAACGGCACCAGCGAGACCAGCGCGGCGGCCATCACGTAGAAAGCCGGCACCAGCTTGCTCCCGGTAGCGGCGATCAGGGCGGAGAGCACCAGCGGTGCTGTTCCGCCGAAGATGGAGGTGGAGAGGTTGTAACCGATCGCGAACCCGCCGTAGCGCACGCGGGTTCGAAACAGCGCGGGCAACGCGGAGGGCATCGTGCCGAGGAGCATCACCAGCAGGAGCCCGAGTACGAGCAGCCCGACGATCGTCTCGAAGAGATGTCCCTGCGACATCATCAGGAAGGCCGGGTACGGCANCAGCACGAGCCCCACACACGAGCCCACCAGGATGGGCTTGCGTCCGACNCGGTCCGAGAGGCGCCCCACGAAGGTTATGAGCGCCATCAGCAGGAGCATGAGCGCCACTACGATGAGCAGTGCAGAGCCCTCTCCGATCTTCAGGACTTGCGAGAGGTAGGTGGGCATGTAGGAGAGGACGGTGTAGTCGATCACGTTGTAGACGATCACCATCCCCACNCACAGCAGTATCGGTCTCCAGTTCTGCGTGACGGTCTCCCGCAGGGGCGAGTCCGCGGTCTCCCCACGGTGCTCCATGCTCTTGAATCGTGGCGTGTCGTCCAGTCGGAGCCTGAGGTACAGCCCGATAGTACCCAGAGGACCGGCAGCCAGGAAGGGCACCCGCCAGCCCCAGGCATCCATGGCTTCCCGGGGCAGGAGTAAGGTCAGCACNGTCACCAGGGANGCGCCGAGCACGTACCCCGCGAGGGTCCCGAATTCGAGCCAGCTGCACAAGAAACCCCTGCGCCGGTCGGAGGCGTACTCGGCGATGAACGTCGATGCTCCGCCGTACTCACCTCCCGTCGAGAACCCCTGCAGCAGCCGCGCCAGGACCAGCAGGATGGGAGCCAGAATCCCTATGGAAGCATACCCCGGCAGTAGCCCTATGGCGAACGTGGATCCGGACATGAGCAGTATGGTGGTGGCCAGGGTGCGCTGCCGCCCTATCCTGTCGCCCAGGGGACCGAAAAACAGCCCCCCGAAGGGCCGGATGAGGAATGACAGCGCGAACGCCGCGAAGGAGGAGAGGATCTGCACCGTGGTGCTCCCGGACGGGAAGAAAACCCTGCCTATGGTGACCGCAAGGTAGCTGTAGGTGCCGAAGTCGAACCATTCCATGCAGTTGCCCATCGCCGCGGCGGCGATGGCCCTTCGCATCGTCGACTCATCTACTCCGGTTGGTGACGACGTCTGCGCTTCCGTGGACATGAATNCCTTCCATGGTAGCNTGCATCCGCGCATACCCGACCGGACGGCCGGGGCTCACGACGAACCGGGAGCTTGATCTGTTATGAATCCAACAGAGACGTTAGCATGGATATGCCTGCTCGTCAGGCAGGCTCGATGGTGGCGATGAGCCCCTCGTTCTGGAGCCCCTCCTGGTAGAGCTCGGCGAGCTCTTTGTGGCAGCGGGCCACGACCGCTTTCCCTCTGGTGTGGGCCTCGAGCATCAAGGAGACNGCGCGCGGGAGGCTCATGCGCGGGATGACCTTCCGCAGGGCGTAGACGACGTGGTCCATGGGGGTGTGGTCGTCGTTGTGCAGGATGACCNTGTAGGGGGGCTCCCCCGTGACCTTGCTGCGGGTCTCCTTCGCCGGTTTGGTGCCGGGAACGGTCTGCGTCATCTCACGTACCTCCGGTTACTCTCCTCGCTTTCTGCCGTGTATGAGGCTCACGACTTCTTCTAGCACCCGCTCGGCGTTCCTGTTGTTCGCGTATGCTATCTCCTTCGCGCGCGG
>JGI26049J44785_1001302_pt1 | contig 12460 bp, 6 predicted proteins | sample HigsolmetaGSP11D_FD_44785 | JGI IMG/M metagenome (IMG submission 44785)
GTATCTTACCTATGAGGGATTGAAACCCACGGCTAAAATAGCGAATCTCGCTGTGGATACGGCCAGTTTGTATCTTACCTATGAGGGATTGAAACTAACGGCATGGAAATAGATGTTCAATCCGCAAATGCCGGTTTGTATCTTACCTATGAGGGATTGAAACTTCAATTTGTTCAAGATGTTCGAATACGTTTTATACGTTTGTATCTCTTACCTATGAGGGATTGAAACCCCGCCCCTACCCTTGCAATTGAGGATATTTCCTCTGTTTGTATCTTACCTATGAGGGATTGAAACTGTTCCTTCTGTGTTGTCTCATTCGTTAATTCTTCATGTTTGTATCTTACCTATGAGGGATTGAAACAAGTATTCCTGACAAGTCGAACAGTATAGAGGGCTTGTCGTTTGTATCATACCTATGAGGGATTGAAACATAGATGGCATCCGGGTTCCTCTCTCCGGGGCGTAGAGTTTGTATCTTACCTATGAGGGATTGAAACAGCATCATGTCTCGGATTCTGACAGCTGGTACCGCCGTTTGTATCTTACCTATGAGGGATTGAAACAATTCCTTCATTGTCATCCTGGGCAATCTGTAGCCGTGTTTGTATCTTACCTATGAGGGATTGAAACACTTGTCGAAGACTCTCACGACCGCCAGCATATCCCCGGTTTGTATCTTACCTATGAGGGATTGAAACCGGCGTTCGTTTCTTCGTACACTTCGAGCCAATTCAGGTTTATATCTTACCTTTGGGGGATTGAAACTCGGCGACCAGCTCGCCCCCTACATTCAGAAGTTCGTTTGTATCTTACCTTTGAGGGATTGAAACCTGCATCTCAGTACATAAATCACAAGGCGGACAGGCGCGTTTGTAATCTTACCTTTAAGGGATTGAAACATCCATCTGTTGGGGTTCGCTGAACCCATCACGCGTTTGTATCTTACCTATATGAGGGATTGAGACTAAACGGAAACAGGATTCCTCTGAGTGGTACGGTTGGGTTTAAATTTTTGCCTATGAGTGATGAAAACATTCATAGAGACGGCCGTGGTAAACCGCACTCCGTTGTTGGTACTTACTTGTGAGCGAGCCCGAGCCACCTGTATGAAATCCTCAAGGTGTTTTGAAAACGGAGACCGGGCAGAAAAGATCATCTTCCTCTTTCATGGAAAAAGACCTGCCGTCATGGGCAGGTCTTTTCGCATGCACCGCTCACTCTTCATTCTTCCAAAAATCATCCGCCAGCAGCGGAACTGCAAATGATCAAACTTGAAAATACCGGCATTCCCCTTTTCCGTCATAGTAAAACAATAAATAGTGATCCTCACGGACGATTTTTTTCGACTGCAAAAAGGCCGGCAAGTCGATGGGCATTTTTTCCGCGACCACATGTTTCATCCATTCCCGCTCGGACAGGTTCTTCAACGCTTCCGGCAAATCGGACTGGGGCAGCCCGCGGAAGATTTCCGCCCGTTCTTCCTTCGTCAAACCGTCTTCCCACCAGATTTTCCGCGGCTTATAATTCAGCCGGGACAAATAATCAAATTTCATCAAGGCCAGGGCGATGTCCAAATCGCGGATTTCCGCATGGCGCAAAAATTCGAGGAGCCGGGTGAACAGGTCTTCCAGCTGATGGCCGATTTTGGACCATCCCCTGTCCGCCCAATAGATGCCGAACTGCTGAAAAAAATCGAAGGGGGTTTCAAAGGCGTAAGTCACCAAAAATTCCACCGTTGCGTCCATCCGGTGCCGGTTCCAATATTTGTCCAGGATGTCTTCCGCCTTTTTGAGCCGGGTGATGTCATCGAAGGACAATACGTTATTTTTTAAAATTTCGTAGGGTGCCCGGTCCATATAGACGTAGTCCCATTGCTTCGCCTGATGGCGGAGGCCGGTGCCCCGCAGCATTTTTAAAAAGCCGAGCTGCAATTCCTCGGGGCGGAGGGCGAACACGTCATTGAAGGTTTTCCGGAAAGAATCGTAGTTTTCTTCCGGCAGGCCGGCGATCAAGTCGAGATGCTGGACGATTTTGCCCCCTTCGCGGATCAGGCGGACCGTCCGCGCCAGCTTTTCAAAGTTTTGTTTTCGTTTCACCAGTTCATTGGTCAAGTCATTGGTCGACTGCACGCCGATCTCAAAACGGAACAGCCCCGGCGGGGCGTTTTGATTCAAAAATTCGATCACTTCCGGCTTCATGATATCCGCGGTAATTTCGAACTGGAAGACGGTGCCCGGCACATGTTCGTCGATCAAAAATTGAAACATGTCCATCGCGTAGCTGCGGCTGATGTTGAACGTCCGGTCGACAAATTTGATCGTTCTCGCCCCGTTCTTCATCAAGTAGCGGATGTCTTCCTTAATTTTTTCCCGGTCAAAAAAACGGACGCCCGTCTCGATGGACGACAGGCAGAACTGGCATTGGAAGGGGCAGCCGCGGCTCGTTTCCACATAGACGATCCGCTTGCCGAGATCCGGGATGTCTTCTTTGAAACGGAAGGGGGACGGGTGGTTGCGCAGATTGAGTTTCGGCCTGGCGGGGTTGATTTTCACTTTTCCGTCCTTGCGGAAAGCGATGCCCCGGACATTTTCCAACGGCTCGTNGTTTTTAAAACACGAAAGCAGCTCCTTAAAGGTTTCTTCCCCTTCGCCCATGACGATGCAATCCGCTTCTTTGAGCCTTTCCAGCCAATAAAACACGTCGTACGATACTTCCGGACCGCCCAGCACGATCTTGATGTCCGGATTGATCTTTTTGAGGATCTCGATCACCCGGATCGTCTCTTCGATATTCCATATGTAGCAGCTGAAGCCGATGACATCCGGTTTTCTTTCGATTAAATCGGCGACAATATGGAGTACCGGGTCTTTGATCGTATATTCCGCGAGCTCGACGGGAAAATCCGGTTCGGCATAGGCTTTGAGATAGCGGATGGCCAAATTCATATGGATATATTTTGCGTTCAAGGTCGCAACNACGGTTTTCATCGGAACGAAACTCCTTGAAATCGCAGTGATTGTTGCGGATTTTGGTTTTTCTNCCTTATTATTGTAGCCGTTTTCGCAATATTTTCCAATNCGGGGTCATGGGGCCATAAGAACAGCCTTGAAGTCCAAGAATTTGCGTAACCATTCCCGGAAGGCCGTGTTCCCCCGACCGGAGGCAGGATTTTACCAAACTTAAAGACTTGATCCGAGGGCTGCTCCTTCGGATGCGGCAGGGGTCCGTATGTTCCGCAAACATGAGGCTTTATCCTTTTCACGATCCCGGAGGGAATTCCGAAGGACGGGAACTCAGAAACGCCGCCGGTTCAACGTGCGGGATAATGGTAAGCGTTCATTCCAATGAAGCGGCTGCATGGTGCATGATCGATTTTTCACCGGCGGAGATCCGCGTCGCATTGTTCTAAACCGCGAACCGTTCCCATTTTCCCGGACCACAATGTCCAACATTGGATTTTTCCCCGTGATGAGACGGTTCAACATTCAAGGGATTATGTTCAACATTTTTGGAAAATGTTGAATATAAGGGTTTGTATGTCCAATAAAAAGGGAAAGTCCATATTTTTTATTGGTTCAAGGGAGGAACGTCCAACATTTCCATCCGAACGTTCAATATTTGGAAAAATTTGTCCAACATCCCATGGGAATGTCCGACATTTTCACAAATTGGTTCATCATTTTAACAATTACGTTCATCATAGAAAAAAATTTGTCCAAAATGAAAGAAAAAATGATCATCATCCCGAAAAAAACGTCCATCACCGCAGGGAAAATGTCCATCATCGCATCCGGTGTCCAACATCGGGGGCGATTGGCCTGAAATCTGTACCTTTATGACGGATACCGGGAACGGTTTTTCAATCGTTACGACTTTTGGCGGAGATATTGTTGACTGCCCGCGTGCCGGGCGGGCCAATCTCCGCGAAGGCCCGGAGGCAGCCGCCGTTCCGGGCGTTTTCACCCTTCCCCGCAAGGAGTCGCCCCTTTCTGGCCGCCTTCCCCTTCCGGAAACGGAAGGCTCCGGATCTTTCACGGGAAACGTAAAAAAATCGTTAAGGATTGTAAAAAAGTGCTTTATCATTTTAAAAATATGATGAATTTCCCAAAAGTAAAAAAAGAATGTGTTATATATTATTTTGGAAATTTTCCCGAACTTTTAGGGCTTTTGCACCATTTCATCGGAGGTGTTTTTTGCAAAAATAGAAAAGGAAGATTGTCCCTTTTCATTGAAAAGCGTGTCCGCAAACGAATTCCGACGGTTTGCCAAAAACGCCGCCTGAATTGAAACGGCCAAAGGAGGAAGAGGATGAGAAATTTTCTCGAACGGTTTTTGAAGGTTTTTGTCGTGTTTGCCCTCTTATTGAACTACTCGATCCCCTTTGCACAAATTTCCCAAGCTGCAGAAAATGAAAACGGCAAGGTATTGACGGTTGCGGAAGCGATCGCTGAAAATTCCGGACAGGCGACTGTCGCGGGATATGTCGTCGGTTACGTGAAGGCCAAAAACAATATTCAATTTGAAGCCCCGTTTCCGGATGATTATAATTTCGCCCTCGCTGATACGCCCGGCGAAAGGGATCCCGCCAAAATCTTGCCGGTGCAAATCACATCCGGTTTCCGCGCGAACTTCGGTTTAAAATCCAACCCCGGCATTCTCGGCAAAAAAGTCTATGTCACCGGTTCCCTCGAACCCTATTTCTCCATGCCCGGTTTGAAATCGCCGACGGATATCCGCTTTGAAGAGGGAACGCCTGAACAGCCTCCGGAAGAACAGCCCGGTGAAGGCGAAACGTTGACGATCAGCGATATCCAAGGGGAAGGGCACTTTTCCCCGTACAAGGACAGGAAAGTGAAAGACGTCCAAGGGGTCGTCACCTTTGTCGTGGACAACAGCAATTTTTACATCCAGTCCCCGAATCCGGACAACGACCCCGACACTTCGGAAGGGCTTCTCGTCTATAAAAGGGATCACGGCGTCCGGACGGGCAATCTCGTCGAAGTGAGCGGAACGGTAAAAGAATGGGTCATCACCTCCGGCAAAAAAGACGTGGACTTGCCCGTGACGGAAATCAATGCCGATGAAGTACGGGTCCTACAGCCCCAAGCGGAATTGCCGGAGCCGGTCGTCCTGGATCCGCCGGCCGAGGTCATCGATAATGACGGATTCTCTCAATTCGACCCGGAAGAAGACGCCATCGATTATTACGAATCGCTGGAAGGGATGCGCGTATCCGTCGTCAATCCCCTCGTTGCCGGGCCGCAAAGTTACGGGGAGATCCCCGTCCTGACGAAAACCGCCGAAGGGAAGACGTACACGACGGAAGGGGGCATCCTGTTAACGGAGGAATCGGCCAATCCGGAACGGATTTTCATCGATGTGTTCGATCCGAATTTTGACGCCAAAACCGGCGACCGGTTCCTGGGGACGGTTACGGGCGTGCTCACCTTCGATTACAGCAATTTCAAAGTTTTGACCGATAAAGATTCCCTGCCGGAATTGGCGAAGCGGGAATTCACCCCGCCGGTCACCCGTTTGAAAAGCGGCGGGAACGTCCTGACCGTCGCCACGTACAACATCGAAAATTACTACAGCGGGCTTGCGGAAAAAACGGAAAAGATCGCCAAGTCCATCGTGGTGAATTTGAACGCCCCCGACATCATCGGCCTTGTGGAAATGCAGGACAATGACGGAGAAAAGGATAGCGGGACGACGGCGGCCGACGCCAATTACGAGGCGCTGATTCAGGCGATCAAAGCCCACGGCGGCCCGGCCTATCAATGGACGGACATCGCCCCGAAGGACAAAGCGGACGGGGGCGCCCCGGGCGGCAATATCCGCGTCGGCTTCCTGTACAATCCGGAACGGGTGCAGCTTGTCCCCGGGAAAAAGGGGACCGCGGATGAAGCCGTTCAATTTGAAAACGGCAAATTGACCCTGAACCCGGGCAGGATCGATCCGGCCAATCCCGCCTTTACCGACAGCCGGAAACCGCTGGCGGCCCAATTCCGGTTCAACGGGGAAGACATCATCGTCATCGCCAACCACTTTAATTCCAAAGGCGGGGACGATCCGCTCTACGGCGTCCATCAGCCGCCGGTTTTGAAGAGCGAAACCCAGCGGATGCAAATCGCCGAAGTCGTCCATAATTTCGTCGCCGGCATCCTGGCCGAGGATCCGGAAGCCAATGTGATCGTGCTCGGCGACTTAAACGATTTCCAATTCGCAAACCCCTTGAAAAAGTTAAAAGGAAATATCCTGGAAAATTTGATCGACAAAGTCCCGTTGAAGAAAAGATATTCCTATATATACGAAGGCAATTCCCAAGTGCTTGACCATATTTTGGCCACGAAAAAATTGGCTGCCGCCGCGAAGGCCGACATCGTTCACATCAACGCACCCTATATGGAAATCCACGGGCGCGCTTCCGACCATGATCCGGTGATCGCCCAGTTCGATTTCGGCCAACAGCCGGCGGAAGAAAAGGAATTCGACCTGACGGTCATGCATACGAACGACACCCATGCCAATGTGGAACAATTCCCCTTCTTGGCCACGGCGGTGGATGAGGTCAGAAGCCGGGCGAAAAACAGCCTGCTGCTCCATGCCGGGGACGTCTTTTCCGGCACCCTGTATTTCAATACCCAGCTGGGACAAGCGGACCTGTATTTCATGAACGCGGTCGGCTACGATGCGATGACCTTCGGGAACCACGAATTTGACAAGGGATCCAAGGTGTTGGCCGATTTTGTCAAAGGCGCCAAATTCCCCTTTGTCAGCGCGAATATCGACTTTTCCAAGGATGCCCTGTTGGGTCCCCTTGTCGAAAAGGAAATCGGCCAACCGGGAGATGACGGGAAAATTTACCCGGCGGTCATCGAAGAGATTGACGGGGAAAAGGTCGGCATCTTCGGACTGACGACGGAAGACACGCCGACGATCTCGAGCCCGAGCGCGGAGACGAGATTCTCCGAAGCGAAGGAAAAGGCGGAAGAAACCGTCGAGTCCCTGGAAGACATGGGGATCGACAAAATCATCGCCTTGTCCCATCTGGGCTACGACAAGGATTTGGAATTGGCCAAAGCGGTGGACGGCATTGACGTCATTGTCGGCGGGCATACCCATACCGTGCTCGAACAAGGTGTGCTTGTCGATAAGGAAGAACCGACGGTGATCGTCCAAGCCGGAGAAAAATTGAATTATCTCGGGGTGCTGGATGTCACCTTCGACGAACGGGGCGTCGTCCGGGATTACGAGGCGGAACTGCTTCCTCTAAACGCGGACAATTACGCGAAGGATGCGGTTCTGGAAGCGAAGGTCCAACAATACAAGGCGGAAATCGACGAGCTGCTGAAAGAGGTGGTCGGGGCCACAACGGTTGATTTGGACGGCGAACGGGCCAATGTCCGGACGAAGGAAACGAATCTCGGGAATCTGATCGCCGACGGCATGGTATGGAAAATGAAGCAGTTTCTCCCGGAAACGACCATCGCTCTGCAAAACGGGGGAGGCATCCGCGCTTCCATCAAGGCCGGGGACATTACGATGGGCGACGTGCGGACCGTCCTGCCTTTCGAGAATACCCTGGTCGCCATTCAATTGACGGGGGAAGAATTGCTTGAGGCCCTCGAACACAGCGTCAGCGCCTATCCGGCCCAGAGCGGCGGATTTTTGCAAGTCTCGGGACTGCGCTTCAAATTTGATCCGGAAAAGCCCGCGGGCGAGCGGGTCTGGTTCGTGGAAGCGAAGAATGCCGACGGCAAGTTCGAGCCGCTGAAAAAAGACGCCCTTTACACCGTGGCCACCAACTCCTTCACGGCGAAGGGCGGCGACGGCTACGATTCCTTGAAGCGGGCCTATGAGGACGGCCGCATGAAGAATCTGGACATCCCCGATTATGAGGTGTTCAGCGAATACTTGCGCCAATTCGGCCCGGTTTCGCCCCAAGTGGAAGGAAGGATCGTTGCCGAAAAACAACCGGAAGAACCCGGTGAAGAACCCGGGGACGGAGGAACGGAACCTCCCGGAGGCGACCAGCCCGGTGACGGGGAACCGGGCGGTGACCAGCCGGGCGATGGGGGCGGCCAGCCCGGGGATGATCAGCCCGGCAGCGGCGATCAGCCCGGCGGCGGTACCGAACCGCCGGGGGATGAAACCGGCGGAGGGGAGCTGCTTGACCATGTCACCGTCCGGCCGGCCGTGAAAGGGAATACGGCGGCGATTGCCGACGAAGACATCGCGAAGCTCAAACCGGAAGGCTTGCTGACGGTGGAAGTGGACGCGGATACGGCCGTTCTCGCCCTGACGGCGGATCAGGTGCGGCTCCTGAAAGAAAAGAGGGCGACGGTCCAATTCAAGAACCGTCTCGTTTCCGTGGCAGTACCGGCGGAGGCTTTGCCCGATGGGCCGGTGAAAATTGAAATGAAAAGACTGCCGGATCTGAAAGAAGCCGTCAGCGCCGTTTACGATTTCAACCTTTACGACGGAAACGGGAACAAAGTGACCGGCTTCAACCCGCCCGTTACCCTGGCATTTCACGTCCGGGCGGACCATAAGGACAACTTGAACATGTATTATTACAACGAAGGGAAAAAACAATGGGAACTGGTGCCCGGCGCCGTCTACAAGGACGGTACGGTAAGCGCCCAGGTAAGCCACTTCAGCATTTACACCGTCTCCGATAAAGATTTGACGGAAGGAAACGGTAAAGCCGGCGCCGGCAGCCCCCTCCCCGATACGGCGACGGGCATGTTCCAGGCATTGGCGGCCGGCCTGGTGCTGATCCTTGCTTCCCTGCCGCTTGCGGCAAGGGTGAGGAGAGCAAAAGAACAATAAGGATCTCTTTCGGGAATCTCCCCAAGCGGGGAGGTTCCTTGTTTTTGCCCGCCAAGAACAGCCAACGGCGATTCCCTTTATAATTCTCCTGATTACAAAAAATAGAAATTCTGATAAAAAATATGAATAAAGATTGCTAATTTTCTTTGCGATTGGCTGCCGGGATATGGGAAAGTCTTGACGGGAACAGTTCGCCCGGTTGAAATGGAAGGGCAGGCGCAAGATCTTGGACGGTGAGAATATGCGGACCCTGATTCAATTGGAATTGAAAGCGGTGCGGTCGTTCCCCATGAGAAGGGACAAAACCTTTCCGGGGCGATCGTGGAGGCGCTCCGTGAAGCGAGGTGATAGGGCAATTTGGGGCTGAAGCGGCCTTTCTTGTTTTGTCCGACAACCGCATGTCTCATTTCCGGCGCCGCGCCGGCAAGTTGGCTTTCTGCCGGTCTTGGCGCAATCATCCGGACGAAAGAATGGGGGCGTCTGGGCTTTCCGGATCCCCGTTTTTTTCATAAGTTTCCTTTGGGAATCTCGCCCAAAAACAACAAGGTTCTTTTTTCATAAGGTTTTTCCTTTGCCTTTTTTGCAAATGTCTGGCCGGTGGTCAAGTTCTCATGTTTGTGTAAAATCCCGCTCCATGTCCCAGGAACACAGTCTTCCGGGAATGGATCCGCTTTGCGCCCGCTTCTTTTTACACAAATTTTTGGACTTCATCGGGCCGGGCCGGACAAAATCTTTCCGAAAAAAGATCAAGGGAATCGTCCGCCTGCCCCCGCGGACTCCGTCCATCCGATACTTTAGGGCAAGCAATATAGTGGAAAAAAATTTGGGGATCGGGTAGAATAATCTTCATGCAATTGCCGATATGGGCCCGCGCGTGGGCATATGAAGGGGGATTTTGCATGGATCAAAAAGGGGTCTTTTACGCGGCCCTTTCCTATTTTTTATGGGGCGTGCTGCCGGTCTATTGGAAAATGATCGATCATGTCCCGTCGGGGGAAATTTTGGCGAACCGGATCTTTTGGTCCTTCGTTTTTATGGCGGCGCTGATCGTCTTTTCCGGGAAGCTTCCGGCATGGAGGGAAACGGTGATGGGGTTCCGGAAAAGGCCGGAACGGGGGATCGCCTTGGCGGCCGCCTCTTTCATCCTGTCCGTCAACTGGTTTATTTTTATTTGGGCCGTCAATCACGGGCATGTGGTCGAATCGAGCCTGGGCTATTACATCAATCCGTTGATCAGCATTGTCCTCGGGATTCTCGTATTGAAGGAAAAGCTGAACGGGGCGCAGGTCCTGTCCGTGCTTCTCGCCTCCGCCGGCGTGCTCGTCCTGACCGTTTCCTACGGGCAGTTTCCCTGGATTTCCATGGGGCTGGCGTTGACTTTCGGCGTTTACGGTTTGCTGAAAAAAATGGTCAACGTCGATTCCTCCGTCGGTTTGGCGGTGGAAACGATGACGGTATGCCCCTTCGCCATCGGCTATATCCTTTATCTCATTTTCCATAAGGAAAGTTCCTTTTCCGTCCATTCGCTTTCCACGGACCTTTTCCTGATCCTGACGGGTCCGGCCACCGCTTTGCCCCTTTTGTTTTTTGCGANGGGCGCGCAGCGGATCTCCATGTTTATGCTCGGCATCCTCCAATATATTGCGCCGACCTTGATGCTTCTTTTNGGCGTGTTTTTCTACCACGAGCCGTTTACGGCCGTGCATTTTTGGGCCTTCCTCTTCATCTGGACGGCCCTGGCCATCGTCGTCCTGTCGCAAAGCAGGGGAACCGGCCTCTTTGAACGGAAACCGCTGAGCCGGTAAGAACGCCGGATCCCCGCGGCCTTTCTTTAATCCCGCCGCGGCGCTTTCCGGAAAGGAAAACCGGAAAAAGGCCGCATTCCTTTTCGCAACGAAGGATCGGCAAATGCCTCGACCGAGGGACCGGATGATCCCGCCCGACCGCTATGTTTTCGGCCCTCGACGGAAAATCCGCGGTTCCCCGCCGCTTTTTCGGTTTTTGATACCGCCGATTTCCGTCAGCTTGGCATTGAAAAAAACGCCGCTTGCATGCGGCGTTTTTGTTTTTACCGTTCGGGGAAAAACGGAAATTTACGACAGACTTTCCGTCCGGTCGATCTTGGCGAATTGGAACAGGGCATAGGCGACGGCGGAAAAGAACGCCCCGGCCAAATAGGGGAGGCCGGAATAGATTTGGAAAAGGGCGCCGCCCAGGGGCGGCCCGATGATTCGCCCCAGGGAATCGAAGGAGGAAAGCAGCCCGGTTACGCCGCCATGCCCGGTTTTGGAAATTTTCGTCAAAAGGCTGGAAACGGCCGGGCGGATGACCCCGTTCCCCAGGCCGAAGATCGTCAGGAAAAGGGCCGCCGTCGCAAAATTCTTCGTGAACAAGATCAGCAATAATCCGATGAAGGAGACGGCGATCCCCCCTCTGATGACCGCCGCTTCCCCGAGTTTGTCCGTCAGGACGCCGATCAGCCCCCCTTGCACGACCGCCCCGGCCAACCCCATGATCATAAAGATATATCCGAGTTTCACCGAAGTGAGCCCCGCCTTTTCGGAGGCGAAGTAGGCGAAGGTCGCTTCCAATCCCGAAAGGGAAATGGAGACGAACAGCTGCAGGAAGAACAGCAGGGCGACGGGCCCCTTCAGCAGGCTGAAACGGGAGGGCTCGTTTTCCGCCTTCGCCCGCTGCCGCGCTTCTTTCGGCAGCGATTCTTTCAACACGAAGATGACGAGCAGGAGGGTCAAAAGAGAACTGGTTCCGGCGATATAAAACGGCAACGAGAGGCTCGTTTTGGAAAAGACGCCTCCGATCGCCGGCCCGAATATGAAACCGAGCCCGACCGCCGCCCCGACCAATCCCATGCCCTTGCTCCGGTTTTCCGGCGTCGTGATATCCGCCACATAAGCCATGGTGACGGGCATGTTGGCGGCGGACAGGAAGCCGCCGAGGATTCTTGCGGCAAACAGCATCCACAATTTGTCGGCCATCGCCATCATAAAGAAAGACAGCGCCAGGCCGCTGATCCCGATCATGAGCACCGGTTTCCGGCCGACGGCATCGGAAATTTTCCCCCACATCGGCGAAAAGATCAGCTGCATCAGGGAATAAACCGCCATTAACAGCCCCAATTCCGCCGGATTGGCGCCGGCCGTTTTCGCGTAAAAGGGCAGAACGGGGATGATGATGCCGAAGCCCACCATGACCAGGAACATCATCAGAAACAATACCGGCATCGCACCTTTTTCTTTCACGGATGTTTCGCTCCTCACCGATTAAGCTGTTCCCCATTACAGGTGATTCAACCGAATCCATTTTACCCTATTTCCCCCGTGAAAAAAAGAAAAACCCGCCATGGTTTTTGCCGGCATTGTAAAATTTTCCCCGATTTGTAACAAATGGATCGGCAAGGGGCGGGAATATTTTTCGGTTGCCGGCCCCCTTTCTCCGAGGAATGGCGGGTTCGCCGGACCATGCACCGGCCGCGAAGGTTGGCGGGCCGCCGTGCCGCCGGTGGGCCGGGCTTCGCGCCCGTTCGCCGGAAAATGCGAACGGAGAGCCGGAGCATCGCGCGGCTCTCCGCCTCTTTCGCATGAAAACGCATGCGGACGACCGG
>JGI26049J44785_1001306_pt1 | contig 12447 bp, 10 predicted proteins | sample HigsolmetaGSP11D_FD_44785 | JGI IMG/M metagenome (IMG submission 44785)
GTTAATCTCTAAAAGCTTGCAAGCTCTTCCTGCCTGCAAGCATTTTAATAAAAGTTATGCATCAGTATTGTGCCATTTATACCAAATTTTTAATTGCTTAGAAAGCAGAAATAAAATACATCCTCTTACAGCTAAATTATATTATAAAGTAAATTTCCATGACAAGCATGAAGATTCAAATATTTTCGCCCTATATTGACAAAATATCAGTTACATGATGCTATACGCTTCTGATCTGAAACCCNTCTCATCTCTATAACCGGAACACCTTTGCCTTCAATAAAATCTTTTGTTATTATTACCCGTCCAATATTGTCATCCTTCGGGATTTCGTACATGATATCAAGCATTATCTCTTCCAAAATAGCCCTCAAGGCTCTGGCCCCTGTTTTCTTCTCCAAAGCTTTTTCCGATATAGCTTCCAATGCCTCCGGCTCAAAACTTAATTCCACCTCATCCATAGCAAGCAGGCTTTGATATTGCTTGATAATAGCATTTCTTGGCTCTTTTAATACCTTTATCATCATTTCTCTGGTCATGCCTTCAAAAGTACATAAAATCGGGAGTCTGCCCAGGAATTCCGGTATCATTCCGTATTCTCTTAGGTCATCCAAAGTTACTTTCTGCAAGATATTTGCATCATCATCGTATTTATCCTTAAGATCGGCCGTAAAACCGATTGAACTTTGTTTATTAAGTCTTGCCTTAATTATTTTTTCCAGATCCGGAAATGCTCCTCCACAAATAAACAAAATATTCTCGGTATTAACTGTCTTAAGAGGTACCATTGCATTTTTTGATGATGCTCCAACCGGTACTTCAACATTGCTTCCTTCAAGCAGTTTAAGAAGCCCCTGCTGAACGGATTCGCCGCTTACGTCCCGTCCGTTTGTATTGCGTTTTTTTGCGATTTTGTCGATCTCGTCTATAAATACTATTCCCCTCTCGGCCTTTTTTACGTCATTGCCCGCAGCCGCCAGCAATTTTGAGATGACACTTTCTACGTCATCACCTATATATCCGGCTTCAGTTAAGGATGTGGCATCGGCTATGGCTAAAGGAACATCCAGTAGTTTTGCCAGGGTTTTAACCAAATAAGTTTTTCCGCATCCGGTCGGACCTATCATAAGCATATTGGATTTTTCTATTTCAACGTCTTTAGGTGCCCCTTTGCTTATTCTTTTGTAATGGTTGTATACCGCAACCGATATGACTTTTTTGGCATGTTCCTGTCCGACAATATATTCGTCCAGCTTTGCCTTGATTATATGCGGGGCAGGAATCTTGCTTCTGTCAAAAGCAGCGGTTTCTTCCTTTAAGTCTTCATCGGTTTTTTCTTTCGGGTTGCTTGCCTTACCGATATTGCTTATGTCCGATACCCCGAGCATAACAGGAGGAAAACCTATCATGTTAAAATATGGATTATCGTTGTTATTGATTAAATCAAAGGTTTTCTGCATACAGTCCGCACATATATGTATATAGTTCGGAATATGCAGAATCTTACCTGCAACACTTGCAGGCCTTTTGCATATATAGCATACTTCCTCATCATTATTGTTATTATCTTTTTTATCGTTATTATTTTCTATATTATTGATTTTATCATTAAAATTGTCCTTATTGCTGCTCATCTTATCTTTCGACCCTTTCTGTATAAATGTCATTTATTTAAAATAATCAAGATATACATAATTATTTTTATATAGTATAACGTATATATTTTTTTCATACAATAATATTTCTTTGATTTTATATAACATAAGGGTTTCCATATCTTACTGCCTGCTAAACAAGTCAGTCCTATGGAAACCCAAATACGAAATTTAATAATTCTAATGTCAGTTATTTATTTCGCTTCTTGACCCAAGGATTGTCTTAACGGTCTGTTCNTTATACCCTCCGTCTATATGACGCATGTATTTAATTTCAACCTCAGTGCCTGCTCGGATACTTGAAACCAGTTCTTTCAGCTGAACGGCTGACGTAATCTCTATGTCATTTATATATTTTATGACGTCTCCTTCTTTCAATCCAGCTTTTTCAGCAGGGCTTCCTTTTACTACACTTGTTATATATACCCCTACAGGTATCCTGAATCTTTCTGAAACGTCTTCCGTTACGTCCGTAGTAGTAACTCCAAGAAAACCTTGTTCTTCCGGAGCCAGAATCTCCCGGCTCATAAGCTCATTTATAATAGGAATAGCTTTTGATATAGGAATTGCATACCCCATACCTTCAACCTTGTAATCGGCAAACTTAACCGTATTTATGCCTATTACTTCACCATTTACATTCAGCAAAGCTCCTCCGCTGTTGCCGGGGTTTATGGCCGCGTCTGTCTGAAGCAGTACCATAGTTTTATAACTGTAATTGTCTGAAATCTCTACTTTCCTGTCCTTTGCGCTGATATATCCGACCGTAATAGATTGTCCGTATCCCATAGCATTGCCTATTGCTATTGCCATTTCACCGACTTTAACATCATCAGAATTACCCAGCTTGGCAACCTTAATTGCATCAAGAGTACTTTTTTCCAGTTCAGATAAATCAACTGTCAGAACTGCCAGGTCTGCGGTAGCATCTGTTCCTTTTATTACCGCATTGGCCTCTGTATCGTCTATGAATGTTACCGTTATCTTGTCTGTTCCGTCTACAACATGNTTGTTTGTAGCTATAAGAAGTTCTTTCTCATCTTTACCGACAATTATACCCGAACCGCTTCCCCCGCTCGGAATCTCAATACCAAACCAGTTGGTGCTAGTAGATACACTGGTAATAGATACTATTGACGGCAATGTTTCTTCGGCCACTTTCATAACTGACGATTCCGGAACCGAATTTACCTTCCCAAGGTCCGTACTTGCTACTTTAAGTTTTGTGCGTACATTGCCGTCGGCCGATCCGATAATATAACTTTCATGATTTTGAAAAGCATTGGGGTTAAGTTTATAGTAAAGGAACTGGACTCCTATAAATGTAGCCCCGGCCAGTATTCCGAACAATAGNGCTTTTGCCAAAAAGCCAAAAACTTTTTTTGCACCTTTTTTCTTTTGCGGTTTTTCTTCATATCGGGGTATATGATGGTAATAATTATACCCGGTACCTGTCGAAGATGACATATTCTCAGCCCAAAAACTGTATTCAGGTTTATTATCCTGACTATTATTATTTTCTTCATTATCTATTTTATTTGGGTTATCGTAATCACCGTTTTGGTTATAGAAATCCATACATCTGCTCCTTTCCTGTTCCTTTTTAGTTAATATAACATCATTTTGTGTAAAGAATGTGAAGAAATACTGTTTCTGTAAAAATCATATTGTTCAAATAGACTTATTAATGTATTATAATAAATAGGCTCATATATAACCAAAAACAAACATTTTAACCTAGGGAGGGTTAAGTTGTGATTAAGGACAATCAAAAAACGCTAAATAGGCTCCATATATTAATAGATGCCACTATAATTGTAGTCTCGTTTTTGATTTCATATTATTTCAGGTTTTACAGTGTCCTTACTAAGCTAAGCCTGTTTAAAGTAGAAAAGGGTACCTATTATCCTTTATATGTATATATTCGCAAATGTCTTTACATTATTCTGCCGCTATATCTTATAATATATAATCAGGCTAAACTATATACTCCTAAACGGGTAAAGAAAAAATGGACAGAATTCTTTCATATAACTTACTCAAACTTTTTTGGAATGGCATTTTACCTCTTTTATTTATATTTAAGGAAAGAATTCAATATCTCCAGATACTTTCTCGGTATATTTACTGTAATTAATATACTCCTGTGTACGGCGGTCAGGATGTCCATCGCCTACGGTTTAAAAGTTGTGCGAAGGAAAGGTTACAATCTTAAGCATGTTATTTTGGTAGGCTACAGCCGTGCTGCCGAAGCCTATATTGACCGCATATTTGCCAACCCCCAATGGGGATATTATATACACGGTATTTTGGATGATACCATGGAAATAGGCACCAGGTATAAAAAAGTGCCGGTCATAGGGAAACTTAATCAGCTTGACGAATATCTAACCAAAATGAATCTTGACGAAATAGCTATTACATTAAATCTTAAGGAATATGAACATCTGGAGAAAGTAGTTGCCACCTGTGAAAAATCCGGGGTTCATACCAAATTTATACCTGACTACTATAGCTTTTTCCCAACTAAGCCGTATACGGAGGATTTGTATGGACTTCCTGTTATTAATATCAGAAATGTACCTTTAAGCAATACTTTCAACTGGATAACCAAAAGAATTGTTGACATAGTCGGATCATTAATAGGCATAATAATATGCGCAATCCCAATGCTGATTATAGCCCTTTTAATTAAGCTGACTTCAAAAGGCCCTGTTATCTTCTCTCAGGTGAGAGTAGGTAAACATAATAAGACTTTCAAAATGTATAAATTCAGGACCATGAGAATACAGACAGAAGAAGAAGAGGCAAAAGGCTGGACCAAACCCAATGACCCGAGAGTAACCGGTATCGGTAAATTTTTAAGGCGGACAAGCCTCGATGAACTTCCACAGCTTTTTAATATATTAAAAGGCGAAATGAGCATAGTCGGCCCAAGGCCTGAACGCCCTCAGTTCGTGGAAAAATTCAAAGAAGTTATACCCAGATATATGATAAAGCATCAGGTTCCGCCCGGACTTACCGGCTGGGCTCAGATAAACGGTTACAGAGGGGATACGTCAATAACCAAGAGGATAGAACATGATTTGTATTATATAGAAAACTGGTCTCTGGGTTTTGATTTTAAAATCATGTTTCTAACTATCTTTAAAGGATTTATAAATAAAAATGCTTATTAATAATGATATTAATTTAAGTATATAAGTATATAAGCATTAGCTTATTGATTGCAAGTATTTAGAATTATATATCGGTATACTAATTATCGTACATTAAAATGATATATTAAGATATAATAAAATCTGCGTATACCTGAAGACCATGTATGATATGCTTATTGCAAATGCCTTTGCATATCGCAGTCTTTAGGTTTTACGCAGATTTTTTATTTGTCCAGTATCAGCTTAATAATTCTCTTGGTTGCCATCCCGTCAAGGTAAGGGAAGTTTTCGGCATTAAATTTTCTGATTTTATCAATCTGGTATTTTTCTTCTCTTATAATATCAATGACTTCCGGGGCTGTTTCTGCTACAGGCCCCGGCACATAGCTTTTATAATCCTCATAAAAGCCCCGGCCTTTATCTGAGAATTTCTCCAAATCGTAGGCAAAGAAAATCATCGGTTTTTGTGTAATGCAGTATTCAAAAATTATGGATGAATAATCTGTAACCAAAACATCGGCAGCCATAATAAGGGAGTGCAAGTCTTTTTCGTATGAAAAATCATAAACATTCTTCAAGTCACTTTTTGCTGCCAGACGGGCAACATATGGATGCAATCTAAGTCCAAGGGCAAAATCTTTCGGAAGTTGTTCTGCCAACTCTTTTACCTGATATAAAGTCATATCTGAACTTAAATTGTCATCCCTAAAAGTCGGTGCATATAATATAAGTTTTCTATCAGGCGGAATATTATATTTGTCGTATATATAACTTTTATCGCTGTTTACTCCCGACCTTTCGGTCTTCCATAAACGATAGAGAATATCATCTGTCTTTGGAAGGCCTGTCGGATACACCCTGTCAATACCTACCCCGAACACTTTGGAATAAAGTTTTGCCGTACTCTTATTATTCACAATAAGATGGGTTATGTTTCTGTTAGCCCTTGCTTCCAGCACTTTTAACCTTCCGGTATTTACATCCTGGCCGAACTTCTTGATTGTACCGGTTCCATGCCAAAGCTGCACTACTTTTACATTCTTTTTTACCCTGAAATAAGCCATGGGAAGAAAAACATTATCCATTAAAATAATCTTAGCCCTGGCCAATTGATAAGGTTTTATGAAGAAAAAATTTAATACATGACTTAAATTTTTTACGGCTTCCACATCTCTTTTTGTAACCCTGTCAAACCGGAAACCTTTATTTAATTTTTCCATTTCCTTTTCAATAAGCCTAACATTGCTGCAAGCACCGTCATCATGGGTCATAATGCAAAAAACCCTTCTGTTTTGAACGGGAAAGAGCCTGCATATGTAGTAAACAAGCGCAAATAAAATGTATCCTACAGTCTTTACCATAATAATCCCACGACTTTCTTANTCCCAATATTNAAGAAATTACTTTAAAGGCGCGGTTTTTAAAATAAGATCAACAACTTTTTTAGACGCCTTTCCATCATCAGCATGATTAAATTTCCTGCAAAAAGCCTCATACTTTTCTTTATATAAATCATAATCATATACTTTTACGGCTTTTATTAATTCTTCCGTTGTTTCCACCACTGGACCCGGTGCATCATTAATAAAGTCAAAATAAAATCCTCTTAAGGTGTTCTTGTATTCTTCAAGGTCATAGCAGTAAAACAGCATAGGCCGTTTTAATATGCTGTAATCAAACATAACCGATGAATAATCCGTTATAAGCATATCGGAAACCAGATATAACATGGAAATATCATAACTCATGTCATAAGTATATATAAAACCTCGGTAGGGTGACCAATCAATCTGATCCATGACCAAATAATGATATTTTACTATCATTACGGTATCTTCTTTTAGCTCCTTCATAAGCAGGGAAAAGTCAATCCTGGGGTTGAATTTATATCTTCCGTTGCCATAAAACTCATTATCCCTCCAGGTGGGTGCATATAAAATTATCCTCTTGTCTTTTGGAAGACCAAGCATTTCTTTTAATTTTTCTATATCGTTTTTATTATTTTTATGAAAAAGAATATCATTTCTGGGATAACCTATTTCAAGTATTTCTTTATTAAAGCCAAAAGCCCTTTTAAATATCTGTGTTGAATATGAATTCTGAGAAATGAGGTAATCCCATGTTTGAGCATTTTCATAAAAATTCTTTTTATACTCATTAATATCGGTTTCTCCTGCCATATATACAGCATCCATATCCAAAGCCAGCTTCTTTAAAGGTGTCCCGTGCCAAGTCTGTATATAGGTACATCCTTTTCTTTTAATGATGTACTTTGGAAATCTGGAATCGCTTATCCAGGTACCGGCTATAGCAAAATAAAAAAAATACCGGAACCGGTTTCTTTTAATCTTTTTAGCCGCTCCCGGTATTTCAGTCTGCATATCCTCCAGTATAAAATAACAGCGGTATTTTTTATCCAGTCCCCTGCGAATCATTTCTTCATAAATTGCCTTAGGGTTCCCTGTATAATTTCTGCCCAAATTGCTCTCAAAAAGTATAATTTTTTTATTTATAGGGAGAATCCTTGTAAGTACTTTATAAAAAGCCAATACCATCTGTTTTATTAACGCCATACCGAATAACCTTACCTTTCATTTATTTGGTAAGTTTTTTATTATATAAGTCTTCCTTTATTTTTGTTGTGGATATTCCTTCCGTTCTCGGTAGNTATACAACTTCACAATAATCTTTCAGGAAATCAAATTTGCCTTGCCAGTCATCGCCCATAACAAACACATCCACTTTATGGTCAAGAATATCCTGAATTTTTTGCTCCCAGTTTCTTTCAGGAATAACCTCGTCTACATAACGGATTGATTCAAGAATAATTTTACGGTCTTCATAGCTGTAATACGCTTTCTTATTCTTAATNGCATTAAACTCATCTGTTGACAGAGCCACAATCAGATAATCGCCTAAGGCTTTGGCTCTTCTTAACAAATTAATATGCCCTACATGCAGTAAATCATATGTTCCGTAAGTTATTACCTTCTTCATTATTTTTAATTCTCCGTAATGGAGAATGTCCCTCCTTTGTCTGTATAATGGATGCAACAGTTATACCATTAATTTTAATATCATTATAAATTGCTTCATAAGCTAAATCAATGTATATTCTGCTATATTACCAATTTTATATCAATTATTATCTGATATATTATTTGATATATTATTTGTTATATTATCTGATATACTGTTTGGTACAGTTTCTGCTATACCTTCCGATTTATTTTCGGTATTTTCCGATGCATTTTCCGTCATAAATTCTGATAATACATCTGACTTATTTTCAGCTATAATATATACTTCATCTGACTTTTTATCGTTATCCTTGCTTATCTTTTTTTCCGGGTCTATGCCAATTTCATCACTAATCTCAACATTAACGGTTTTCTTTTTCTTCTTTTTCTTTGCCTTACCGTCCTTTTCCTTTCTGGGTTTCATAACCCCGGATTCTCTTTCTATAAACTTTTCTTCGTAAATTTTACATACTTCCTCTGCAGGCCCGCAGGCTACCAGACTTCCGTTATCCAAAATAATCGCCCGGTTGCAAATTGCCATAACCTGCTCAATGGTATGGGATACAAAAAGGACAGTGGCTCCTTTATCGAACATATCCATTATCCGCTTNTCGCTCTTTTTTCTGAACTTGGCATCGCCTACGGAAAGGACTTCATCAAGAATAAGGATATCGGGTTCAACTATTGTCGCTATGGCAAATCCCAATCTTGCTTTCATACCGGAAGAATAATTTTTTACCGGAACATGAATAAATTCACCCAGTTCGGAAAATTCCACTATTTCATCGTATTTTTCCCGAATAAAATCTTTAGGATATCCCAATACGGCTCCATACAGGTAAATATTCTCCGCACCGGTATATTGAGGGTCAAAACCGGCCCCCAGTTCCAAAAGCGGAGCAATCTTTCCTTTTACGGTAACTTTTCCTTCAGTAGCTTTCAGAACTCCCGCAATAATTTTAAGAAGAGTACTTTTACCTGCACCGTTCAAACCGAGAATACCAAGTCGGTCTCCTTTATTAACCGTAAAGGATATATCCTTTAATGCCCAAAATTCCTGGTATCTTAATTCATTTTTTATCAGTTTTATAACATATTCTTTCAAATTATCAACTTTATTTTCCATAAGGTTGAATTTCATACTGACATTTTCAACCTTTACAACTTCCTTACCCACGGTTTCCTCCATATCCGATTATTAAAATTAAATTACTAGATATACAATATAAATTTATCCTGTTTACGGTAAAACAATATTATTCCTATAATTAATGCCGCAAAGCTATAAGCCATAGAAATTTTTAAAGCCAGCATATCAATCGGATGCCCATAAATACAGTTTCTGAAATTGACAATTATGTGGTAAATAGGATTACAATAAAATACCCACTGGTCTTTAATTTTTGCTGCATCGTAGAATATGGCGGCTGTATACATAATCAGCATAAGAGTAACATCCCACAAATATTCCATATCCCTGAAAAATACGGCCAGTGTTGCCAAGATCATACCGAATCCTAGGCTAAGTATAAAAATTAAGGTTAACGGGATAAAAGAGTACAATATATACTTAGTCGGATATACTTTAAATATAAACATGGCACCAAGCAGCACTAACAGTGATATGGCAAAAATAACATATGAAGATAAAATATTGGATAGAGGATAAATGTACTTAGGTACATATACCTTTTTAATCATACCGCTGTTGCTGCGTATTGATTTCATAGCTTGCTTTGTTGCATGGGAAAAGAATGAATATAAAAGCCTTCCTGTCAAAATATATATCGGAAATGTATGATCCGACTTCCCACGGAAATTTATAAAAACAATGGTTAATACAATAGTCGTTAGAATCGGCTCTAAAAGTGTCCATAATATTCCAAGATAGGATCGTCTGTATTTCAACTTAATATTCTTTTTTGTAAGTTCCATTAACAAATATTTATACTTATTAAAGTTTTTTATTGCACTGCTCAATTCAATCGCCACCGTTTGCTAATATTTTAACATTTTAATCCCTGAATACCGATTCTACCACTTTCTTTGCGGCTTGTCCATCTTCCCAGCCACAAAATCTGTCATAAAATTCTTCATACCTTGATTTATATTTTTGTTCAATTAAATCGATGTTCTTTATGCTGTCAACCACTTCTTCGGTAGTAAATAACAAAGGCCCGGGTACTTCTTTTTCAATGTCAATATAAAATCCACGAAGGACATCCCTGTATTTCTCCAAATCATAAGTAAAGAACAGCATAGGCCTTTTTAAATTGGCATAATCGAAAAATACCGATGAATAATCCGTAATTAATATATCGGATATCAGGTAAAGCTCGGATATATCATCATACTTGCTTACGTTGTATGCAAAACCTTTAAAATGTTGGACATCTATGGAGTCTGCTATAAAATAGTGTGTACGCAGCAATACTACGTATTCATCACCCAATTCCTGCTTCATTAAATCCAGATCAAGCTTAAGTTCAAATTTGTATTTCCCTTTATCGTAAAACTCATCGTCTCTCCATGTAGGAGCATAGAGTATTACTTTCTTGTCTTTCGGTATATTAAGCCTGTTTTTTATAATGGCTGCAATCTGGTCCTTATTCGGAGAATGAAGAATATCGTTTCTCGGATATCCTGTCTCCAGAATGGTATTGTCAAACATAAAGCACCGTTTGAATGTTTCACTGCTGAACGCATTGGCAGCTATCAGGTAATCCCATGCTCTGGACTGCTTGTATACCTGCTGTTTATATTTAGGGGAAGCAGAATTTATATCCTCGATATCAAACACCAGTTTCTTTAAGGGAGTACCGTGCCAGGTCTGTAAAAATACGTTCCCTTCCCTTTTAACCATCCATACCGGCTGCCTGCTGTTAAATACCATATATCCGCAACGGGCAAGATAGTAATAGTATCTCAGACTAAAACGCTTAATTTTCTTATGCCTGAAAGGAATCTTGGTCCCCTTTTTGTCAATAATCCAAATACATTTATATTTACCCGGCATATTTGCAGAAATGTATTCGTATATATATTTCGGACTGTCCGAATAATTTTTTCCGAAAAAGCTTTCAAACAGTATCCAGTTTTGCATCATGGGTTTTTTCAGGAATACATGAATATATAAAAACTTTCCCAGTTCCTTCTTACTGCGTAAAATCTTTTTTAGTTTTCTGTAACCCAAATGCATTTTTACTATGCGTAAAGATTTGTTAATATCCTGTTTAATCAAAGCTTTTATTATACGGCGCTTATAACCTCTTAGGCTTTTTATAACCTCATGATTCATCCCGCTTACAAGCTTGCTCATTATAATAAAGTTGTCTTTACGCCATATGTCGTTTTTGCTTCTTTTAAGTCTTGGAGCATAAAGTTTTGCATAATATGTGATATATTTATGTTCGAATCTGATCATTAAATCGGAATTTTTAGGTATCCGCTTCTCTGTTTCATAATAAGCATCTATAAATTCATAAAAACGGTTGGGGTCCTTTATCTGAGATAGTGAAGGAAAATTAATGGCNTCGTTATGCTTTCTTTTAACATATAATGCCGTAAANTTCTTTTTAATTCTTTCGGTTTTTGATAATGCTTCCATCAAAAACGGAGTATCCGAAAAATATTTCAGGTTTTCCGGAAATCTTATCCTGTTTTCTTCTATAAAGCTTCTCTTAAAAAGAATATTTAGTACGGAAATGTTCCTAACGCCTTTCCTTTTACTTACCAGTATCCGATAGGCAATCCTGATTCTGGCTTCTTTCAGAAGCTGTCTTTCTTCTTCCGTAAGCTCATCCTCATTTATATACTCCTCAGATTTAACCAGCTTATCTAAATATTCCTTATCCTGCTTTAAAATTTCATATCCTTCACCTTTGTCACTGTCATTCTGATCTCCTTCCATCATTAACTCAGGATCTTCCAGTTCGTTTTCTTCACTTTCCAATTCCTGGTCCTGTGCTTCCTGCTGTTCCTGCAATCTCATAAAATATATACTTCTTTTAAACCATGTAGGCTTTTTCTTGCCGTAAACAATATCATCATCTTTTTCAAGAGCCCCGTTTACCAATTCCTCAATTGTGTTTTCATAAAGATAATCGTCACTGTCCAAAAAATATATATAATCACCTGTAGCCACATCAAGGCCCATATTTCTTGCTGCAGCCACACCGGTTTTATTGTCATCCAAATGGTATAACTTTATAGGAATCAAGTCTTTATATTCCGAAATACATTCCAAATCTTTTTGGGGTGCATGGTCACTGACAACAATTACCTCCAAATCACGATAAGTTTGCTCAGCCAAACTGTCAAGGCAATCCCTTAAATATGCTTCACCTTTATGATAGGGTATGATTATACTGACTTTCATCGCCTTCCTCCGATTGTATTGGATAGTTTCATCTGGTAACATACAATAATGATTATAGCACTTAGCTTTATAATGAGTCAAGGATACCGGGTTTTTCTGTCAGCTTTGTCATTCTTAATATTGATTATTAATATTTTTTCCTCGATTTTTTTTATTAGTCTATAACAGGCCGCGCAAAATAAAAAAAGAATCTCTTTTTGGAGATCCTTTTTATAAATATATATATTTCATTT
>JGI26049J44785_1001312_pt1 | contig 12420 bp, 10 predicted proteins | sample HigsolmetaGSP11D_FD_44785 | JGI IMG/M metagenome (IMG submission 44785)
AGAGCGCCGGCGGCATCCCCTGCCATCGCGTTCAGCCTCGGGCAGAAGGCGGAAGGCCCGCGTATGGAGCCAGATGGCTTGATCCAGTTCGTTGACCAGCGGGCCGACTGCGGCTACGTGATGCCAGACTTCCGCCCTGGCACGAAATGCCGGCAAACACTCCTCTCACTCCGGCAGGACCATGAAGCTTTTCCTTAAACTTGAAAACGCGGCGCTGCTGATCCTGGCGCTCGTTGCCTATCATCAGCTGTCCGGGAACTGGTGGCTGTTTGCCGTGCTGATCCTGGCGCCGGATCTTGCAATGCTCGGCTACCTTGCCGGGCCGCGCCCGGGTGCATGGTGCTACAACGCCGCCCATACATGGATCACCGCGGTGGCGGTATTGCTGGCCGGCTGGTGGCTGGAGAGCGAGCTTGCCGTGTCGGTCGGACTGATTCTCGCCGCACACATCGCAGCCGACCGCGTCATGGGCTACGGGCTCAAGCACGAAACTAGCTTTGCCGACACGCATCTCGGCCGCATCGGGCGCAATTCCTGACGTTTCGGAGCGGAAGATCGGTTGATTCCGTCGGGCGAGTGGTGTATGTGGCTCGCCCAAGGCTGCCATGGGTTCATGGCTCCTCATTAAACCACGAACGTAAATTCGCCCCTGTGGCTCCTAACGGACACACTCCCGAGGCGGTCCCGAACTGCCGGTGAGATGGGCGCTCTGACGTTCCCAAGAACGAAAGAGGATTGTACGATGGACCTTATCCGTCAGCTGGAGGCCGAGCAGGCCGCCAAGATCGCCGCCAAGCGCACCCTTCCCGAATTCTCGCCGGGTGACACCGTCCGCGTTCTCGTTCGCGTCGTCGAAGGTTCGCGTACCCGCGTTCAGGCGTTCGAGGGCGTCTGCATCGCCCGTTCCGGCGGTGGACTGAACGAGAGCTTCACGGTCCGCAAGATCTCCTACGGCGAGGGCGTCGAGCGCGTTTTCCCGGTCTACTCCCCGCTGATCGAAGGTGTCGAGGTTGTCCGCCGCGGTAAGGTCCGCCGCGCCAAGCTCTACTACCTGCGCGACCGTCGCGGCAAATCCGCGCGCATCGTCGAGAACACCAATGCGCGTTCGCGTAAGCTGAACGAGGCCGTGCGCCTCGCTGCAGCCGAAGAGAAGGCCCGCGTCGAAGCCGAAAAGATCGCCGCCGCCCAGGCGCTCGCCGCCGAGAAGGCTGCTGCCGAGGCCAACGGCGAATAAGAACAAACAAAGGGATGTTTCTCGGAAAGGGAGCTTCGGCTCCCTTTTTCTTTGCGCCTTGTCGTGCGCAATAATATTTCGGGACGACTCGCCCGATCGAAACGTTCGTTCGGATTGCAGCGCTGAGAAAACGCTGTTAATACACATCCCATGCTGAACCCAGTGAAACCGGCACCGAAGGATTTTGTCCTGCAGGACGTGAAGCGCCTGCCGGGCCGGTTTTTTGCACGCCTCGCAGGCACGCTGCTGAGCCGACTTACCTGAGCGGTCTCCATTCCGCATTCGGGCCCCAGCTTTCGGCTTTTTTCCAGGATTCTACCCATGAGCAAACCGCGCACGCTGTACGACAAAGTCTTCGACGATCATCTGGTTGACGAGCAGCCGGATGGAACCTGCCTGCTCTACATCGACCGCCACCTTGTGCACGAGGTGACCAGCCCGCAGGCATTCGAGGGGCTTCGCGCGGCCGGCCGCCGGGTGCGCCATCCCGAGAAGACGCTGGCGGTCGTGGACCACAACGTGCCGACCTCGCCTGACCGCAAGTTCGGCATCAAGAACGAAGAGAGCCGCATCCAGGTGGAGGCGCTGGCCGCCAACGCTGCCGAGTTTGGCATCGAGTATTACAACGAAGCCGATACCCGTCAGGGCATCGTTCACATCGTCGGCCCCGAGCAGGGCTTCACGCTGCCGGGCATGACGATCGTGTGCGGCGACAGCCACACCTCGACACATGGCGCGTTCGGCGCGCTGGCGCACGGCATCGGCACCTCGGAGGTGGAGCACGTGCTGGCCACCCAGACGCTGATCCAGCGCCGCGCCAAGAACATGCTGGTGCAGGTGGACGGCAAGCTGCCGGAAGGCGTGACCGCCAAGGACATCATCCTGGCCATCATCGGCGAGATCGGCACGGCCGGCGGCACCGGCCACGTGATCGAGTATGCGGGCGAAGCCATCCGCTCGCTGTCGATGGAGGGCCGCATGACGATCTGCAACATGTCGATCGAAGGCGGCGCCCGCGCGGGCATGATCGCGCCGGACGAGACCACCTTCGCGTACATCAAGGACCGTCCGCGCGCGCCGAAGGGCAAGGCCTGGGACATGGCCCGCGCCTACTGGGAGACGCTGCACAGCGACGAGGGCGCGCACTTCGACCGCATCGTGAAGCTGGACGCCGGCAACCTGCCGCCGCTGGTCACCTGGGGCTCGTCGCCCGAGGACGTGGTCTCGATCACCGGCGTCGTGCCGGATCCCGACANGATCGAGGACGAGACGAAGCGCCTGTCGAAGAAGCGCGCGCTTGAGTACATGGGCCTGACGCCCGGAACGAAGATCACGGACATCGAGATCGACCGCGTGTTCATCGGCTCCTGCACCAACGGCCGCATCGAAGACCTGCGCGCAGCTGCCAAGGTCATCCAGGGCAAGAAGGTGCACGACCGCGTCAACGCGATGGTCGTGCCGGGCTCGGGCGTCGTGAAGGCGCAGGCCGAGGCAGAGGGCCTGGACAAGATCTTCATCGAGGCCGGTTTCGAGTGGCGGGAGCCGGGCTGCTCCATGTGCCTGGCCATGAACGACGACCGTCTGAAGCCGGGCGAGCGCTGCGCCTCCACCTCGAACCGCAACTTCGAAGGCCGACAGGGCTTCAAGGGCCGCACGCACCTCGTGTCGCCCGCAATGGCCGCTGCCGCCGCGATCGCCGGCCATTTCGTGGACGTGCGCGAGTTCCGCTGATCACTCCTGCCGGACGGGAGCCCAACTCCCGTTCACACTGTGTGACTTGAGGGCAGTTCCGGGCAGCCGGAACTGCCCTTCTTCATTGTGGCAGGGCTCCCCTAACGCCAGCGCGACGGAAAGCGTACGCGAGACGGAACCCGTCCTGCGGCACATTCGCTGGAGTGTGGGGAGAATAGACGCGCACCCTTGATCCCGTCCGGCTGAACGGCTGTAGTAACGCAGTGGTCTCACGGGCCGCTTCGCCGGCAGTCACCACCCAGGCTTCAAAGGGGCAAGTTCGTCAGACACATGTTCAGGTTCATTCATTCGAGCGACCTTCATCTGGGCAAGCGGTTCGGCAACATGCCCGAGGATCTGCGCGGGCGGCTGCGGGAGGCCCGGCACATGGCGCTGCGCAGGCTGGCGGAAGCAGCGCGGGCGCATGAAGCCGGGGTGATCCTGCTCGCGGGGGACACGTTCGACACGGAGACGCCCTCGCCCGAGATCCGTCGCCAGACATTGGCGGAAATGGCCTCGCACGCGCCGCTGCAATGGATCATCCTGCCGGGCAACCACGATTCGCTGCAGGCCACCGAGCTCTGGAACGCGCTAAGGGCGGAGGCGCCGGACAACGTGATCCTGGCAACTGAGGCGGCACCGATCGCCCTCTCCTCGGACGCAACCCTGCTGCCGTCACCCTGCACGACGCGGCGGCCGGGCCGTGACCTCACCGAATGGGTGGACCAGGCCGCCACGCCTGAGCGCAGCATCCGCATCTGTCTTGCCCACGGCGGCATTCTCGACTTCTCCGAGGATGGCGACGCCTCCGGCATCATCGCGCCTGACCGGGCGCGGCGCGCGGGACTCGACTATCTGGCGCTCGGCGACTGGCACGGGACAATGTCCGTTGACCCCCGCACCTGGTACAGCGGAACGCCGGAACCGGACCAGTTCAAGCACAATGCGCCGGGGCGGGCGCTGGCGGTGACAATACCTGCCGCGGGCGCGGAACCCGTCGTGACGCCGGTCGAAACCGGAACCTTCTCGTGGAGCATCTGCGACCTGCACCTGCTCGCCGAGGACGATCCGGTGGCCCTGCTGCAAAGTCTGCTGCCGGAAGGCGTGCAGCGGCGGCAGACGTTGATGAAGCTGTTCGCCCGGGGCCGCTGCCATCCGGAAGAACGGGCGGCGCTGGCGGCGGCCATCGAACATGCCGCGCCCGAGTTCGCCTTTCTCGAACTGGAGGACGAGGCGCTGGAAACGGAGTGCGAGGCCACCGACCTCGACCTGATCGACCGTAACGGAGCGCTGCGCATCGCAGCGGACGCGCTGCTTGCCGAAAGCGAGAACGAGACACTGTCCGCGGACGACCGCAGGGTCGCCAAGGACGCGCTGCTTCGCCTGTTCGCCTATGCCCAGAAGATAAGCTCATGAAGATCTCGGCCATCAGACTGCACAATGTCCGGAAGTTTGCCGGCAAGGGCGTGGCCCTCGAGAACATCCGCGAGGGCGTGAACGTCTTCTGCGCGGCCAACGAGCACGGCAAGTCAACGAGCTTCGAGGCGTTGCGGGCGCTGTTCTTCCAGCCGCACACGAGCGCCTCGAAAGACATCAAGAGCCTGCAGCCCTACAGCGGCGGCAGCCCGCTGGTGCAGGCGGACATCGACACCGGCAAGGGCCGCTACCGGCTCACGAAGCGATTTCTGAGCGGCCGCACGGCCAGGGTGATCGACCTCGACCGAGGACGGCTGGTGGCGCAAGCGGATGAGGCCGAGAATTTCATCGCCGATCTCGTGAAGAGTGGAAATGCAGCACCTGCCGGGCTGCTCTGGGTGCGCCAGGGCGTGACAGGGCTCGAGCCGCGCGACAAGAAGTCGGAAGATGACGAGAAGCGCATCCGCGAGACGCTGCTCACCTCTGTGCAGGGCGAGGTCGAGGCGATCACCGGCGGGCGACGCATGGCGGCCATCATTGCCGAGTGCTCGAAGGAGCTAGACGAGCTGATATCTGAGGCTCAGAAGCGTCCGAGAGGCCCGTATGACGAGGCGCTAAAGGAACGCGACCGCCTCGCGGCGTTGGAGGCGGATCTGCGCGCCAAGGTAATCCAGCTGCGGCAGGAGCTCGACCAGCGGGTCCAGGTGCAGAAGCGGCTCACGGTGCTGGACGATCCCGAGGAAGAGGCCGCGCGCCGCTCGGCGGTGGAGAAAGCCACGACGGCATTCCAGGCCGCGCGGGCTCATGAGCAGACGCTGAAGGCGGCCGAGTCCGACGCCAAGCTGACGCAGGCGCAGCTTGAAGCGGCCGAAGGCGCGTTCACGGCCTTTCGCGAGGCGAAGAAGCGGGCGGGCGAACTCGCAGCAGCTCTCGCGGCGGTCGAAAAGGAACGGCAGGCCGCGCAGGACCGGCGTAACCAGGCAGCGGAGGCGATGAACCAGGCGCTCGCCGAAGCGCAGGCAACAGAGGCGGAAGAGCGTGAAGCGCGCGAGCTGCTGGAGCGGCTCGATGCTGCGCTGAAGGCGCGTGAAGCCGCGCGGGAGCTGGCCGCGCTCAAGGAGCGCCTGCAGCAGGCGGAAGCCATCCGGGCGCAGCATGAGGCGCTTGCAGCCGAGCTGGATACCATCACCCTGCCGGGAGGGCTGGTCGACGAGCTTCGGACCCTCGAAGTGGAACTCGCCGGCCTGCGGGCGGCCAAGGAGGCGAGCCTGCCCACCGTTCGGATGCAGTACCGCGACGGGGCGATCATTTCCGTCGCCGTCGGCGGCAAGCGGCTCGAACACGGAGAGGAACGCAGTTTCGAGGACACTCTCGAGGTGGACATCGAGGGCGCGGGCACGCTGGTGCTTCGCTCCAACCGTTCGGCGGATGCAGACACCAAGCTCAACCGCAAGGAAGAGGAGCGGCGGAAACTGCTGCAGTCGGCGAATGTGGCCGATCTGGCCGAGGCGCAAGCCCGGGAGGCCCGCTCGCAGTCGATCCGCTCCGACCTCCGCCAGCTCGAACTGCAGCTCAAGCATCTTGCGCCGGAGGGACTCGCGAAGCTGCGCGCGGAGATCGCGCAGCGGGAGGCGCTGGGCGCCAGCGTGCCGGAGGTCGAGGGCGATCCTGACGCCGCGCGCGCACGGGCCACGGAAGCGGCGAAGAAGCTTGCTGAGGCCTATGCCCGCTATCGGCAGCTGCAGCCGCAGCAGGACGGCGCCAGCCAGACGGTGGTGGAGATCGAAAGGCGCCGCACGGCAATCCTGACAGAACTTGCGCAGGTGGAGAGCCTGCTTGGCCCCGTGGAGCAGCGCGAAGAGCGGGAACGGGCGCTGGAGGCCAGCTTTGTCGAGCGCAGGGAGGCTTTTGAAAGGGCATCGGCCAATGTGGAGCGCCTGCGGCTCAGCGCGCCGGATTTCGCTTCTGCCGAAGCCGCTCTGAAGCGCGCCCAGTCGGCGCTGGAGGCCGCAAACGGCGAACGCACGACGCTCAGGGAAAAACTCGCGGCACTCAACTCGCGCATCAGCAGCCTCGCCGACGAGGCAGTGGAGGAAGCCTGGCGGGAGACGCAGGAGGCGCTTGCCCTCGCCAATGCGCGCGCCGAGCGGTTCGAGCGGGAGATCAAGGTGCTGGTACGGTTGCGCAACGCGCTCATGCAATCGCGCTCCACCGCACGCGACCTCTATCTGCAGCCGGTGATCCGGGAGCTGAAGCCGTTGCTCGGCCTGTTGCTCCAGGACTTTTCAATCGAATTCGACGAGAACACGCTGCTGCCGCAGGCGCTGCGCCGGAACGGCCAGGAAGAACAGGTGGAGGCGCTGAGCGGCGGCATGAAGGAGCAGCTTTCGATCCTCACCCGGCTTGCCTTCGCGCGGATGCTGGCGGCCAACGGCAGACCCGTGCCAGTCATCCTCGACGACGCGCTGGTCTATTCCGACGACGACCGGATCGAGAAGATGTTCGACGCGCTCCACCGGCATGCCCCGGAACAGCAGATCATCGTGTTCTCCTGCCGGCAGCGGGCCTTCTCGCAGCTTGGGGGCAACGTGCTCACGATGACCGACTGGCAGCCGGAGGTGTGAGCCGCGTCCGGCAAGCCGGCGCCATCATTTCACGTCGGCGGGAGCCTGTTCCTGCCCGGCCTCGGAGAGGTCCTCCGCCAGCTCGCCCGGCACGTTGAGGATGGGCTGGGCGGCAGCGGCCACCAGATAGGAATTGATGAGGCGGAGGTCGCGGATCACGTCCAGGTGCAGGGACGTGGTGGCCGAAGTGTCCATGTCGCCCTGCTGGAGACGGCGGAAGTGCGACTGCATGGCGGCAAACTCCGCCCTGCGGAACTCGGCCTTTTCCTTCACCAGCATCAGGGCCGTACGCTCATCCTGCGTGACCAGCAGAGAACCTGCCATCTGCAGGTTCGCCAGAAGCCGGTCGAACAGGTCTTCGAGCTCCTTCTGGCCTTCCTTGGAGAAGTTGAGCCCGCGGCGAAGCCGCTTGTTCAGGTGGGGGATCAGGCCGCGATCCACGATGTCGCCCGCATGCTCGAGGTTGGTCGAGAAGAGCAGGATCTCGTTGAGCCGCTTCTTGTCGGCTAGGCTCAGCTCCTCCGGGTCGATGGAGGTGAGATAGGACTTGATCGCCGCGTTGAGGCTGTCGATCACGTTGTCCTTGCGGTGCAGGTCGGACAGGGCCTTGCGATCGGTGCCGGCGATGCCAACCTTGGCGCCCTCGATCATCTCGCCCAGAACGTCGACCAGCCGAAGGGCCTCGCGCGTTGCGGCGCCGAGGGCGACGACCGGCGTCTCGCGCGCCGCCGGGTCGAGATAGCGCGGGCGGGTCGGGTCGCTCTCGTCAATCCGCTGTGGCAGCAGACGCTCCAGCAGCCGCGCAAAGGGGCCGAGCACCGGCAGGAAGACGATCGCCAGCACCAGATTGAACGCCGTATGGAAGTCGGCGACCGCCCTCGCCTCCTCGATGCCATAGTCGGAGAAGAGGCGGGCAATCTCGGCCAGAAATGGGGTAACCGCCAAAACGCCCACCAGGCGCGTGAGCAGGTTTCCGACGGGCAGGCGCTTGCCGGCAAGGTCGTCGCCCACGTCGCTCTCCAGCACCGGATTGAGGGCCGTGCCAAGATTGGCTCCCACCACCATGGCGAAGGCCTGCTGCGGATCGACCATACCCTTCGTGGCAAGCGACATGATCAACAGCACGACCGCAACGCTGGAATGAGCCGCCCAGGTGAGGACGCCCGCGAGAAGAATGTTGAACAGGGTGGCGTCCGCGAGGCCCGAGAGCAGCCAGGAAAAGCCCGGCGAGTTCTCATAGCGCTCCAGCAGCTCGAGCAGCTGATGCAGGGCCATGATCATGAAGCCGAGACCGATCATGACGCGCCCGAGGTCGTGAATCCGCTGGCTGGATATCTGCCGGAACATCAACACGCCGATGAGGATCAGCACCGGGGCCACGGCCGCGATGTTGAAGGAGAGGACCTGGACAATGAGCGTGCTGCCGACATTGGCGCCGAGCATCACCGCAAGCGCGGGGGTGAGTTCCACCAGCCCGCCCGCCGTGAAGGCGGCCGCCATCAGGCCCGTCGCCGTGCTGCTCTGGAGGATGGCGGTCACGAAGAGACCCGCACCAAAGGCCTTCAGACGGTTCTTCAGCGCGTGACCGAGAAAAGACCGCAGGTCGGGCCCGAACGCGCGCTGGATTCCGGTCTGGACCATGCGCGTTCCCCAGAGAAGCAAAGCAATATGTCCGGCAAGGGTGACGAGCCCGATTACAAGCTCCATTCATCTCTCCAGAACAAGATCAACGAAAGAACAAGACCAACGACGGCGGTTACGCAAAAACGGCGCCGGGCGAACATATGTCTCAATCTGGGGCCGTCCGGGCGGCAAAACAAGGCACGACGGCGGATGGCTCCGCCGCCGTTCAACCCATCAGGAAAAGCCTAGCCGAAAAGTGGCCGCCGCACGAGCAAAACCAATGCGCGCAGGCCGGCCGGGACGCAATCCCGCTTGCGGCGCCGGCGTGCGGAGCGGTTCAAATTGACGCGAGGCTGCCCCAGCCGATCAGATGGGAGGCAAGCGAAGCCATTGCGCCATGGCCTCGGCAATAAGGTTGATCGACAGGGCGGCGAGCAAAATGCCCATCACGCGGCGCAAGACGCTTGCGCCATGTCGGCCCATCACCCGGGAGACCATGTCGCCCGCCAAGAAGAAGCCCAGCATCATCAGAAGGATCACCCCGAGCAGCGCCACGGTTTCAACCTGCTCGACGAAGCTCAGGCGATTGTTGTCGGTGAGAATCACCATCGCCAGCATGGCGCCCGGTCCTGCAATGATCGGAACGGCAACCGGATAGACGGCCAGGCTCTCGGGCGTTTCGGCGTGGACATCCGGAGACCCCTTGGTGGTCTGGCCAAGCACCATCAGGAGCGCGAACAGGAACATGATGATGCCGCCGGCGATCTGGAAGGAGATGAGCGATATGTTCATGGCCTCCAGGATGAACTGGCCGACAACCGCAAAGATCACCAGCACGGCAAAGGCCAGCGGAATTGCAATGAGCGCAACCCTGCGCCGCCCTGCCTTGTCGAGCTGATCCGTCACTGAGAGAAAAAGCGTCGTGTGGCTGATCGGATCCAGTACAGCCAATAGCGTCATGAACTGCGTGAGCAGCAGTGTTTGATCGACCAGCATGTTCCCCTCGCTTGTCCCGTCCAGGAAGACGGCCCTCTTTCATTATAAAGAATTACTGTCTCATCATGAGGGTGAGAAGGGGAAATAGGGCGCTTGACTTACATATAAGCCGGAAATTTCAATCATATCCGATCGCTCGCTGGATAATTTGCAATTGGTCCACCAGCAGGGATCGAGGCTAGACGCGCCGCTGATTCCAGCGCTGCACCAGCGAGCTGATATAGACGGTGAAAATGGGGAAGACCGTCATGCCGACCGCCGCCAACGCGGCGGCGGCCACCTTGCCCATGGCGGTCACCGGCACGATGTTCGATCCTACCGTCGTCACCGTCATGGAGGCCCACCAAAGGACCGCGTAATAATCCTTCACGAGGGGGTTCACACCGCCCTCGAAGACGTAGAAGACCAGGGTGATGAAGTAGACCAGAGAGAAGAAGCTCACCAGATAGGCGATGAAGAGGCCGGTGATCCGGTTGCTGACAACCATTTTCACCAGCATGACCAGCGCCGCGCCGCCCCGCATGATGGGCAGGAACCGGAGCAGATAGCGCGCCTCGCCGGAGAGCTGCAGCGACAGGAGATCGACCAGGCTGAGGTAGGGGATCGAGAGCAGGATCAGCGCCAGGTTGCGGAAAACGTAGCGCCGCCGCTCGGGCACCACCACCATGAACAGCACGATGTCGGCAAGGAAGTAGATGCACACCCAAAGCTGGACGCGGGCATACACGGACCCTTCCGCATAGACCTGGCCCGAGAACGTTTCCAGCGAGATGGTGACGAACAGCACCAGGGCCATGAAAACCCCAAAGGCATTGAGCACCCTGGCGGCACGCGCGCGCCAGGTGGGGTGCGTGCCTGCCCGGACGGTGGCTTCGCTTGAAGCCTCCGAAGCAGCGACGATCTGGTCCGCGGTCCTGTTCATGCGGATTTCATACACAAAATTGCAGCCGCTGCCGATGGAAAGCGAAAGATTCGTGAGTCACAGGCTGAAGCCACTGCCGCGATACGGGAAGAGACCGCAGGAATCGCCGCAAGAGCCAAGTGTGGAAGGGTCGGGGTCCAGCTGGCGGAGAGGGGGGGATTCGAACCCCCGATAGAGTTGCCCCTATGCCGCATTTCGAGTGCGGTGCATTCAACCGCTCTGCCACCTCTCCGAAAGCCGGGCGAAGCAGCCACGGCTCAGCCGCGCCTAAATAGCGATATCGGCCGCGCAGCACAAGAGCCAAAAATCGCCATTTCACCGCTCTCGTATTGACCGGGAAGTCCGCATGGGTTAAGGAGCTGGCCCATTCAGCGCGGAGAAGTCTGCGCTGGCGCTCGTGTCCTCACGGCTGCGAGAACCAAACCCTACGACTGACAAAAAGACGGCTGACGGAAACCCGCCAAAGCCGGACCGAACACTGAAAGGCAAGAAAGATGTTCGCAGTCATCAAGACCGGTGGCAAGCAGTACCGCGTTGCTCCGGAAGATGTTCTGAAAGTTGAAAAGATCGCAGGCGAGCCGGGCGAGATCGTCCAGATCGCTGAAGTGCTGGCTGTCGGCGAAGGCGCAGACGTCAAGATCGGCACCCCCGTTGTTGAAGGCGCCAGCGTTGCGGTGGAGATCGTCGAGCAGGGCCGCGGTCCGAAGGTCATCGCCTTCAAGAAGCGCCGCCGTCAGAATTCGCGCCGCAAGCGCGGACACCGTCAGGAGCTGACGACCATCCGCATCGCTGAGATCCTTGTTGATGGCGCCAAGCCTGCCAAGAAGGCAGCAAAGAAGGCCGCCGCCAAGGAAGCCGCCGCGGAGTAACCGGAACCCAACGGTTCCATAGTTTGCAGATGAACGCCCCGCGTTCATAACCGGAAGTCAGGCGTTCTCAAGGAACGCAAAGGAGTAAGACCATGGCACACAAAAAAGCCGGCGGTTCTTCGCGTAACGGTCGCGATTCAGAGTCGAAGCGCCTTGGCGTGAAGAAGTTTGGTGGCGAGCGCGTTCTCGCCGGCAACATCATCGTTCGTCAGCGCGGTACCAAGTGGCACCCGGGCGCCAATGTCGGCATGGGCAAGGACCATACCCTGTTCGCGCTCGTAGAGGGCTCGGTATCGTTCACGAAGAAGGCCAACGGCCGAACCTACGTTGCCGTGACCCCGGCACAGGAAGCAGCGGAGTAGCCGGTTCCGCTCAAAAGACACCGGCGGCCCATCCAGGGAAGCCAGTGTCCGGACCGATAGCCGGAAAAGGATCCAGGGGAGATGGGCCGCCATCTCCCCTTTCCTTTTTCGGAGGATGCACCGATGGTGCTCGAGAGCGAAGAAAGAGACGTCACGACCTCCATCGAATGTCCCGTCCTGGTAACGGAGCGGCTGGTGCTGCGTCCCCCTCATCCAGACGACATTCCCGAACTCGCACAGCTCGCCAACAACCGCCGCGTGGCGGAAATGCTGGCCCGCATGCCGCACCCCTATACCGAGGCCGATGCGGCGGAGTTCGTAGAGGCGGCCCGCTCCCGAAAGCTCGGCGGATGCCACTACGCCATCGCACTCTCCGACAATGGCGCCTTCATCGGCTGCGCCGGTCTCGACGACCGGAGCCACGGTCTGGAGATCGGCTACTGGATCGGGGAGCCTTACTGGGGCAATGGCTACGCCACCGAGGTGGCACAGGCGCTGGTGGATCTCGCCTTCCGGGTCACATCGGTCGAGCGGCTGTTTGTGTCCTGCCGCGTCACCAACAACGCTTCGCGGCGGGTGATCCACAAGTGCGGCTTCCAGTATGCCGGGCCCGGCATGATGGACACGCTAGTCGCCGGACGGG
>JGI26049J44785_1001335_pt1 | contig 12290 bp, 7 predicted proteins | sample HigsolmetaGSP11D_FD_44785 | JGI IMG/M metagenome (IMG submission 44785)
ATGCGGGCCAGCACGGCGAGCACCACCAGGAGCACCATGGCGATGACAAAGCCGCTCGTGAACAGCCCGGCGATGGACACGCCGGCGACGGAGCCGAGCACNATGAGCACGATCGAGGGCGGCACCGTNTCCGCCATGGCCGCGCCCGTGGCGAGCAGCGCGATCATCTCGCTCGGCTTGTGGCCGCGGCGCTTCATCTCCGGAAACAGCGCCGGCGCCACCGTCGCCATGTCGGAGACCTTGGAGCCGGAGATGCCGGAGACGAGGAAGAGCGAACCCAGCAGCACGTAGGACATGCCGGCCTTCACGTGGCCGAGCAGGGAGGCCATGAACTCGACGATGGCCTTTCCCATGCCCGTGGCGTCGAGCACGCAGCCGAGCAGCACGAAGATCGGCACCGACAGCAGGATGAGGCTCGACATCCCCTCGTCGATGCGCCCGATGAGCACGATCACCGGAACATGCGTGCTGAAGAGAATGAAGGCGATCGTCCCCATGCCGAAGCAGAAGGCAATCGGCACGCCGGCCAGCAGGCACAGGGCCACGACGAGGACGAGGAAGATGAGGATATTGAGATAGCCGAGCGACAGGAAGAACGGCGACAGAAGCCAGCCGACGAGCCCGAGCGCGGCGACGAGCACGACCGCTGCGGCAAGGTGCGGCAGGGTCGATTCGCGCACCGCATGGCCGACGGCGAGCACGAACATCAGCACGAGCCCGACGACNAGCGCCGAGGCGCGGTAGCTCATGGGAATGTTGAGCGCCGCGGAGGTGACGAACCACTCCTCCTGGACGTACTCGACCGCCGGCATGATCAGCGCCAGAATGACGGTGGCTACGATGACGAGCGCCAGCGTGCCGACGAAGGCGCGGTACCGTTCTGGCAGGAGGCCGAGAAAGAGCGTCAGGCGCAGGTGCTCGTTGCGATCGATGGCGATCGCCGAGCCGAGCATGGCGAGCCAGAGGAAGGAAATCGACGCCGCCTCGTCGATCCAGACGATCGGCAGCGACAGGACGTAACGGGACACCACCCCCGTCAGGAGCAGGCTGATGACGACGACGAGCAGGACTGCCGAGACAAACTCGACCGGTCGCATCAGGCGCGAGCCCGGCCGCGCATCGACGACCTCTGCGGGCGTCTCGAGCACCAAAGAGTCGTTGTTAGCGGCAGCCATCCTGCGCGCCTCCTCCCGTTTCCTCCCCGGCTACGCCCGCTTCTTGGCGGCAGGCCCTTACCGGGTCCACATTATGGTTGTTGCTCTTATGGGCGAGCAGTCATCGCACGGAGCCGCACGACAGGCAACAGTATTTCTGAAAATTTTAGGTCCACATGATGGAATTGGTGGCGCGCGAGCCGCGCCGGACGGGCCGTCGGCACAACCCGCCGGCCGCAATCGCCCCCGTCAGCTGCCGGTGAAGGCCGCCGGCCAGGCGCTCGCCGGGATGACCCGCCCCTCCTGCCGGGGCAGGCGCGCGAGAAAGGCCGCCGCATCCGGGGAGCTCATTGCCGTGGCGTAAAGATAGCCCTGGGCATTGTCGCAGCCGAGCTCCTGCAGCCGAATGGCCTGACTGAGTGTCTCCACCCCCTCGGCGGTGATCTGCATCTTCATGCGATGTCCCAGGTGAATCACCGCCGAGACGATCGCCTCGTCAGCCTCGCCACGCTCGATCTCCTGGATGAAGCCCTTGTCGATCTTGATGTGGTTGATCGGAAAGGCCTTCAGATGGCTGAGTGAGGCATAGCCGGTGCCGAAATCGTCGAGGGCAATGGAGAAGCCCGCTGCGTGCAGGTCTTCCAGCGTCGCGACCACATCGGCCAACATCTGGTCGAGGAACACCGCCTCGGTGATCTCCACCTCGATCGACGCGGTCGGAATACTGCACCGTGCAAGCGCCTCCTTGATTGCGCTCGCAAGGCGACGGTCGCTGAACTCGGCCGGCGAGACATTGATCGCGACCTGGACCGGCGGGAGGCCCTGGTCGAGCCAACGGCGCATGTCCGCCACGACGCGCTCGAGGATCTGCCCACCCAAGGCACGCGACAGCTCCGGATCCTCGAAGGCGACGCCGAAGGATGCCGGCGTGAGCAGGCCCCGCTGCGGATGATNCCAGCGGGCCAGNGCCTCGAAGCCGACGATCCCGCCGGAGGCAAGGCTGACCTTGGGCTGGTAGAAGGGAACGATCTCGCCCGCCCTGAGCGCGCGGCGCACGTCCTCGACGAGGGCGATGCGGTCCTCCACGGCCGCGCGCAGGCCGGGCGAATAGGTGACGAAGCGATTGCGGCCTTCGGCCTTGGCGCGATAGAGAGCGATGTCAGCGCTCTTCAGCAGGTCCTTGGCATTGGCGCCATCCTGGGGGAAGGTCGCGATGCCGATGCTCGCCCGCGTCGCAAAGGTCCGCCCGCGGGTCACGAAGGGCTCGAGAAGGACGGTGCGGATGCGCTCGGCAACCGTCTCCGCATAGCCGGCGGCGGGCGGCTCACGCACAAGCACGGCGAACTCGTCGCCACCGAAGCGCGCCACCACATCCGACGCGCGCACCGTGCGGCGCAGCCGCGCGCCAACCTCCGCCAGCAGCTGATCGCCCGCATCGTGGCCGAGCGTGTCGTTGACGTCCTTGAAATGGTCGAGATCGATGAGCAGCAGGCTGAAGGACGATGCTCTCTCCGTCATGCCGGCACAGATGCTCTCCAGCGTCTCCTGCAGGGAGGCGCGGTTGAGAAGCCCCGTCAGGCCGTCGAGGCTCGCCATGCGCCAGGCCTTCTCCTCCGCCTGCTTCTGCGCCGTGATGTCGAAGGTGACGCCGACCAGGCGGTCGTCGTCGACCCGCTCGCCNCGCACGGCGAGCCAGAGCTGTTGCCCGTCGGGCCGCAGGTAGCGAAGCTCGATCATCTCGGCGCCATCGGGCGAGCGGAGGAAGTCGCGCCTGATCCGGCGGTCCCCGGCATGAATGAAGGGCAGGATCTCCTCGACCGGCCCCGAGCCGATGCCCAGTATGCTCATCGCGTTGTCGCTNCGGGTGACGAAATCGGTCGCGAGGTCCTGCTCCCAGGCGATCATGCGCGCCGCCTGCAGTGCCAGCCTGAGCCGCCGCTCGCTGTCGCCCAGCGCGTGCAGCGACTTCTTCTGTTCCGTGATGTCGCGGACGGTGCCGATCTTGCGGACCGGCCGCCCGCAAGTGTCGAAGAAAGTGCGCCCCGTGGCCGCCACCCACCGCTCCTCACCCGTGTCGGCACGCAGGATGCGGCACTCGCCCCGGTAGACGGAACCGTCATTAGGACCGTCGGCGAAGAAACACCGCTCGATCTCCTCGCGGTCATCCGGGTGCACGAGCGTGCGGAAAGGAATCGCGCCCGATGGAGGCATCGCCGTCCAGGCCGAGAATGGCGGGCCTGCGCGTTCCATTCCCGGCGGCCTGTGATGAAGTCCACGTCCCAGATGCCGAGGGCGGTGCTCTCGACAGCCAGGCGCAGCCGCTCCTCGCTCGCCCGCAGAGATTCCTGCGCCACCACGCGCGCGTGGATATCGGTCAGCTTGCCGACCCATTCGCGGATGCTGCCGTCATCGCTGCGCAGCGGCACTGCGCGGGCTTCGACCCACCTGTACTCACCACTGCGCGTCAGGATGCGGAACTGTCCCTCGTAGGTCGAGCCGTCGAGCAGCGATGCCTGCCAGCGCGCGACAATCCGGGCGCGATCCTCCGGGTGGAGCGCCGAGAGCCAGCCCCAGTCCCGGAACTCGTCGCCCTCCTGCGCCGCAATGGACGCCCAGCCCCACTGGTCGGTGACGCGTCCGTCTGGCTGCGCGATCCATAGGACCATGTCGCCCGCTTCGTGAGCGCGCGATAGCGCTGCTCGCTGAGCGCCAGGAGCAGCTCGGCCTTCTTGCGATCGTCGATGTCGATCGTCGTGCCGAGCCAGCCTTCCACGCAACCACACGCGTCATAGGTGGGGGAGCCGCGGGATGTCACCCAGCGGTAGTCGCCCGAATGGTGCCGGAGACGGTAGTCAATTTCGTATCCGTCTTGTGCGCTGAGAGCCCGCCGCCACGCGAGCTGGGCACGGTCACGGTCGTCGGGGTGGACCCACTGCGCCCAGGTGTCGAAGGTGATCGTGCCGGGCGGAGCACCGACAAAGTCATGCCAGGCCCGGTTGTAGACGCCCCCCGAGCCGTCGGCACGGCTCATCCAGAGCATCTGGGGCGAGCCGTTCATGATCCCGTCAAACTGCCGGGCAAGATCGCTGCCACTGAGGCGCGAAGCCGCCTCGGCACCTGTTGCGGCTGGCGCGTGCCGCGCCGGCCGACGCTCCCCTTTCGGCATCTCGACGTCCTACTGCACTGACCACCGGACATCGAGCCCGGCCGGCTGTCCCCCGCCCCGTCGAGAGCCGGGCCGACGATGCTGCACCTCGCGCCCTCGATTTAGGCATTAGGTCAGCAGGAAATTCGTGAAGCAACACTTAAGCGGCCGGACGGGGCCAACTGCCGGCAGCCGCCCGGCCCTATTCCGCAGCCCGACGCCGTGCGGCGAGGCTGCGCTCCCAGGCAAGAGCGTGGGCCACGATCGTATCGAGATCGTCGAGCTCCGGGCGCCAGCCCAGAACCTCACGAATGCGTGAGGCATCGGCGACAAGCGCCGCCGGGTCGCCGGCGCGGCGCGGCGCGTGATTGACCGGGAAATCGACTCCGGAGACGCGCTTCACCGCCTCGATGACCTGAAGCACGGAATAGCCGCGTCCATAGCCGCAGTTGAAAACGGCGCTCTCTCCCCCGGCGGCCAGATAGTCGAGCGCGAGCACATGCGCCCGGGCGAGATCGGTGACGTGGATGTAGTCGCGCAGGCAGGTGCCGTCCGGCGTCGGATAGTCCGTGCCGAACACGTCAAGATGCGTGCGCTCGCCGAGCGCCGCCTGTGTCGCGACCTTGATAAGGTGCGTGGCGCGCGGGCTCGACTGGCCGGAACGGCCGGCCGGGTCGGCGCCGGCGACGTTGAAGTAGCGCAGGGCGACGTATTTCAGCGGATGCGCCCTTGCCGTGTCGCGCAGCATCAGCTCGGTCATCAGCTTCGACGTGCCGTAGGGCGACACCGGGTCGAGCGGCGCCGNCTCCGCGATNGGGCTCTCTTTCGCATCGCCGTAGACGGCGGCAGTGGANGAGAAGAGGAAGCGCGGCACGCCGTTGGCGACCGCAGCGGCGATGAGCGCGCGCGAGCGGACGGTGTTGTTGAGATAGTAGCCCAGCGGGTCGACGACCGAATCCGGCACCACGATGGACCCGGCGAAGTGCACGATGGCGTCGACGCCGTGCTCGCGGATCACGCGGCCGACGAGATCCTCGTCACCGCAATCGCCCTCGACGAAGACGGCCTCGGGATGGACCGCCCAGCGGAAGCCCGTGCTCAGGTTGTCGAGCACCACGACATTGCGCCCCGCATCGCGCACGGCGAGCACCATGTGGCTGCCGATATAGCCCGCGCCGCCCGTCACCAGAACCGTCATCGCACCCTCTTTTGTTCGTTGCCGCCTTCACCATGGCATATCAGCCGTCGCGCCTCAGTTCCATTGGTACCCGGACGAGATCGCGGTCCCACGTGACCTTGCAGTTTCTGAGCTGATAACGCGTGAGATAGAGATAGCCGCGCTCGCCGAAATCCTCATAGGAGAAGGTTGTCGCCTCGGGGTCGATGAGCGAGGGATAGAAATAGGCGTGACGCTCGTTGCAGGACTTGTCCCACAGGAGCTGTGCCCGCATGACGAGCCGCGGCTCGCTCCACGTGATGAGGTCGCGTGAGGTGGAGGTGAAGAAGCCCTCGGCCACGCTCCCGTCCGGCAGCCTGCGCTTGTCGCCGAACACCGCCATCACCTCGCCGCTGCTGCGCAGGGTGACGAGCCCGCCGATCATGCGGCCGATGATCTGCGGCGCCACCGGCGTGCAGGTGTGCGCGGCCGGATCGTCCACCGCATCGCGGAAGGGATCGACGAAACGGACCGAAAAGTCGTGCCCGTCCCATGCCCGCCATGAGGAGGGGTCGCCGAGCGTTTTCGTCCGGATCAGGCAGGCGCCGCGCTTCTGCGCCCGGTAGCCGTCGGCGAAGATGAAGGCATAGTACCAGCCGTTGCGCTCGATGATGTTGGTGGGGTTCGCGTAGCCGACGCGCGCGTTGCGATCGGTCGGGAAGCCGTAGGGCAGGGTCGCCACCACGGGCGGCCCGTCCCCTTCCGGCCGGAAGCTGCGGCCGCCGTCTCGCGAGACGAGGCCAGTGACGGTGTTGAGCAGGCAGGCGCTGTACTTGCCGGCCGGGCACTGGCCAGGCGTTCGCTCGCCGCGCAGCTCCGTATGGGCGAGCGCAAAAACCGTGCGCCCGTCGCGCGTGTAGACACCGCTGATCCAGCTGAGGTCGTCGAAGGCGGCGAGCTTCGGCGAGCGACCGGCCTCGTAGACCACCGCGCAGCTCGGCACCACGGCATCGAGGCTGGGGCCGAGCAGGGCACGGTTGTCGTTGTGGCTGATGATCAGCCGCACCTCGCCGTCGGCATTGCGGAATGCCCGCGCCGGGGCGTCCGGCACATGGCTCTTGACGCAGGCATCGCGGGACCAGTCGAAAACAGTCTCGACCGGCCCCGTCGGCACGAGGAAATAGCCGCCGGCCGGCTCGGCGCGGGCCGGGGCGAGCGCGAGCCCGGCCGCCAGCACCGCGACGGCGGCAACAACAAATCCCCTCGCACCGGCCGCCATCACGCCACCTTGCGCGCCGGCTCCGGCGCCTTCTGCATGACGTCGACCATCTTGGTGTCGGCGCCGTTCTCCACCAGAAACTGCCGCATCTCGCGATAGGTATGGTGATAGGCCCGGTTGAACTTGTCGAACAGCGACTGGTCCCAGTACTCCTCGAGCACGAAGTCCTTTCCCGAAAAGACGTCGAAGCTCGGGATCTGGAAGGTCTCGGCAAATTCCACCGTGCGGCTGTCGTAGGTGAAGTAGATGGACGGGGTGCCGTTCGACAGCGCCATCAGGTTGCCGTGCAGGCGATAGCCAAGGACGACGTCCTTCTGCTGCACCAGAGCCTCGTAGTCGGCGACGACGTCNGAATAGAACAGCCGCTCGCGGTGCAGCTTCTCCATCACCTCNTCGAGGTACCACTCNGAGACCCACTTGTTGGCCCTNAGCGCCGCGAAGGCCTCCTCCTTCTGCTCCGGTGTGCCGAAGACGATCTTCTTCTCCTCCACCTCGCCCTGGGCCATGAGCACCACGTCGAAGCGCTCGGCCAGCGACTTCACGAGGTCGCGGTGGAACGTGAGGTAGCGCTTGATGTCCTGCGCGTAGGCGGGCGAGACNTCCCGGCGCATGGTGACACCGACGTATTTCACCGTCTCGAGAGGCGGCAGGGTGATGGTCAGGTTCGGGTCGTTGCGGCGGAAGGCCGTGGGGCAGCCGACGATGCGCACGTTGCGGATGCCGATGTCCCACAGCACCTGCGCCGAATAGGCGCCGCGCACGCCGACCGAGGTGGTGGAGTCGGCCATCATGCGAAGCACGGTCTTGGTCTCGTCCGACAGCTCGATCTTGCCCTTGACCGGCGCCTGGGCGCCGATGCCGAAGGCGATGACCGGGATTTTCAGCCGCTTCAGGACGTCGACGGTCCGGCTCCACTTCATGTCCTTATGCACGTAGTTGGAGCCGCGCAGGAAGACGTAGTCGTATTCCCGGTTGATGCGGTCGATGTCGTCGAGGTTGGGGTTGGCGATCTGCAGCACGTCGAGCTTCTCGTAGTTGAGAAGCTTGAGCGAGGAATCGTAGACGAAGGCGTCGCCGATGTTGTGGTAGTGNTTGATGTGCGCCTGCACGTCCTTGTGGCGGTACCAGCGGACGCAGTCGTGATCGTAGACCTCTCCCGAGGGGATCATCACGAGAATTCTTGCCATGGGACCTCTCCCTTTCACCTGTGGCGTTGCGACGGACAGTTTCAGGCGCTGCGCGCCGCCGNGGGCACCGNGACGGGCGCCCGCGCCGCCGCGCGCCGGGCGGCGACGGCGTTGTAGAGATCGAGGTGGCGCCGGGCGCACTCCTCGTAGTCGATGGGCCGCGTGATGCCGGCGCGCAGCCGGTCCCAGAGGGTCGCGTCCGTCAGGGCCTCNACCATCCGGTCGACGAGGTCTTCCGACGAGCCGACGCGGAAATGCAGGCCGTCGACGCCGTCGGTGATCTTCTCGGCCATGCCGCCGATGTTGCTGGCAATGAGCGGGCGGCCGTGGAAAAAGGATTCCTGGATGACGATGGGCGAGTTCTCCCACCAGATGGAGGGAACGATCGTCCAGTCGATGGAGCGCATCAGGCGCGGCATCTCGCTGTTCTGGTANGCGCCGTAGAAGCGCACGCGCGGGCCCGCACGCTCGATGAGCGCCTCGATCTTCTCCTGGAAGGGCCTCGGCTGGCGCTCAAGGTTGCCGCCGAAGATCATGAGCTGGGCATCGTCGCCCCAGACGGATTCGGGGATCCGCCCCACTGCGTCGAGCAACACGTCCACGCCCTTGAAGGCCGTGATCTGGCCGAAATAGGCGAAGCGGCTGCGCCGCCCGCCCGGCGGCAGCGGCCGCGGCGGCACCGGCTCGGCAATGTCNAGCCCGTTCTCGATGACCGTGAAGCGCGAGGGGTCGAGCCCCCAGTCGACATAGCGCTCCACGAGGAAGCGGCTCGGCGAGACGAAATGGTCGGCCACGTCGAGCAGGCCGCGCACGAAATGCTCCCGGCGCAGGAAGCGCGCCGGCGAGATGTCAGGGAANCAGGCGTTGCAGTCCGCCGGCGAGGCACGGTTGCAGAGCTTGGCGCCGTGCGTCTTCACCATCTGTCCGTGGTGGTGNCAGATGGCGAGGAACTCGTGAAAGGTGACGATGATCAGCGTCTCGGGCAGCGCCTTGCGCACGGCATAGAGGCATTCGAGGCCCAGGCCGATGAAGTGGTGGAAGTGCACCACGTCCGGCCGCAGATCGCGCACCACGCGCAGGAAATCGCGCTCGATCTCCTCCGTGTTGCGGTTGGACAGCAGGAAATGGTCATACTCGTCGGCGTGGTAGAGGATCTCCCCCTGCTTCTGGCGCAGGCTGAGGAGCGCGGTGGCGCCGTGGCGCGCGACGGGGTGGCCGACGCGGGCGAGATAGCGCGAGCCGACACCCTCGAGGCGGTTGAGCCCCTTGTGCAGGTTGTAGGAGGCGATCTCGGCGCCGCCGAGCGAAAAGCTCGGGTGGCCGTGCGAGACGACCAGCACGCGCAGCGGATGGTTGGCGGCCCGTGGCATCGGGCGTTCGGCTCTCGAATGATCGGTCATCTTCACCCCCGCATGTTGGCGACAAGGAGCGACCAGCGGCGGTTGAAGCTCCAGCGGTCGGCCCGCTGGGCCAGCTTCTGCCACGGCGTTGCGATGGTGCCGGCGTTCTCCTCGGCGGCGATCATCTCCACCTCGGGCAGCCACACGGACGGCGTGCCGGCGAGCTTGAGCTGCAGGCACAGGTCGCGTCCCTTTTCGGTGGAGCCGAGATAGGAGCGGTTGAAGCCGCCTACCGCCTCGATGGCGGCGCGCGGCAGGAGGCAACAGGCGACCGTGCCGGCCACGACATCGCTCGGCTCGGCGTTGCGCACCACATCGCGCGGATAGCCGATGTAGCGGTCACTCAGCCGCCGCTCGCCGCCGTCCGTCTCCAGCCACGTACCCGCGAAGCGGATGGAATCGTCCTCGAACACGATGGTGGGGCTGACCAGCACCTTGCCGCCACGGGCCCGGTAGGCGCGCTCCATGCGCGACAGCCAGCCGGCCTCGCGCGGCAGCACCGAGGCGGAGAGGAAGGCGAGCGTCTCGGCGCCCGTGGCGCCGACGGCCGCCTCGAAGGCGTCACACATGTCCTCGATGCCCTCGCCAATCACGAGCCGCAGGCCGAGCCCGTAGAAGCCGGCGAGCCGCTGCGCGTCGGCCCCGACCCGGTCGGCATGGCCGACGGGAACGGACAGGACGATGGGCACGTTGCGCGTCTCGGGATCGAGCGCCAGCAGCGAGAGGGCGACGGCCGCCTCCTCCGCCTCGCCGGCGGCGCCGACGACGAGTGTCAGCGGCGCCGCCTCGTCGAAGCCGAAGTCGCGGATCTCCACGATCCGCGGCGCCGGCCGCTGCATGGCCTGCAGCATCGGCCCGATGTGCCGCTCGATGGCGAGCGAGGCAGTGGCGGTATGCGGGTCGAGCGCCGACATCAGGCGCTCCAGCGCCTGCCGCGACAGGCCGCGCGCGACCGTAAGCGGATAGAAGGCGATGGTGTCCGCGTCGATCGTCAGCTCGAAATAGGCCGGGCAGTCGTCGCTGGCCGACACGCCGGGCACGAAGGCGAGGAAGCCGTGGTCGTGGCGCGTGGGATCGATGCGACCGGCAAAGAGCGGATCGTTCTGGAAGGCGTGCGTCACGTCCGGCCGCGGCAGGCGCGTCCAGCTGCCGCCGATGGTCTCCGCCGCTGTGCCGCAGCGCAGGGCGATGCTGTCGACCAGCCCCTCGGGGTCCAGCATCCAGCCGGACACGAGCATGCCGCCGCCCGGCACCTCTGCCGCAAGATCCATGCCGAGGCGGATCGGCTTCTGCAACGGCGAGACCGTGTCGCGCCCGTCGAAGCGCTGTGCCGCGCGGCGCAGCCGCAGCAGTGTCTCGGGGCTGGCCTCGGCCCGAGGCAGCACGTCGCGGATGTGGGCCGGCACATCGGTGGAGGCGAGCAGCACGCGCCGCTCGTAGATGTCGAGCGAGCGCCAGCCGTGCGCGCCGCGGAAGAAAAGGCGCTCGAAGGCCTCGGGCGCGACGGGCACCTTGCCCGGATCGAGCAGGCCGACGAAGCCGCGGCCGTTGTCGCCCAGGTCCTCGCGCGGCACCGTTGCGGCGACGAAATCACCGACGAGGAAGCCCTCGTGCGAGACGAGCAGGCGCGTCCCATCCGCCGGCAGCTCCGTGGACCAGCCCTGCAGGTAAACATCGCCCGTGTCGAGCGCACCCATGACCTCGACGAAGCCATCGTTGCGCGCCGCGACCTGCAGCATGGTGAGCGCCGCCGCGAGCCGCCGCGGGCTGCCGCGACCTGCCATCAGCGCCTGGATGAGCCCGTCGACGGCATCGGCGAAGGCGTCGCCCGCATCGGCCGCCATGAGGTGGAGCAGCCCCGGCAGAGGCAGGGCACGGCGCATCAGCGTGAAGCGCACCGGCCGGCCCGCCCGCCGCATGACGACGGAGCCGAGGCGAAGGCGTCCGGCGATCTGCAGCGGTATGGCCGCCACGAAGCCCACCGCGATGTCCGTCGGCGCGCCTGGCCGCCGCCAGGAGACGACCGTCGCCTCCATGCACATCGCCGGATCGCCGTTGAGCAGCACCTGCAGGGTCTGCGGCATGGCATCGGCCACGCCGAGGACGAGCACGAACTCCTCGCCGATGGGCGCTGCGAGCGCCGTCTCGCCGTCGATGGGCAGGTTGGGTTCGTCGGTCACTGGTCCTCTCTCCCTGATCGTGCGTTTCGCGTCTGCCCTCAGGTGCCCATCCTCCCCACGAGCACGAGCAACGCCGCGATGGACGAAGCCGCCGCCACGACGCCGATGGCACCGAGCAGCGTCACCGCGCGGCGCATGGGCCGGTCGGCCGTGTTCGTCAGCTCGCGGATGCGCTCGTCGAAATCGGCGAGCGTGCGGTCGAAACGCATGAGGAAGACCTCGATGTCCGACACGCGGCGCGTCAGCTCGGCCTGGCTCGCGCGCACCAGCTCCACGGCGGCGCCGACCCCCTCCTCGTTGGAGGACATCTTCTCCACCTGCTCGGCCGTGGCCCTGAGCGCCTCGGCGGCCTCGCGCTGGATGATCTGCGAGCGGCGCTGGGCGGCGATGAGCACGTCGAGCTGGTCGAGCACCCGGCCGAGGGGTGTGTTCATCGCCGCCTCGACCGCCCGCTCGTCCTGCGAGGGCATGCGCAGCGCCATCTCCTGGCCTGTTGAGGGTGAGGTCGCGATGATGGACAGCTTGTCGAGATGATCGAGCACGAACTCCGGCAGATCGATCTCGAAGGCATGGGCACCGTCGCCGACGCCGTTGCGGCGCAGGTCGACGCGCGGCTTGTCGGCGACAGCCGACAGCACCTGGCGTCCGGCGATGAGCACCCGGACCTGCAGGCGCTCCAGCGGGCGGTTGCGATCCCACACCCAGCCGAAGAGGCGCGCGCCCTCGATGGCATCCATGCGGCCGTTGATGTCCGCGGCCGGGCTCGCCGCCTCGGCCGGCGCGTGCGCT
>JGI26049J44785_1001338_pt1 | contig 12281 bp, 6 predicted proteins | sample HigsolmetaGSP11D_FD_44785 | JGI IMG/M metagenome (IMG submission 44785)
GTCAGGAGCTGACGCGCATCGGGCTGGTCACCGGTTGGCTGGACAATGAATCGGACATCCGCGACAGATGCGGTACCGTACATTCCATCGAACAATTCTTCCAGTTGATCGGCCAAGATGTGCAAGCAGCATTCGGGGCGTGATCCGATGAAGGTGCTGAGGCTGCGGCTGTTCCAGGAAACGGCCTGTTACAAGAAGCCTGCTGCGTTCAAGGTGGGTGAGACCTACCCATTGCCGCCATACTCCACGGTCAAGGGGATGATCCATCATGCGTTGCAGGCGGATGAATACATTCCGGTGGCGATCAGTATTCAGGGAAAGTATGAAAGCAAGCTGGTGGATTACCAGAGGCACTATTTCGTCAAGTCCCACAAATATGGAGAATTTCCTCTGGTGTTGGACGGCCTTGCTTTGAACTATGATTTCCGTGAAATGACGACGATGCCGATCTATATGCACATGCTGCTGAATGTGGAGTTGGTCGTTCATCTGCATGCTGACGAGGGCATCTTGGCCAAGATCCATGATGTGTTTCACCATCAAAACCCGCCGCTCAGCCTGGGTAGATGGGAGGATCTCGTGCGAGTCGATGAATGCAGCTATGTGGATTGTAAGCCGGTCGACGATGATCAGGAGACGGTGCTCCCGATCTATATCCCNACTGCCAAGGCGGATGATGTGAGCGGGGTTCCGTACCGGCTGAACTGGAGGTATGAGATCAGAGAAGGCGTGCGACAGTGGGAGCGGATCAAGGTCCGATATATTCCCGCTGGCGAATGGATCGGACATCTGGATCTGATGGTTGATCGGGATGGCTATCCGATCGCATTTCCAGCTGAAATGGAGGAATAGTTTCGATGTTATACGCCAAGTCGATTCCAACAGAATCCATCGCCGAGCATACGAGACTGCTGCTGCAAGGGCTTGACAAGCTGCGTTCGTGCTACGGCAAGAGGATCAAGGCGGACGAGGAGTTCTGGGAGCTGCTGAGATTGGCGGTCATAGTACACGACTTTGGTAAGGTAAATCTGTTGTTCCAGAACAAACTGCGCAGATTGTTGGGGGAGCCTGAGCTCCCCTGTCCTGTCTCTCCGGAGGGAGAGATCCCCCACAACTATGTGTCTGTTGCCTTGCTTCCGGAGAAGCAACTGCTCTTGTCCCGGGAAACGTGGAAACTGCTTGTCTACGCGGTGGGCTATCATCATGAGAGGAAGACATTGCCGCTTCGCAAGGATATCCTGGAGTTCATGCAGAACGCTGTGGATCGCCGCTTGGTCGAAGAATTATTCGCAGAGATGAATTGGTCGTATGAGTATGAGAAGCCGAGCAATCTGCTGCTGAACATGTTGGAGAAACGGCAGGAGGCTGCTGATGAGATCAAGTTGGACAGGGCTTTCTTCCGACGTTATGTGTTGCTGAAGGGCTTGCTTCACAGACTCGATCATGCCGCATCTGCTCATGTGGAGGTTGAGAGGGGCGTTGATGAACATATCGGGGAGAAAACGCTGAAGTTCCTGTCAAGGTACGGGATTCGTCCGGCTCAGCAATTCGCCCTTGAGCAGCGTGATGTATGCACGGTAATGGTGGCTTCCACCGGAACCGGCAAGACGGAAGCGGCAATGCTATGGATCGATGATGCCAAAGGGATCATTACCTTGCCTCTGAGGGTCAGCTTGAACGCCATGTTCACCAGGTTGAAGGATAAACACAATGTTGGAGTTGAGAGCCTGGGGCTGTTGCATTCCGGAAGCTTCGATTATCTGTCCAATCTTGACTTCCTGGATGCGGAGGTCAGCTATCAGGCGTCAAGACAGCTGTCCGAGAAACTGACCCTGTCCACGATCGACCAGGTCCTGAAGTTCCCGTTCCTCTATCGCGGATTCGAGAAGGAGTTGGCTACGATGGTCTACACGAAGGTCGTAGTGGACGAGATTCAGGCGTACAACCCCAATATTGCCGCGATGCTGATCAAGGCTCTGGAGACCATCGCAGAGATGGGAGGAAAATTCCTGGTTATGACGGCTACCCTGCCGAATCTGTATCTGGAAGAATTGCGAAGGCGGCTGAGGAATCGCGGCATATCTCTTGCTTATGGCGAGTTTCCGAATGATGACCTGCTGCGCCATCGCATCAAGCTGCATGACAGCGAGTTGCTTGAGTCCTCCGATCATATCGTGCAATTGGGCATGAACCACAAGGTGCTGGTGATCTGCAATACCGTGGATCAGGCGATTCGTCTCTATGACGAATTGAAGCGGGAGACCGGCGTTCTGGGATTGTCTGTTCCGGTACATCTGCTTCACGCCAGATTCGTGAAGAAACACAAGATGATGCTGGAACAGCGGATTACCGAGTTTGCCCGATCCGGATGGCATCTTGATAAGGATGAACATGGTCCCGGGATCTGGGTGACGACACAGGTGGTGGAAGCGTCGGTGGATGTTGATTTTGATTACCTGTTTACCGAGGTGTGCACGCTTGATAGCCTGTTCCAGAGGATGGGTCGTTGCTATCGTGTCAGACCTTACATCTCGGATGAGCCGAATATTCATATATTCATCAGGAACGCTTCCGGCATCGGGCATGTTTATCACAAGGACATTACGGCGATGGGCGTGCAATTGCTACGCGAATATGAAGGTGTGCTGTTGAGAGAAAGTGACAAGATGGAGATGGTGACCCGGCTGTATCAGCGGGAGAACCTGAAGGATACGGAGTTTTTGAGGAAATTTGATCAGGCATTGCATCTCTTCGATTATATCAAGATGTTTGATCTCTCGTCGCANGAGAGTCAGGAGCTGCTTCGTGAGATCAGCAATGTCGAAGTGATCCCGCCGAAGTATTGGGAGGAAGTAGCCGAGCTGAGGAANCGNTATNNTGCGGAGACGGAACCAGGTAAGAAACGGGAATTGCGGCGTCAGATGGAGCAGTATACGGTGTCGCTTGGTGTGGATGCGATCAAGTTCAGAAAGATTGCTGTGAGGCCACTGGAAGAACNCGGGCTGGAGTATATGCACTGGATCAGCCATGCCGATGTGGAGTATGAATTCGATGAGGAGTCATTGGAAGGTGCGGGGTTGAGGTACAGGAAATCTTCTGATCAATACTAGAGGTGTCGTTTTATGGATGGAATCAGCGGAGTTGAAATGCACTATTACGCCATCTGCAAGCGTAAACTATGGCTGTTTCATCGAGGCATTCGCTTCGAAGACGACGGCAATGAACGAGTAACAGCAGGAAAAATTGTGCATGAAAATTCTTACTCTCGTATGGATAAAGAATTTGCTCCAGATGAAGATATCCGTATCGATCGACAGGCTGGTGATGTGCTGCGTGAGATCAAACTAACCAGCAAGATGGAGGCTGCTGATCGTTTGCAGATGCTCTATTATCTCTATGTGTTGAAGAGCAGGGGTATTTTTCGAAAGGGCTTGCTGAGTTACCCTTCTGAAAGAAAAACAATAGAGGTGCTATTGGATGAAGCGGGTGAAGCCCAGGTGATGATTGCTATGAAGAACATTAAGCGTATCGTCAGCAGTGAGATCCCAAAGTTCAAGAAGCTGCCTTATTGCGGGAAGTGCGCATATAAGGATTTTTGCCTTTCTGGGGAGGTAGAGGTGAATGGATCGTAATATTTACATTCTATCTTCTGGAAGATTGAAGAGAAAAGATAACACGCTATATTTTGAAAATGAAGATGGAGTTAAAAAGCCAATCCCCGTAGAGCAAACGAACAGCATTCATTTCTTTGGATCGGTTGACTTTAACACATCTTTGTTGCATCTTTTATCTCATTATCAGATATGTTTTCATGTTTATAATTATTATGGATTCTATGACGGTACCTTCACACCAAGGAAGTCCAAAGTGTCGGGACACANTGTGGTTCAGCAATCTGCACATGTGCTTGATACCAGCAAACGGCTGTATCTGGCCAGGTGCTTCGTTGAAGCAGGTATTCATCATATGATTAGAAATTTGCGAAAGAACAATCATGCTGACCTCACATCGTATGTGAATACAATGGAGTCCCTTGCATCCAATATTCGNGAAGCCTCGGATATTCCGTCGCTGATGGGGATAGAGGGCAGTAGCCGCAAAGTATATTATGAAGCACTTGGACGATTAATCAGGAACGGAATGACATTTGAGGAACGTAACAAGCAACCTCCGCAGGATCCAGTCAATGCCATGATATCATTCGGAAATAGTCTAATGTACACTACCATCCTTTCGGAATTTTACAAGACAGTTCTTGACCCTTCAGTCAGTTTCTTGCATGAACCGTCAAGGAAACGGTTCTCGTTATGTCTCGATGTTGCGGAAATTTTCAAACCTCTGGTGATCGACCCGTTGGTCTTGTCATTGTTGAATAACAGGAGAATCAAAAATGNGCATTTTGATTCTAAAGATGGAGCGGTATATCTGAATGACGAAGGGAGACGAAAGTTTCTTGACGCATATGAAGAGAAACTGAATACCACTGTCAAACATCGAAAGCTGAATCGTAATGTATCTTATCGTTACCTGATCAGGCTGGAAGCATACAAACTCATTAAACACTTTATTGGTGACGAGACGTATAAACCAATTAAAGCCTGGTGGTGAGGATATGTATGTGATTATCACTTATGATGTCGGTGAGAAACGAGTACAGAAGGTCTGCAAGAAACTGAAAGCTTATCTCGATTGGTCTCAGAATTCAGTATTTGAGGGGAATATTACGAAAAGCAAATTGATGCAATGTCTGAATGAACTAAAGAAGATCATCCGAAGCGAAGANTCCATTTATGTTTATATGATTGAGAATCCCAAGAACTTACAGAAAGAAATCATCGGTGAGGATCGATCTTTGCACCAGATCTTGTTCTAGAATGATGCATCAAACGATTTTTATGCAACGNAGCCCAGATCCCTTGATACAATTGGAATGCGGGTGATTGTAGCCCATAATGCTGATACACGATTAATCGTTCGATGCATTCCATACTTCGTCCAGGATTCTTCAGAACAGCCGGAGATATTGATTTATCAGGCATTTTTTATTATTTTTGAAACAGGGTTTTATATGAACGTAGTGGGATATAAATGAGCGTAAACGCTGCACCTGCGGCGCGAAATGGGAGTTTTATATGAACGTAGTGGGATATAAATGTATTACGCCCTCTTTACCCTGTTGGCGCGTACAGGGTTTTATATGAACGTAGTGGGATATAAATGTTGTATTTGCGGTCGGACAGCCGGAACTCGTGGATGGTTTTATATGAACGTAGTGGGATATAAATCGAATTCCGGTTGTCTGATCGCAAGTACAGCTGGACGGTTTTATATGAACGTAGTGGGATATAAATCTCCGAGGTCTGCATCTGGAAAGACCCTGTAGTCGCCGTTTTATATGAACGTAGTGGGATATAAATGGCCGTGTTTTGCTCGTTGCGTTCAGGAAGTAGTGCCCAGTTTTATATGAACGTAGTGGGATATAAATACAGCATGCCGGAGACCGTGCGGGCCTCGTCGTCCTGTTTTATATGAACGTAGTGGGATATAAATTTGATGATCAGATATGACAACAATACAAATGCAACCCAGGTTTTATATGAACGTAGTGGGATATAAATGCTACCGATTACGTTGATCAAGCTGTAGAGCCTGAGTTTTATATGAACGTAGTGGGATATAAATCTGTCCATCTGCTGAAGAGGAGGAAGCGAGATGCGGGTTTTATATGAACGTAGTGGGATATAAATGAAAGGGAAAGTAGCTGTCTTGGCTTGCGGCTATCAGTTTTATATGAACGTAGTGGGATATAAATGGTGAGGTATTCGACTTTCCAGTTCGTGTCGGCTCGGGTTTTATATGAACGTAGTGGGATATAAATAAGGATGACAAGGAAACGCTCCGCAAAATCAAGGCTGCGTTTTATATGAACGTAGTGGGATATAAATGGCTCATCCTGCGATTTGCCGGAGCGACAAGCCGAGTTTTATATGAACGTAGTGGGATATAAATCGCTGAACTACACCTGCACGACGACCGACGCAAGCAACGTTTTATATGAACGTAGTGGGATATAAATGCTCTTGTGCTTGCGGCTGCCGCTGCTCGTCGTCAGCGTTTTATATGAACGTAGTGGGATATAAATGTCAAAACGAGCTACAATGCCGCCGACCGGCTTCACCGTTTTATATGAACGTAGTGGGATATAAATCGATCCTGCCGCCGAAACAGAACGCGATTGGGTTGGTGTTTTATATGAACGTAGTGGGATATAAATGCTGACGACGAGCAGCGGCAGCCGCAAGCACAAGAGCGTTTTATATGAACGTAGTGGGATATAAATTGCTGCTTGAGGGCGACGGAAACGCCTTTGTGTTTCGTTTTATATGAACGTAGTGGGATATAAATTCATCAGCTTGGCATGGCAGAAGCATACGAAGTCGCCGTTTTATATGAACGTAGTGGGATATAAATTCGAGACGAAGAAACAGTCCGCGCTGGCAGCAGCGCTGTTTTATATGAACGTAGTGGGATATAAATTGAGCACTGTTCTGAAACGCATGCAAAACTCTGTGTCGCGTTTTATATGAACGTAGTGGGATATAAATCTACGTCCGAGCGGTTGACTGGGTGTATCTCGCTGATGTTTTATATGAACGTAGTGGGATATAAATTCGGCATATCGCGTGAGGCCGTGAGCAGGCGAATCAAGGTTTTATATGAACGTAGTGGGATATAAATACGGCAAGACCCGCACCGATGGCCAAAAAATATGCGTTTTATATGAACGTAGTGGGATATAAATATTCATAGCTTTTCAGGCGTTCCTCGGGCGTCAGATGTTTTATATGAACGTAGTGGGATATAAATTCGATCTCACCTCCTGCGACAATATCGGCGATCTCCGCGTTTTATATGAACGTAGTGGGATATAAATTCGTATCCCGAAGGCGCTCGGCGAGGAAGAAATCGAGTTTTATATGAACGTAGTGGGATATAAATCTTTTTCAGCATTTGATCATCTCCCCTCATTTTCAGTTTTATATGAACGTAGTGGGATATAAATCTCGTCCCGATCGTACCCCTCGCGGGTCGGGATGCCGGTTTTATATGAACGTAGTGGGATATAAATGCTGCCCGCGCTTCGGAACATGATGCGTATACGACGGTTTTATATGAACGTAGTGGGATATAAATTCTTCTCCGCTTCTTCGGCCCGGCGTGCGGCCTCGTGTTTTATATGAACGTAGTGGGATATAAATCTATCTCAAGTGGTACGCAGAACCTGGCAAGACGCTCGTTTTATATGAACGTAGTGGGATATAAATGGTTCTGCGTACCACTTGAGATAGTGGTTGTAGCTTGTTTTATATGAACGTAGTGGGATATAAATAAAAACTGTGTAAGATCGTCGATACCCCACCCTGGACGTTTTATATGAACGTAGTGGGATATAAATTCCGTTATCTTAGATGCAAGGACATTTTCCACTGTTGTTTTATATGAACGTAGTGGGATATAAATCAGCTTCGAAAACATGAGTATATCCCGTAGAGCTAGTTTTATATGAACGTAGTGGGATATAAATTATAGCGCGGCTTACCGTTAAACCAGCGCAGAGGTTCGTTTTATATGAACGTAGTGGGATATAAATCAAACAAGCCGCGGGCAATTTCTTTATGTACATCTTGGTTTTATATGAACGTAGTGGGATATAAATTCCGAGCCTGGACGGCTTCTTCTCTTGTAGGGTACAGTTTTATATGAACGTAGTGGGATATAAATTCGTTTCGCATAATGTGCATGTCGTAAACCGCGTTAGTTTTATATGAACGTAGTGGGATATAAATACAATCGTCATGTACGATTTCGCCTTCATACGTTTTGTTTTATATGAACGTAGTGGGATATAAATCTGTTACACCGTAAGCATTAGCAATTGCCCATAACGTTTTATATGAACGTAGTGGGATATAAATTCTGATTACCAAGCTCGATTGCATCCGCGATATTTTCGTTTTATATGAACGTAGTGGGATATAAATGGCGGATTATGCTTATCAGTCCGGGCTGGCTTCTTCGTTTTATATGAACGTAGTGGGATATAAATTTGCCTAGTATGTCAATCTCAGTCACTATCACATAGTTTTATATGAACGTAGTGGGATATAAATCGCTGATCAGCCTCCTCTATGACTTTGAGATGTCCGTGTTTTATATGAACGTAGTGGGATATAAATATTCACTTCCTTCCCCATGATATTTTCAACAAGTTCTCGTTTTATATGAACGTAGTGGGATATAAATGATCTCTGCTTCGACATCCTCAATCGTCTGACCAAGTTTTATATGAACGTAGTGGGATATAAATTGACGATCGACGCATTCGAAGCATATATCGCTTCGGGTTTTATATGAACGTAGTGGGATATAAATACGACTCCCGGTTTTGTGAGCGGATCGCCCTGCTTGGGTTTTATATGAACGTAGTGGGATATAAATAATCTCTTCGTCGATCAGGCCCACGATGTCGTAATCGTTTTATATGAACGTAGTGGGATATAAATTTTTCGGCACTGAGGCGATGACCGGGATGTTGTCGCGTTTTATATGAACGTAGTGGGATATAAATGCCACCACGAAACCGAGAACACCGATCAGGATCAGCGTTTTATATGAACGTAGTGGGATATAAATAATGAGGAATATAAACAGAAAATTGGTGTGCTGCTCGTTTTATATGAACGTAGTGGGATATAAATGCAACTCCAGAACGCTCTCGGACAGGCTGAACAGCAGGTTTTATATGAACGTAGTGGGATATAAATCGATCTGCGCCTTTAAAGACTCAACTTCACGCATCGGTTTTATATGAACGTAGTGGGATATAAATCTATGACGGAAGGTCGGAAGCCCGTCAGAAGACGGACGGTTTTATATGAACGTAGTGGGATATAAATTGTATCGGACGCGCTCCGCCGGATCGAAGCTCGGGAAGTTTTATATGAACGTAGTGGGATATAAATTCATCACATACGCGAAAGCCAACTTCGGGTACGACAAGTTTTATATGAACGTAGTGGGATATAAATTCCGATTGATGGAATACAAGGTTCATGTCTGATGCTTGTTTTATATGAACGTAGTGGGATATAAATAGACATATGAGCAGACTATCACCGAGTTGCAGATTGCGTTTTATATGAACGTAGTGGGATATAAATCGGCGTCGCCGATTGGGGTAATCATGTCCAGAACTTTGTTTTATATGAACGTAGTGGGATATAAATAGTAAGGGCGAGCGCTTCACCGATTCGCAATCCTGGTTTTATATGAACGTAGTGGGATATAAATCTTCGTGAGGAGGGCGTGATGCCCGATGATGTATCGAGTTTTATATGAACGTAGTGGGATATAAATAACATATGTTCCGAAAGGAGAATGATGCATGGCCTCGTTTTATATGAACGTAGTGGGATATAAATCACAACCTCAGTCGCATCAATGCCACCAACCCAGCCGAGTTTTATATGAACGTAGTGGGATATAAATGCATCAGGAGACATTTACAATATAGCAACATTTTACAAGTTTTATATGAACGTAGTGGGATATAAATTTCGACCCTTGTGCATACTCATACTGATCCGTTACGGGTTTTATATGAACGTAGTGGGATATAAATCAAAAAAAACGTTGGCGGTGTAGGCTTGAACTTCGCAGTTTTATATGAACGTAGTGGGATATAAATTTGATTAACACCATCCTTTTTTAGTAATAAAAAACAGGTTTTATATGAACGTAGTGGGATATAAATATCGATGACGAATAGCTTATTCAACTAACGAAGTTCGCGTTTTATATGAACGTAGTGGGATATAAATGTAGGAGGTCAGCCTTCGGGCGCATCGTTTCCTGCGTTTTATATGAACGTAGTGGGATATAAATCAGTGACAATGTCATGATCATGGCACGAACCAGAAACGTTTTATATGAACATAGTGGGATATAAATTACCTTTTCACGCTCCTTTCAATGGGGAGGGGGTCAGTTTTATATGAACGTAGTGGGATATAAATACGCATAGCGCATGTCGGAAAGCATGCCGGAGACGGTTTTATATGAACGTAGTGGGATATAAATAAGGCATTGGCGACAGTATCAAAAACTTTTTTGGGATAGTTTTATATGAACGTAGTGGGATATAAATTTTCTCCGGCTCGTGGTGCGGCAGCGTGCGCGTCCGTTTTATATGAACGTAGTGGGATATAAATGACCAAAAACGGCACTGCCCGCCGTTTCAAAGTGAGTTTTATATGAACGTAGTGGGATATAAATTCGAATCACCTGCCTTTTGTGTATGTAAAAAGAGCCCGTTTTATATGAACGTAGTGGGATATAAATTGACATCACTCTCCTATACATAATAAAAGAGAGCCGCGTTTTATATGAACGTAGTGGGATATAAATAACGCTTACAATGATTGGCGGCGCTCCGCATGGAAAGTTTTATATGAACGTAGTGGGATATAAATAATCATCATCTCACTCCTTCCTCACTGTGATGTCGCAAGTTTTATATGAACGTAGTGGGATATAAATGTGCTCGTTCGGGTTTAACATTGTCCGCGAGGACACGTTTTATATGAACGTAGTGGGATATAAATAGCTGGGCGACATAGAGTCAGAGATCGAGACAATCAAGTTTTATATGAACGTAGTGGGATATAAATGCGAGCCAACGGCTAGTCAATGAGATTCGTGCACGCTGTTTTATATGAACGTAGTGGGATATAAATGGTTATTTATGAAATTCAACTAATTGGAGCGTGAGGTTTTATATGAACGTAGTGGGATATAAATGTCTGAGCTTAAACAAGTTGACAAGCTACTCAAGCGTTTTATATGAACGTAGTGGGATATAAATCGAGTTCCGGGCCAGCGACCGCAAATATAGCTGGACGTTTTATATGAACGTAGTGGGATATAAATCTGCTTGCCCGTATCCAGTCCTCGGATACCGACAGTCGTTTTATATGAACGTAGTGGGATATAAATAACGCCTGGCTATGATGTTCAGTTCTCCTCGAACCGTTTTATATGAACGTAGTGGGATATAAATGCCGTCTCCAACACTTTCTTTTCGATTACAGTTTTAGTTTTATATGAACGTAGTGGGATATAAATATCGTCGAGCAGCTCGTTGTATTCGTCCGTCTCTCCGTTTTATATGAACGTAGTGGGATATAAATTTAGACACGGGGTCAGTATCCGCATCACCAGATGCGAGTTTTATATGAACGTAGTGGGATATAAATGGTAGACGTTTGTGCTTGCAACCGCCTTTTTCCAGGTTTTATATGAACGTAGTGGGATATAAATAAAGCACATCCGTCAATTTCCAACCACACATTCTTGAGTTTTATATGAACGTAGTGGGATATAAATTACCTTTTGCGATGCGCCACGCCATGCGCAGTGCTTCGTTTTATATGAACGTAGTGGGATATAAATCGGCGATACGAGTGCTGCTTCTGTGCTACCCATTTAGTTTTATATGAACGTAGTGGGATATAAATACAAAATGGCCGTTCAGGGCGTTGCATCCATGTCGATAGTTTTATATGAACGTAGTGGGATATAAATCAGTCTCCAGCACGGCAGCCTTGCTGACCGTCTCGAGTTTTATATGAACGTAGTGGGATATAAATAGTGCTCTAGCGCTATACATACATGCTCGTGTGCGTCGGTTTTATATGAACGTAGTGGGATATAAATCAACCTTAAACGCTACAACATCGGTGACGACTACCCGGTTTTATATGAACGTAGTGGGATATAAATATTGCTTTATTCAGTAGCTCGAGTGGGCTCAACTCCGTTTTATATGAACGTAGTGGGATATAAATGTCGAAACTTCTCATCCGGCATATCGGCGATGTAGAGTTTTATATGAACGTAGTGGGATATAAATCGATCAAGACCACGATGGACACCTATTCGCATGTACGTTTTATATGAACGTAGTGGGATATAAATACGTCCATCGCTGATGTAAAACTTCTGCTTCCGGACATAGTTTTATATGAACGTAGTGGGATATAAATACGGATACAACGGACAATTTTACCACCTCCCTCAAAGAATTAATGTTTTCTCCGTTTTTCTCACTGTTTCGCATGTTTTCATCTTTGACATCCAAAGCCCCCTTGGATAGGATTTGACGAGGAGTGAATATTTGGGATCGACCTGTTGGCGGGAATAGAGGTGGTGGTCACCCCGCT
>JGI26049J44785_1001349_pt1 | contig 12195 bp, 6 predicted proteins | sample HigsolmetaGSP11D_FD_44785 | JGI IMG/M metagenome (IMG submission 44785)
CATATAGCCCAGCCCGACATCATATAACGTCTGCAGCTTGCGCGCGATGCGCGGCACGTTCTTGAAGAATTCCAGGGCATCCTCCACGGTCATATCGAGAACTTCGGAGATATTCTTCCCTTTGTAACGAACCTCCAGCGTTTCCCGATTGTATCGGCTGCCTTTGCAGACCTCGCAAGGGACATAGACATCCGGCAAGAAATGCATCTCGATCTTGATGATCCCGTCCCCCTTGCACGCCTCACAGCGGCCGCCGCGAACATTAAAGCTGAACCGGCCTTTCTTATAGCCGCGAATCTTCGCTTCATTGGTCGCTGCGAATACGTCGCGAATATCGTCGAATACGCCGGTATAGGTCGCCGGATTGGAGCGCGGCGAGCGGCCGATCGGCGATTGATCGATGTCGACCACCTTGTCCAGATTCTCCAATCCTCTGATCTCCTTGTGCGCCCCGGGCTTCTGCTTGGAGCGATTAAGCTCCTTCGACAACGTCTTGTAGAGGATCTCGTTGACGAGCGTACTCTTGCCCGAACCGGACACGCCGGTCACGCAGATGAAAACTCCCAACGGGATCTTCACGTTGATGTTCTTCAGATTGTTCTCGCTGGCGCCGCGAATCTCCAGCCACTTGCCGTTGGGCTTGCGCCGCTGCTCCGGAACCGGGATAAACTTGCGGCCGCTGAGATAAGCTCCGGTGAGCGAATCCGGATTGTTCATCACTTCCACGGGCGTGCCTTCGGCGATGATCTGGCCGCCATGGATGCCAGCGCCAGGGCCGATATCGATCAGATAATCGGCTGCCAGCATCGTGTCTTCGTCATGCTCCACGACGATCAGCGTATTGCCAAGATCTCGCATATGCTCGAGCGCCCGGATCAACCGGTCATTGTCACGTTGATGCAGTCCGATGCTCGGCTCGTCGAGAATATACAGAACGCCCATGAGACTCGACCCGATCTGGGTGGCGAGACGGATGCGCTGCGCTTCACCGCCGGACAACGTGCCGGCAGAACGGCTTAGCGTCAGATAGTTCAGGCCGACGTTGCACAGGAATCCCAGCCGTTCATTGATCTCTTTCAGAATCTGGTGCGCGATCAGCTCCTCCCGCTCGTTCAGCTCCAGATTAGCGAAGAAATCTCTCGCTTCTTCGATCGACAGATCGGTCACATACGCGATATTGCGCCCATTGACCGTCACCGCGAGCACCTCCGGCTTCAGCCGCTTGCCGTGGCAAGCCTCGCAAGGGCTCGAGCTCATAAATTGCTCGATAAATTCACGGATGCCGTCGGACGGAGATTCGCGATACCTGCGCTCCAGATTGCCGATGATGCCTTCGAAAGGCACAACCGCCTCGCGCGTTCTGCCGAATTCATTTTCGTATCGAAACGTAATCTTCTCCCCGTTCGTGCCGTACAGGATGATATTCATCTGCTCTTCCGTCAATTCACTGACCGGCACATCCATCGGGATGTTGTAGTGACGGCACACGGACGCCAGGAACTGAGGATAATAGTTCGACGTGCTGCCTGCCCACGCTTCAAATGCCCCTTCTTCGATCGATCTTGAGCGATCCGGCACGAGCAGATCAGGGTCGACGATCATCTTGCTCCCGAGTCCATCGCAGGCAGGACATGCCCCGTATGGGTTGTTGAACGAGAACATGCGAGGCGACAGCTCGTCCATGCTGAAGCCGCATTCCGGACAGGACAGGTTCGAGTTGAACATCAGCTCTTCCTTGTCGATAACGTCGATCAACACCGTGCCGCCCGACAGCTTCAATGCCTGCTCGATGGAGTCGGTCAGGCGAGTCTGGATGTCGTCCTTGATCACGATCCGGTCGATGACGACCTCGATCGAATGCTTCTTATTCTTCTCGAGCGTGATCTCCTCGCTCAGATCGCGGATCTCCCCGTTCACTCTGACGCGCACATATCCCTGCTTCTGGATATCTGCCAGCAGCTTCACGTGTTCACCCTTACGGCCGGATACGATCGGCGCGAGGATCTGCATGCGCGTTCGCTCCGGATATTCCATCAGACGGTCCACCATCTGGTCGACTGTCTGTGAGCTGATCTCGATGCCATGCTTCGGACAATGCGGCTTGCCGATCCTGGCGTAGAGCAGCCGCAGGTAATCATAGATCTCCGTTACTGTCCCTACGGTCGAGCGAGGGTTGCGGCTCGTCGTCTTCTGGTCGATCGAAATGGCCGGAGACAGCCCTTCGATCGAATCCACATCCGGCTTCTCCATCTGGCCGAGGAACTGGCGGGCATAAGCGGACAGCGACTCCACATACCGCCGTTGACCTTCCGCGTAGATCGTGTCAAAGGCAAGCGAAGACTTGCCCGAGCCGCTGATGCCGGTCAAGACGACCAGTTTGTCGCGGGGGATCTTCACGGTTATGTTCTTCAGATTATGGGCACGCGCCCCTCTTATCACGATATGATCTTTAGCCAATCTGAACATCCTTTCTTCCTCAGAATACCAGGCCGCTCGCTTCCTCACGCTCGTCTGATCCTCTTCAGAGAAGCGCGGCTCCGTCACGGCTCATTACTCCTGCGCCTTCAGTTCCAGCAATGCGTCACGCAGCTCTGCCGCCCGTTCGAACTGCAGGTTCTTCGCCGCTTCTTTCATCTCTTGCTCCAGACGTTCGATCAGGCGCTGGCGGTCCTTCTTCGACATTTTCGCCGTTACCGCTTCCGTCAGATAATCGGCTTTCTCTTCGGCGACCTTCGTCGCTTCGATGACGTCCTGCACCTTCTTGCGAATCGTCTGAGGCGTGATGCCATGCTTCTCATTATGCTCGATCTGAATCTTGCGGCGCCGCTCCGTTTCGGAGATCGCCTTCTGCATCGACTCGGTGATCGTATCAGCATACATGATGACACGACCGTCCGCATTGCGCGCCGCCCGGCCGATCGTCTGGATGAGCGAGCGTTCCGCTCTCAGGAATCCTTCCTTGTCCGCATCCAGGATCGCAACCAGGGATACTTCAGGCAAGTCAAGACCCTCACGCAGCAGGTTGATGCCGATCAGCACATGGAATACACCGAGACGCAGATCTCTCAGGATCGCCATCCGTTCCAGCGTCTTGATGTCGGAGTGCAGGTAGCGCACCTTGATGCCGATCTCCTTCATGTAGTCTGTCAGGTCTTCCGCCATCTTCTTCGTCAAGGTGGTGACCAGGACCCGCTCGTCCTTGGCGATCCGATCCTGAATCTCCCCGATCAGATCGTCGATCTGTCCCTTTGTCGGACGCACCTCAACGATCGGATCCAGCAGCCCTGTCGGGCGGATGATCTGTTCGACGACCTCCGGACAGTGCTCGAGCTCATACGGTCCCGGAGTCGCCGAAACATAGATCACCTGATTGACCTTCTGTTCGAACTCCTCGAAGCGGAGCGGCCGGTTATCAAGTGCTGACGGCAGACGGAAGCCATGCTCCACGAGCACTTCCTTGCGGGCCCGGTCACCGTTGTACATCGCCCGTATCTGCGGAATCGTCACGTGGGATTCATCGATTACCACGAGGAAATCATCCGGGAAGTAGTCAAACAGCGTATATGGAGTAGCTCCGCGTTCGCGGAAGGTAAGCGGTCCGGAATAGTTCTCGATGCCGGAGCAGAACCCTACTTCCTGCATCATCTCAATGTCGTACCTCGTGCGCTGCTCCAGTCTCTGCGCTTCGAGCAGCTTGCCCTGGGAGCGCAGTTCGGCCAGCCTCTCTTCCAGCTCCCGTTCGATGTTCTTGAGCGCCACTCGCATCGTCTCTTCCTTCGTGACGAAGTGCGACGCCGGGAAGATCGCGACGTGTTCACGGGAGCCGATGATCTCGCCTGTGAGCACGTCGATCTCGGTGATCCGGTCGATCTCATCGCCGAACAGCTCGACGCGTATCGCATGCTCGTTGGTGGAGACAGGGAAGATCTCGATCACGTCACCACGCACGCGGAATGTGCCGCGGACGAAGTTCATATCATTGCGTTGGTACTGGATCTCGACAAGCTTGCGCAGAATCTCCTGGCGCGGCCGTTCCATGCCGACGCGAAGCGACACCACCTGGTCCCGATACTCCATCGGCGAACCGAGGCCGTAGATGCAGGAGACGCTGGCTACGATGATCACGTCACGCCGTTCGAACAACGCACTCGTCGCGGAGTGGCGGAGCTTGTCGATCTCGTCGTTGATGCTCGAATCCTTCTCAATATACGTGTCCGTATGCGGGATGTACGCTTCCGGTTGGTAATAATCATAGTAACTGACGAAATATTCAACCGCATTGTTCGGGAAGAATTCCTTAAACTCGCTGCACAGTTGCGCTGCCAGCGTCTTGTTGTGGGCGATGACCAGCGTCGGCCGGTTCATCCTGGCGATCGTCTGGGCGATCGTAAACGTCTTGCCGGTACCGGTTGCGCCGAGCAGCGTCTGATGCTTCTTCCCCTGCTTCAGCCCCTCTACCAGCTGCGCGATCGCTTTCGGCTGGTCGCCTTGCGGCTCGTAATCGGATACAAGCTCGAATTTTCTATCACTGATCATGAATGAACTCATGATATTCACTCCAGTAGGACGAGAATATTTGTTCCCATGATGTATTATACTCTTCTTATTCACACCAATGCAATATGGAAGGGTTTGGATCACAAACTTTCCGGAGCCGATCTCCATTGGCTCTCCGACGCTAACCAAACGAAAAACAGCGGGCATTGTTCATGTCCGCCGTTATCCTGCCAATACCTGATATTCGTTTGACTGCGTCTGCAACGTGCTGTTGGCACCAGCATGCCCTTATCCCGAGATGCTGCCGTCATGCGTCTCCTGTTGGTGCCGCTGCCTGCCGAGTGTCGATCTAAGCTCCCGAAACATATTAAATCGCTTCGGCTTGATGTAAAACTCTACGCTGTCATCCGGGCACAGGATGATGCCGAGCTGATGATGGTCTCCTTCAAACAAGGCACGTTGCGCGAAACGATGCTCTCCTCGATGGTCGATGATCTCTAGCCGTGAGAACGCCGGATTCAGGCGCAGCGCCTGATGCAACTGCTCCTTCGTCCGCACCGGCTGCCCGTTCGCCTTGTGAATCACTTCGCCTGCCCGTATCCCCATCTCCTGGGCTGCGCTTCCCGGCAATACCGCCAATACCGTAAGCCCGCGAGAAGAGTGCACATAGATCGGGCTGCGCAGATTCTCGCTGCGCGCCGCCAGCCACAAGATCAGCTCATGCAGCGCAATCGTCAGGAGCGCCGCCGGCAGCAAAATGACAGGCAACCACTCGGCAAGCACTCCCAGACCTGCCACAACCACACCGTATACCAGCAGCCGTCCTGCCGTTCTGCGGATCTTCTGCTGCGGCAACAAGGTGGAGGTCATATCCGTAAATCCGATCATAAGCGGCATCGCCTGGAACAACCAGCCATCTGACCACATCTCGCTGCCACCAAGCAGCGGCGTGAATGGAAGAGCCTGTCCACCTGCGGAAGCCGGGACGAGCAACAGAAGCGGCACCGGCCACAGGCCCTGGAACTGGTAGGAGCCAATCAGCTTGCCGCGCTTGCCTTCGACAAATACCGGCGTCGCCAGACGTTCTCCCTGCACGCGAATCAGCAGCGCCTCCAGCATATGGGCTGCGCCCGCGAGAACAAGAAGCGATGGCATATGCAGCTCGATCAGCGGTTTCAACCAGGAATAGCAACTTGCTTCCGTATCAAGCGGTACCCAGCCCAGGATCGCGTTCACGATGCCTAACAAGCCGATTATATAGGAGAAGCAGAGGAATCGAATGCGGATGAGCGCCAGCAACAAGGCCGCAACCCACATGTAAATGACTGCCTGCGGCTGAAGATGCGCACCGATAAAAGCCATGAGCAAGCTGCCGATCAGGCCAACAGCCAGTCCCCACAGCACGATGCGCACGCTTTCCCCCAGGAGCGAGTGCAGCCTGCTGTGATACAGCTTGCGCTCGAAGAAGATTTGCCTGCGCATTTGCAAGATGATGATCAGAACGCTGATATAGTAAAAAGGGTTGAGAAGCAAGCCGAGAGCGGCTTGCCCCAACCTTTCCAGAAGACTGATTGCAAATGCCATTGGTCAGTTCTCCTTTATGAATCAATCCCTAACGTCTGTCTCAAAACGTCTGTTTCAAATATTGCACGGCCGCCTGAAGTTGCGTATCGTTAGCCGGATCCTGGATCAGCGTGATGACGGCGTCCTCAAGCTTCTGCGCCGTATAGCCATCTGTCTTGCCGGTTGCGGGTAGGCCGTTGTCCGTCTGGAACTGCCTTACAGATTCCGCCGTCCTGGCGCTGTAATATCCATCGGAGCGGTCCGTCTCATAACCGAGCGCATTCAACATCACCTGCAGATTGGCGATAGCCGCGAGATTCTGATCTTGCTCGAACACCTGGTTCTTCGGCAGTGACATGACGTTGAAATAGTCAGGCAGCTGCACCTCAACATCAGGCTTCACACCGACACCGTTGATGAAATTCCCCTTTGGTGTCAGCCATTTGGCAATCGTGATCTTCATGTTGCTGCCGTCCTGGAAGCCTTTGGTGTAGGTCGACTGAACGGTCCCCTTGCCGAATGTCTGCATCCCGAACAGCTTCGCTCTGCCATTCTCCTGCAGCGCTGCGGCGAGAATCTCCGAAGCGCTGGCGCTGCCTTCGTTGATCAACACGGCGATCGGCAGGTCTATGCCTGAGCCGGTTGCGGCCGTGACTTGCGTTTCGCCGCCGCGATTCTCGACCTGGACGATCGTCTGTCCCTCTGACAGCAGGTTGTCGAGGAGATCGATCACGCTGTACAGATAGCCTCCAGGGTTATTGCGCACGTCGATGATGAGCCCCTTCATGCCCTGTTCACGCAGATGCTCCAGTTCTTCCATGAAGCGTTGGTCGGAGTTTTGCACGAACTGGCGAAGCTCGATCAGCCCGACACCCGGTGCGACCATGCGTGAGAAAACCGTCTCCAGATCGATGTCATCACGCACGACGATGATCTCCAGCACGCCGTCATGCCCTTCCCGCACGATGCCAAGTTTCGCTTGCGTACCCTTGGGGCCTCGGATCTTGGCGACGGCTTCATTCAACGTCAGTCCGGACAGACTCTCCGAATTCACCGAAACGATGATGTCCTTCGCCATGATGCCGGCGCGTTCTGCAGGAGAATCCTTGAGCGCCGAGACCACCGTCACCTGACCGTCCAGCATCGTGACTTCTGCACCGATGCCCGAGAAAGTGCCATCTACCGATGCGGTGAATTGCTCCGCTTCTTCCGCATTCATGTACGTCGTATATGGATCGCCAAGGGCAGATACCATGCCGCGAATCGCGCCGTCCAGCAGCTTCTCGCGGTCGATCTCTTCATAGTAGGAAGATTCGAGCATCTGGTACACAAGCTCCAGCTTGCTCCACTCAGATGGCGTGAACCCGGAAGATTCTGTGCTCCCTTCATCGGTAACACCCTTCACTCCAGTTTCACGGTCAGCACGGCTATCCTGGTTCAGCGTTTCAGAGAATGCATATCTTGAACGATCAAGTAAAGTTGCTGTCAACATACAGCTGACCGCGATCGCTGCGACGACCAGCAGTATGACCGTTCTGCCATGAAACTTTCTCACTGTTAATGACACCACCCGTTCCTGTCCAGTCCATACTTAGGTAGTATATGACCGGCTGCTTGGGTTTATTATACCATTTAATTCAAGTAAGGAGCAGGGTCAACCGCTTCCTGATTGATTCGCACTTCAAAGTGCAGATGGTTGCCTGTTGACCTGCCGGTCGAACCGACTTCGCCGATCTTCTCGCCGACCTTGACCGTCGCCCCTTCCTTCGTGGTGATCTTGGACATGTGGGCATACAGCGTCCATACACTCTGCCCTTTATCATTTTTGCCATGATCGATGATCACATAGTTGCCATAGCCGTTGACCCACTGCGCTGCGATGACGACACCGTCAGCAGCAGCGAGGATGCTGGTGCCGGCAGGTGCGCCGTAGTCGATCCCGCTGTGGAAGGCGCCTTTCTTGCCGGTGATCGGATCAACCCGCGAACCGTAAGCGGATGTCATCGAGTATCTCTTCGGCAGCGGGAAGGCCAGTTTGCCTGCCTTGAACGCCAGCGACTCCAGTTCCTTGTTGAGCTTGGCTGCTTTTGCTGCCAGTTCCATGACCTTTTTCTGCGCTTCCTCGGAGATGTGTTCCAGCTCCTCGGATTGTTGTTCGATGCTGGCGATTCTCACCTCACGCTGCTTGCGCAGATCCTCCAGCTCGCTTTTGTTCCGTTCATTTTCCTCGTACATGTCATGTAGCAGGGCCAACTGTTCCTCGTAATCCCGCTTCTTCTCTTCCATCATGAGCTTGTCGGCCTTCTGTTCTTCGAGGATCGTCTGATCCTGGTTGATGATCAGATTGAGGTAGCGCATGCGGTCGAGGAAGTCGGAGAAGCTTGTTGAGTTCATCAGCACTTCCAGATATTTGACTTCACCCTTCTTGTACATCAGCCGCAGACGATCGCGGATCAGGTCGTCACGTTCCTCGATGCGCTGCTCAACTTCGGCAATTTGATCGTTGATATCGAACAGCTTGGATTCCTCGTCTTTGATCTTGATCTCAAGATCGAGGATAGCGAGCTGTACTTCTTCCAGCCTGGACTTGATTTCGCTTAATTCTCGGATCGTGGCTTGCTTTTCTTGCTGGAGTCTCTGCAGATCTGCCTCAGCTTTGGCTTGCGCCTTGGCGCTTTCGGCAGCTTCTCTTTGAACTCTCTCCAGCTCCTTCTTGACCTCATCATAACTGGCGGCATGTCCTTCGTGCGGAGTGATGACCAATCCGATCAGAACGATGATCAGTACGAACGGAATGAGCGACTTCTTCAACAACCATACCTCCTCCTCGTCCCAATTATCATCAGTCGCCGGGGAGCCTGACGCTTGAGGATCGGCTCCCTTGGCGCGCGATTTAACTAGATCAAACCTTCAAATGCTTGCGTACGGACAGCAGTGTGCCAAATACCCCGATTGCCACTCCCAGGCCCATCAGCAAACCGATCAGCGGCAATGCCACCTCATCGAGCGGCTTGAGCTCGATCATCGACATGAAGTTCATCCTCGATTTCGATGATTCAATCAGGCGATAATAGCCATACAGCAACACGCCCAGCGGAATGGCCGCGCCGATCAGACCGATGCACGCGCCTTCGATGAAGAACGGCCAGCGGATGAAGCCATTCGTCGCGCCGACCAGCTTCATGATGCCGATCTCTCTGCGGCGCGCCATGATCGTCAGGCGGATCGTGTTGGCGATGAGGAACAGCGCCGTAATCGCCAGACCGATGACGAGCACGAAGCCGACCCGATTGACCAGATTGCTGAAGGCGAACAGATCCTCTACCGTGCCTTCGCCATAATCCACTTCATCGATCGGAACCGGCTGCATGATATCGTTCAAGGCTTCGATGTTCTTGGCTACGATCGATATTTCTTCCGGATTCTTCACCTCGACGGTGAACGAATGCGGCAATGGGTTGGAATCTCCCTGGAAGCCTTCCACCCAATCTTCGCCGAGCGTTTTCTCCAGGATCTTCAACCCTTCATCCTTGTGAACGAACGTGATCTTGTGCACTTCCGGCATCATGCCGATCTGGTTCTGTACCCGGTTGATCTCTCTTTCTTCGTCAATCTCCAGGCTCAGATAGACTCTGATCTCGACCTGACTTTCGACATGTTCTGCGATATAGTTAACGTTGGTGGTCAGGAGAACAAATACGCCGAGGATAAAAAGAGAGATGCCTATCGAACTGAGTGAGGCGAATGTCATCCAACCGTTGCGAACCATGCTGCGGAAGCCTTCTCTCAGGTGCCTGCCGGCTGTGCTAATCTTCATAACCGTAATCACCTCTCTGCTGGTCGCGAACGATGACGCCATTCTCTATGGCGATGACGCGCTTGCGCATCGTATTCACGATATCTCGGTTATGGGTGGCCATGATGATGGTGGTACCCCGATAATTGATCTCCTCGAGCAGCTTCATGATGCCCCAGGACGTCTCAGGGTCGAGGTTGCCGGTAGGCTCGTCCGCCACGATAACAGCCGGATTGTTGACGATCGCCCGTGCGATGGCGACGCGTTGCTGCTCCCCGCCCGACAGCTGCGCCGGATAGGAATTCCGCTTGTCCGAAAGCCCGACAAGCTCGAGCACTTCTGCCGTGCGCTTGCGGATCAATTTGTTCGGCGCCTCGATCACTTCCATCGCAAAAGCGACATTCTCCGCGACGGTCAGCTTCGGAGCAAAAGCGACATTCTCCGCGACGGTCAGCTTCGGAAGCAGACGGAAGTCCTGGAATACGACGCCGATGTTGCGGCGAAGATACGGAATCTTCCGCTTCTTCAGCTTGGCGAGGTTAAAGCTGTCAACGAATATCTGCCCTTTGGTAGGACGCTCTTCTCTATAAATCAACTTCATGAAAGTGGATTTTCCCGCACCGGATGGTCCAACTACATAGACAAACTCGTTGGAATCGACCTTGACCGTTATGCCGCGAAGTGCGTGCGTCCCGTCAGGGTATGTCTTCCAGACGTCTTGCATTTCTATCACAGTATCACATCCTGAATGTTGTTAGCCTTTAATATTTCGACACCTTTTGGCCAATTCCTTTAAAGAAGACAAAAAAACAACATATTCCAACCAATTTTGAGCCGTAAGTCTTACAAAACTGCAAACATGACCAAACAGACGCACATAAAAAGCAATACCCCTCGGCTCATACTCCTGTCGCCGAGGGGTATTGGGTCTCATGCTTATTTGTTCTTCTCCATATGTTGCTCTACCCATTCTGCCGTTGCAGCAAGCACCGGCTCGAAGCGGCTGATGGCATTGCGAACCTGACCTGTTGCGGTGCCGCCGTAGACGTTGCGCGCATTCACCACGTTCATCGGCTGCAGCACGGTGTAGATCGTTTCGTCGAACAACTTCGTAAACTGCGTAAACTCAGACAGCTCCAGGTCGAGCAGATACTTGTTGTTCTGGATGCAGTACAGGACGATCTTGCCGATGATCTCATGCGCCTGCCGGAACGGGATGCCTTTGTTCACCAGATAGTCGGCGATGTCTGTCGCATTGGAGAAGTCCTGGCTGACCGCGCTGCGCATCCTGTCGACGTTCACCTTCATCGTGGCGATCATCGGCGCCATCAGCTGAAGGGCACCCTGAATGGTGCGCACCGTGTCGAACATGCCCTCCTTGTCCTCCTGCATATCCTTGTTGTATGCAAGCGGAAGCGCCTTGATCGTCGTGAGCAGGCCGATCAGATGGCCGTATACGCGGCCCGTCTTGCCGCGAACCAGCTCGGCGACATCGGGATTTTTCTTCTGCGGCATGATGCTGCTGCCCGTACAGAATGCGTCATCGAGTTCGATGAACTGGAACTCCGTGCTCATCCAGAGCACCAGCTCTTCACACAGCCTCGACAGATGAGCCATGATCAGCGACGAAGCGCTCAGGAACTCGACGATAAAGTCGCGGTCGCTTACCGCGTCGAGGCTGTTCTCGTAGACGCCGTCGAAACCCAATTGCTCCGCCACGAAATGGCGGTCGATCGGAAACGTCGTTCCAGCCAGCGCGCCTGCGCCAAGCGGCAATACATTGATGCGCTTGTAGCTGTCCTTGAGCCGCTCAATATCGCGTTGGAACATGGAGACATAAGCCATCAGATGATGCGCGAACGAGATCGGCTGAGCGCGCTGCAGATGGGTATAACCAGGCACGATCGTTTCCACATTCGCCTTGGCTTGTCCAACGAGCGCCTCCTGCAGCTTGTGCAGCAGCCCGATGATCTCCACGACGCGCTTGCGCAGATACAGGTGCATGTCCGTCGCCACCTGGTCGTTGCGGCTGCGTCCCGTATGCAGCTTGCCGCCGACAGACCCGACCTCCTCGATCAGCATCTTCTCAATGTTCATGTGGATGTCCTCGTCCGCGATCGAATATTCGACTTCGCCCCTGCGGATGCGCTGCATGATCTTGTGCAGGCCTTCCTGGATCTTCTCCACATCCTCAGCAGGGAGGATGCCGCATTTGCCGAGCATCGCGACATGCGCCAGGCTGCCTTGCACGTCCTCCTCGGCCAATTCTTTATCGAACATGATGGAAGCCGTATATTCCTCCACCAATTGATCGGTTTTCTTCGTAAAACGTCCGCCCC
>JGI26049J44785_1001362_pt1 | contig 12144 bp, 7 predicted proteins | sample HigsolmetaGSP11D_FD_44785 | JGI IMG/M metagenome (IMG submission 44785)
GTGTTGGTGATCGTGTTGTTCAGAATATGGTTATGAGGTCCAGACGCCGAATGATTGCTCGGAGGAGTGCCGCCCGTGTTGCCTAAAGCGATACCTGCTCCGGTCAAGACACCGCTGATCGTGTTGCCGTGAATCTTGTTCAGATATTCCAGTTCGCCGTGCAGATCAATCGCATCCAGTCTCGTTTCTCTGAATTCACTGTTACGAACTTCATTGTTATGCGCATAGAACTGAATGATGACTCCGTGGCGCAAATAAGGCCCCTCGAACTTACTATTTTCCACAAGGTTATGTTTTGTATCGTTCGCATAACCGAGGCGATCCACTTTCGCTACGCCTTGAATTGAGATTCCGTAACCGGCTCCTCCTCCTCCAACATCGGTCGCATTTCGGAACGTCGAGTTACGCACGACCACATCGTGGCTTTTGCTTATACGAACACCCATTTTCTGGAATTTTTCGTGGAATGTATCAAAATAAGCTGGTTTTTCGAACCAATCGCAATATTGTTTGCGATTGTAATATTTTGCGGAATACGACTGTACTTTCCGTTGTTGGTATAACCTAATTCAAATGTATAATCGTTGTCGACAAACGTATTATGGACGACCTGAATATTCCTTGGACGAAAATGTTTGGACAAGTCCGAGGAACTGCCGTAATCCGCATCTCCATTCGTGATCGTAATGGCCGCATCCCATTTGGTTCCTGTCAACCCGGAAAAATAGTTGTTGAAGATGAGGTGATCGTCCCCGTAAACGCGAATACCGCCCGTACCGATCGGGTTCCCGTCCTGATCAGTACCAGCCCGGCCATTGCCGAAGAATTGATTGCCATAAACCTTGCTTCCATTTCCGTGACGTAATGTCAGCGAGCCGAGCGATTCATAAAACGTATTGTAACGAACGATATTTTTGCCGCTTTTGATCGAAATAATCTCCGGGTCGGAGTCCGTACGTTCAAACACGTTATACTCGATGATCGTATAGGAGTCAAACATGGAAAGCTTGCTTTCACCCACACGTATCGGCTCCGATTCATTCGTCTGACGAGGCAGTGTGTTGCGAAACACATTGTGATCGATGCGGTCATATTGCGATATACCGGTATAGTCGGGATTATCTCCACCAATGACGATAAATTTACCCGGATCCTGTTTGTTTTGAAACACGTTGTGATCAATGCGGTTGTGGTGGCTGTTGGCGCCATCGATTTGCACCCAGGTTGAAGATGATCCAGAATTCGGAGGCAATTCAAAATGATTTCCCGTCAAGCGAACATGGTGATTGTTTGTCAGACGAACGCCATAATACCCCGAATTGACAAATTTCAGTCCTTGTAATACCAGATAAGAGGAATTTTTAATATACAACGTTCCACCGGTTATGGACACAGCACCGGAATCAACCGCTTTAATGACGATCGGATCTTCCTCAGTACCATGTTTATCTGATATGGTATTTATTGTATATGTTCCGTTGGCAATTTCAATCGTTGTGCCAGGACTCGCGGACTGGATCGCATTGTTCAACTCATTCGAGGTTTTCACAGTTACGATCCTGCCATCTTCGGGCGAAGGTGTGTCGCCATCAGAAGGCGAACCATCATCAGAGGGTAGCTCACCTCCCGTCACGAGGACATCATCAAACCATACCGCGCCTGTATATGAGGAGTGACTGTTCGCATACAACCCGATCGATCCGTTAATCAATGAATCATCTGTCAGATCAACTTTCAATTCACCGTCCACATACCCTCTCAATGCGTTGCCGGACAGTTCCAACTTAAGATGGTAGACTTTATCCGCATCAATCGATTCGCTCAGCGTCACTTCCTTCAGAGTGGTTTGTGAGTTATTGACACGACTGACTAGAAGCAGATAGTCCTTGGTGGTGCTTCTTCGGATCATCAATGTGTAGTAGTTATTTTTATCCGTATGACGCGCTACGATTCCGGCTCTAACCGTCCCTTCCGCGGGAATGCCTGTAATTTTTACTTTGGCAGAGAGAGAATAGTTGCTCCAGTTTTCATCTCCGCGAGCAACCACATATGTTGTACCGGCAGCTACCAACTTCAACACTTGAGAAGAGCCTTCTGTATCCAACACCCAGTCCCCATTATTTGTGCTGTTTTCCCATGTTTCTCCAACTGGATTGCTCGTATACGATTCAAAATCGTCTTCCAACAGTACTGTCGTTGCATTTGCTGATATCAAACCTGCCGGTCCCAATTGCCCCAACAGAAACAAGAACGTCAGCACAATGATGAAAGAAGAATGTCCTTTCTTCATTTCGCACGATCCTTTCTAATGTTGTAATCCAGGCATCCGATCTTCATCCTAATCACCGGATTCCTTGACAAATAGAAAGCTAATTAATAAATTCCAGATATTTCAACGCGCGTTTAATCATCACCGCCGCTTCCGCGCGGGTCACATTCCGGTCGGGCCCCAGCGTATCCGGTGTTATCCCCTTCACAATACCTGCATTTACTGAAGCGGCAACGCCAGAAACAGCCCATGCAGAAATTTGGTTGCTGTCGCGATACTGTTCCAAAACGTCATTTTCAGATACACCCGGCGACTTCCCTGCAAATTCCAGCGCTCTTGCAAGCATGACCATCAGTTGTTCACGGGTAATCGGATCGGACGGTCGGAACGTTTCATCGGGATAACCCGCAACGATTCCAACTTCATTGGCTGCCGCCACAGCACCTGCGTACCATGCCCGTTGATCCACATCACGGAACGACACCTCTCCCTGTCTGTCCGAAAGACCCAACGCGCGTACGATCAGCGCAGCAAATTGCGCGCGCGTCAACATCTCGGAAGGTGCAAACATCGTATCGGAAATACCGCTGATGATATATTTGGATGCAAGCAACTCGATTTCATGTTCGGCCCAATGTCCCTGAATATCCTCGAACGTTTTCTCATGTTCAACGACTGCGTATGCACTGTTACCAGTTCGCTTGACCACAACTACCGTCAAACTGTCATTCTCCTGAAAAAGGGAAGGAACAAACATCAGCTCATCTTTTTCCGGATCGTACAATACAACCGTCGCTGAGTCAGGATCATCAACGCTTTGCGATAACAGAAATCCCCGCTCGACAAAAATATTGCCGAAGTCGGATATCAGAACTTTGTTACCGTCCTGAACGACTTCAACCTCGTATTCCATAGCCTTGATGAGCACAGCCGCATTTCCCAAAAGACTTCGTATGCGCGTCTGCAACGCGTCGTATGCCGGACCGATTGTCACAAGGATAAACGCCTGATCGGTAACAGCATCCTGCAACATAATGATCGGCAAATTGTAATAGCCTTCATGATTTCTCACAGCCAGTATCATTTCCTTGCCAGTGTCAATGGCTGCCTTTACAATTTCCCCTGGCAGGATGATATTCGTTTTTTGTTCCGTCTCAATGACAATCTCGATTGTCTGCTCTTCCTGACCGGACGAATCCAGCTTATCCAACGCACGGACAAACGTTTCATAATCAAGCGTATATGTCACAACCGTATTCCCTTCATCGTCCGTCGTTTCGGAAATTGAACTCTTCCCGGGAACAATTCTTGCACCTTTTTCCGTAGCCTGGACAGTATCCGGTTCATCGACAGGAGTCACGATATTACCTGGGTGAGGTGACGACGGAGTTTCAGCCGAGTATTCGAACGTCGTAACCGCCACATTATCGATTCCCGTTCCACCCGCCCGTACTTTATAGGTACCGGTCTTTCCGACATTCAAAAAGTAGGTGAATTCAAAGAAGCCATTTTCATCGCTGCTGGTCTGATCGATGTAGTCAATCGCTCCGTCCGGAGCTTGCACCAAAACCGTGACTTGCCGATATGCACCGGCAGTTGTGATACCTGAAATGGTCACTTGACGGGAACTTTGATCTACATTTGTCTGCAAACGAATTTCTGCGGCAATCGCCAAGGTTTCCGCAGAAAATCCGATTAACAGAATGGATAGAAAGCAAAACAGGAACTTTTTCATCGGTCTCCTCCTTCACATCTTATTCCCGTTAATCGGCGGGAAAGTTTAGCGTATAAGACAGCGTTTCTCCTTCTTCCATTGAAACGTCCTGAACGGAAATTCTCAAAATGTATTCGTGGTCGTCTCCGTATTCAGGGATGCTGAACCCAAACTCCACCGTTTTTATGTCATATGCGCCGATCGTCTTGAGCACCTCGGTGTTCATGGCGGTATCTGTTTCCGAAGATGACGGCCGGATCGATCGCAACTCTGCACGAATCGCAACGTCATAGACACTTTCGGTTATATTTCTTATCTCCAGGTGCGAATGGACATAGCGGACACCGTTAAATTGTTCAATTGAATTTCTGTTAAGATCCCTGAAGTTTGCCGTCAACTGGAGCGGATAGCGCGGTGTTGCCTCGATGACATCGGAATAATCTCCTGTGTATCCGGAATTGATTCCTCGAACACGATAGTAATACCGGACATCATTCTCCACATCTGTATCCACATAACCCGTACCAGTCACTTCCGCAATTTTCACGAATGTTCCGTCTACTTCAGCAGTTCTTTCCACTTCATAGGCTTCCGCATGCTCCGCTGCATCCCATGTCAGGACAACTCGCTTGTTTTCTCCATCGCCGGACAAGTTCTCCGGGACTGCTGGAACTGCGTATTCACGGAACGTCAGCGTTAATATCGGCGGTGTATGATCCGAATGTTCTTTTGTGCGAAAATAGGCTCCCCTGCTCACACCGAGAGTCGATTGGATATAGAAACTTGCGATTTCGTCCTCCTGGCTCTTCACAAACTCGGTCACATCAAATCGAATATAGCTCCCGACAGTATCCGCGTTTACTCTCACAGTATGGAGAGGAGTCCCTTCATCAACGGGACGGTTATCGTGCGTCAAGGTCATCTCGTTCCAGGAATCATCTTCAATCCCAAATAAGGTCACATCATATCCTTCATCAGGGGTACTGCCTTCCAATGCGTCGACAAACAGTTTCACTTCCGCTTTTTCCAGCAAACCTTCCGCTTCTGGGATCGCAAACTTCAGATAGGCACGGCGCACATCCGTCAGGGAAGAATTGCTCTTCACATTCATCCGTGTTGCATCCCCGAAAGGCCCCTGGTCTTTACGCGTATACGTGTCATCCAAAACGATCTGTTCCCTGGTATCGGATTCAGACCCCGCGTCGCTCTCTCCCAGCACGATGTCCAGTTTAGGAGCAACGTCATACGGATGTTCCCGCGTCGCATAATCCGCTCCACGGCTTTGCTCCACACCGCGTAAGCGAAAACTGATCGTTTCTCCGATGCGCTCCTTCACATAATCGGTAACGTCCAGCGATACATAATGATCGATATCCGCTTGCGTGACGGTAATTTGACCCAGTACTCGATCGCTGGCGTCATCAGGAGCCTGATCATATGTCAGTTCAGACTCTGCCCAGTCCGTATCTTCCATGCCCCGAACTTCTATGTTGTATACTCCGCCATATCCGATGGTTGCGGACTCCATCGACACGACATATACCGAAAAGGTGACGCTCTGCACACGATCCATCATTGGAACTGTGAACTTCACGAAGGCATCCCGGTTTTCCGTCGAGGTTCGCTTCACCTTCATTTTCTCGTTGTCGCCGTAATTCGTGGTTGAGTTGCTTCCTCCCTGTACCCAGCTGTCAGCCGATGAATAGACGATGATCTTGTCCGTTGATACCGTATCATCCGTTCCTGAATCGGCCAATACCGCAGGAGACAGCATGCTGAACAATAACAACATGGAAACAAGAAGCCGCCACTTGTTGTTTTTCAATACAGATCACCCCTTTAACGATTTCAATTCGGGAAAAGTAACGGTACATGTTTCGCCTGCATACCGTCAAGATCATTCCAGTAAAACAGCTTGATCGAATATCCTTCGGTTTCCTCTGGCAACGTTATCCCGGCAATGTATCGCTCGGTTTCCGAAGGTCTGATCGTACTAGTCATCACGACAACATTTTCCGCTCGCTGCCGTTCATCGTACAAAACCGCAATTACAGTGACTTGTTGATCTTCCTGCATATAGTTGGTAACCGGAACTCGAATCATCAACCGGTCGGATTCCGGGAAATCTGTCAATTCGTCACCGTTTTCCGCAAAAAACTTGACATCACCAACAGCGATCTCCGGCAGTTCCGCCTGCAGGCCGTATATCTCTACTTCCGTTACACTGTTCCAACCGCTGGAAGAGTTGCCGTACCCGACAAGACGGACATACCTCGCAATATTTTCAGACAATTCATAGCTCTCAAATCCTGATGTCATACCGCTGGTTTCCACGTCCGTCAACACATCGAACCAGTTCTCCCCGTCTACGGACACCTGTAGGTCGAAGAACGATTTGCGAATATTTCCGCTGTAGTAGGCGATTTTGGCATAATGCAATGCATAGACAGACCCCAGATCGAATGTCAAATATTGAGGTGACCGAGAACCGATCTCGCCCTCGCTCAGTGCCGACCAACGCGTATCGAAACTTCCGTCGATCACATTTTCCGGAATGTTGCCGTCATGTCCACTGGCCTGAACTCCGCTAACCGGAAGTTTCATTACATCATCGCTGTCTGGCATCACAACGAAAATCTGATTCGAAACCGGAGAGATGTTGCCTGCTTCGTCCATAGCTTTGATCGCGATGAAATATGTCCGTCCCGCCAGCAATTGATCGATTGTGAGCAATTCCACTTCGCCTGCAGGCTGAGGTGAAGGCAAATCATGCACCCGCTTTGCCTGATCCCAGTTCTCTTCCGTAATCGGAGAAGTGCTGTAACGGACATCGTAAGCGGAAACCTTGCCTGCGTATGCGTCATCACCTGGAGCCGTCCAGCTTACCACAACCGACTCGCTCGACAGCGATTGAATACGCAGATCGAAGATGCCGGCAGGTGGAATTGTATCTTCCACAACGGTGGTTCGAGCTTCCACAATGTTGGACAAGCCGGAAATGTTCGACGCCTTGTCAACGGATTTCAAAGCGAAATAATACGTTGTATCCGTATTTAGTCCCGTTATGATCATGGATTGCACCGTACCAGCGGATATGGGTACCGGCTCCCCGGACACCTGCACCGCTTCCTCCCAATTTTCTTCCGTGATCGGATACAAGGCATACCGCAAATCGTAATAATCAGCTTCACCGATGTTTCCATCGTCTCCAGGCGCAGTCCATTGCAGCTGTACCGAATTCCCGTCTACATGAACAACGGTCAAATCTGCCACATCAGCCGGGGGTACGGCATCGGATTCGCTCCCGTCTGCAAGTTTGATCTCAAGCTTACCCGAGTAATCCAATTGGTGGATGGTGACCATCATCCCATTCTGGCTCCACGAAGGATAATCCATGCCATTGAATATCACCTTTTCCACTTGTTTGCCAAACGGCAAATACGAAGAGATTTCATAATTTTCCTGATCGGTTGAAATAGCACCGGTGTAATGCTCTGGATCGCTCACGTTAAAGGTCGCGGTCACCGGAGCCGAAGATGTAAACCAGGTTTTGTCCTGATAAGACAACAATTTGCCTTCACGCACCGCAAACTGCTTTACCGGACCGTTTTGTCTGACATAGGCGAACGTTCCGTCGCTTTGCATGGCGTCCACCGTAACGAGAGGGCCATACTGTTGCTGAACCATATACGTGTCCAGATAGCCGTCCATTTCCACCGTTCCGCCGGCACGATCCGGATCACTCAGATCGCGAACATTCGGCAAGGCATCCGTGATCGAAAGCGGAACCAAAATCTGCAGCGCATTGACCGCATTTCCCCGGACGGCAGCTTCCACATAGCCGTGCGTCGAGTAATCGTCCTTGATATATGAGACTTCTCCTTCATGATCCCGATATTGGGCTTGATCGGTCAGGAACCAGGCAGCAAACTTGGCCGGAGAACCATATTGATCCGCACCGTAGATCCATTGTCTAAAGTTTCCTTGTCCCGACATTTGCCCTTTACCGCCGTGCAAATATATGCTGAAATCGGCTTCCGAACCATCCCTTGTGCGCAATTGATCCGCTACCACGAAATATTGCTGATCCGGGAACGCGATCGCTCTTGTTATATATCCCAGACTTTCACTGTCCGGCGGAAAAAGCAGCGGGCTCTCCCCTTTGGACGTATCGTTCGTATTCTCGATGAATCGCGCAGACTTTTCCTGAAAATCGAAAAATTCCGTATCGATGCTGTACCTGGATTCCGGTGTCTCGTTCTGCGCCATGTCCACCGGCCAGTTCCCATTTAACGTCACCGTATTGTGTGCCTCCGGAACACGGTACCAGGTGCGACGTATTTGATCTCCATAAGCTGAACGGGAATACCCCGAATCGCTCGCCATCATCTGATTTTCCGCATGAATGATAAAGCTGAGATGATCGAATTGGTTGTGGTTATCAGCTTCCGCCACACCATGGAACAGAAGGTAACGGCTGTCAGGATCCTCAAAGTTCCAATTGTTGCGGAAGATCGTCTGTCCGCCTTCCAGGAAGAACTTCGTTCCGGAACCAGTCGGCGCCACCGGTTTAATCGAAGGATCATAGGTTAAATATTTGTCCAGATCCATCGTATCATCGTTGCTTGCTCCCGTATTGTTGCCAAATTCGCCTCCCCAAGGTTCCTTGTTCGTCGTAAAATACCGCCACTGGAACAAATTCCCCCATTTGGCCGACTCATGCAATGGAGAGGCGCCATCCGTATCATCCATATATTGAGAAGCCACCATGTGCAGAAAATTGTGTCTCAGATAGGAATCCTCGATATTCGGCATCCATCCGTTGTTGTTGGCAACATGAAACTCCCAGATGAACGCGGGTTTAAACACTTCGAACAGATCCACGCCCGAGACATTCTTGTAGTGATAGAGAAAGGGTACAAAGTTAATGTGGGAATAGATGTAATATTGGGAACCTTCACGGTAAATTCCATCCGAACTGAAGAAATATTTCAGATTGGAATTAGACGCCTCCAGAGCTTCGCGCAGCCAATCTTCAGGTGAATTCTTGCTTTCATCCGAATAGTCCGATAGGACAAGCGCGAGCGAGCCGAGACCCCATGCCGGTTTGGATCGATGATTATGCGGTCTCGGCCCCCACCCTCCATCCGGTCGAATCCAGATGTTTTCATACAAAACCTGGGCTTCCTTCGCCAACCGTTCACGAATGATCGCATCATCATCCGGAGTTAGCACAGGTTGTATCCAATCATAAGATGCGGCAAAATTTTGCGCCCACATCGCACGATACGTTTCATCGACCGGACTTGATGAAACTAACGGATCGATCTGCGGACAATCGTAAATCGGGCCGTCATATGCACGCTTCAACGCTTCGATCGCCCGGTTTTTATGCGTTTCGTTTCCTTCCATGATAAACATGAAAGCGTTGTATTTTGCAATTCGCGCCATATCCCCGTAATACGCATGGACAGCGTTGAAAGACATGTCATCCGAACAAACGGGAGCCTGGGGAAATTCCCGTGTCAGATATGAGCTGGTGCTGATAGATTGCCATAACGAAGCGGCATATTCGTCAGCGTTCCGTTTATTGTAAACGCTTTCGATTTCAGACTCATCAAACCACAATTTGGGGTGAACCTCTTTCTCCGGGAGTAATGGAGTGTCATCAACGGTGAATCCACTGTAACTTTCATAGTCGATTTGTGCGAAAACATGTGTGGCGTGAAAAAAGTATCCTCCCAGAAACATGATCAGCAGGATTGCAAATTTCTTTTTGGCCACTGAATGTTTCAAACATTTTCCTCTCCTTCCATCATAATTAGCACCTCTTACCATCATACAGAATTATACTTTTATCGCTTCCTGTACTGATATAAGTTGTTTTGGGTTGATTGTAGTTTTTTTTAGATTACATGGTTGCTGATAGGATCACGGAACTTCATAGTTCCTTTTACATGAAATCGGACAGTAACCTTATCAAAAGCTGAAAGATCTGTGTCGCGATCGTGTTTCTTCTTCATAATAAGTTGCTAGATTTTGGCAAAAAAAAAGGACACTGCAAGCCTCATGTCAAAGGTTAAACCATCATGAATAACCGACAAGAGGGAGTGTCCTTATCAACACGGTATCACAAACCATACACTTACTTCAGTACATGGTTCAAAGAAGAAACATGTAAGAATTTTTCGGATTGTGTGATGAAAAGAAAAATGAATCGTGTCAAGCGCTTACTCAAAGATCTATGTTTACGTATAAATGAAGTTGCGAATGAAGTAAGTCGTGAAAATGCTTATCATTTTTCAAGAGCATTTAAATAATATACTGGAATGTCTCCTGGAGAATACCGATCTCTAGTATCCTCCGACAACTTTCTGGAACGAATGACTCAACCAGATATTCGGATAACCGTATGCTGACTCTTTTCGGACCGGAAGTCGCCATATCCATTTTACGATCACAGAAGGGGGATCTCCAGTTTTCCCCCTCTTGGTCGTAAAACCCACCCTATCTCGCCGCGATCGAACGATTGCGATACAGAAGCGAACCAAGCAGGAAGGTGATGGCGCCCCATAGCGTAAGCACGGCGATGCCGAACCAGAACGTTCCGTCCAGCCAACCGGTCGCATACACCATGCCGTCGCGGAGTCCTGATACGAAGTAGGTAAGCGGCAGCACCTTCGATACAGGCTGCAGCCATACCGGCATCGTCTCAATCGGGAAGAAGACACCGCTCAGGAACATCATCAGGAAGCTGGTGATGTTCGCTATGCCCATATAAGCTTCTGTCGTCTTGCTGAACGAGGAGAAGAAATAGCCGATCGCGTTAAACGCCAGCGAGCCAGACAGGAAGATGATGATCAGGCTGACCAGATCGATGTGCAGGGTCGCACCGAACCCATATACCCCGATGAGGGAGAGCAGGACGATCTGGAAGATGGCGAATATGAGCCGCATGAGCATATCGCTGAAGCCGAACAAGCCCATCTTGGCAGGCGTCATGCGTAGCCGCTTCAATAGCCCCTTGCGCCGCATCTCGACCATATCCACCATGCCAAACAAACCTCCTTGGGCGATCGACAGCGCGATCATGCCTGTGAGCAGGAAGTCCTGATACTTCAGATCATCGCTGCCAGCGGATACCGACTCCACGTTCAGCACGAATACCGGCTCTACTCCGGCAGCCATCAGATTCGCCTTCTGGATATATTCGTTCAGGATGCTGATCACCGCCATGGAAGTGGAATTCTGCTCGTCTTCCTTGTTCAGGATAAGGGATAATGAGGTGTCACCATCTGCAGACGGCAGAACGATCGCCGCTGAAACGCCCTTGTCCTTAACCAGCGTCTCTGCATGTTCCCTCGTCACAGGCTCCTCTTCGACCCATTCGAATACCGGAATCTGTTTAAGCTGCTCAAGCATCATGCTGGAACTTTCATTGGACTGTTCCGCAACCGCTGCCACCTTCACGTTGAAGTCCTCGTCCGAACCTCCGCTGAAGATCACCATGAAGATTACCATCAGGATGACAGGGAAGAAGATTCCCCAGAACCATGCCTGCTTCTCGCGCAACGTCATCTTCAAGTGGGTCGAGAACATGTGTCTGAATTGCTTCATCGCACTCATCCTAGTCCCTCCATTCCTTGCCCGTATAGCTGATAAAGACGTCTTCGAGACTCATCTCTCGGATGGATACTTGATCGACCCGATAGCCCCGATCTTTGGTGAATCCGAAGAGGACATGCAGCGCATCCTCCGGCTGCCTCGTCCATAGCTTCAGATCCTTGCCAGTCCGCTCCGTGCGTACGATGGCAGACTGGGCTCCAGCAAACTGTTCCACCTCAGCAGCGGCGGCTTCCCCATCGATGAAAGTCATCCGCACCTCCCGCTCCTTCGTCAATCGGCCGATAAGTGCGGCAGGCGTATCGAGCGTCACGACCTGGCCCGCATCCACTATACAGACACGGTCGCTCAGCTTCTCCGCTTCATCCATATAATGCGTCGTCAAGATCGTCGTCTTGCCCATCTCTTTCAGCGCGAGGACGATATCCCAGATGTTCCGCCTCGCCTGAGGGTCGAGGCCCGTCGTCGGCTCGTCCAGGAACAGAATCTTCGGGTCGCCGACCATCGCCAGCCCGATCGCGAGCCGTTGCCGTTGCCC
>JGI26049J44785_1001363_pt1 | contig 12143 bp, 13 predicted proteins | sample HigsolmetaGSP11D_FD_44785 | JGI IMG/M metagenome (IMG submission 44785)
GGTGCCAGCATCACGATCCGCAAGTTTCCCCGCCATGAAATGGGCATGCAGGATCTGGTGGCTGGCGGCTCGTTGGGACCACGCATGGCGCAGTTCCTGGCNTTGTGCGTGCAGCAGCGCAAGAACATCGTGGTCTCGGGCGGCACCGGNTCGGGCAAGACCACGCTGCTCAACATNTTGTCCAACTGCATTCCCGAGGGCGAACGCATCGTCACCATCGAGGATGCCGCGGAACTGCGCCTGCGGCATGCGCATCTGGTGGCGCTGGAGGCGCGGCCCGCCAATCTCGAAGGCAAGGGCTTGATTACCATCCGCGACCTCGTGCGCAACGCGCTGCGCATGCGGCCGGATCGCATCGTGGTGGGCGAATGCCGCGGTGCGGAAGCCTTCGACATGCTGGCGGCGATGAACACCGGCCACGAAGGGTCGCTGACAACGCTGCACGCCAACAGCCCGCGCGATGCGCTCGCCCGGCTGGAAACCATGATATTGATGGCCGGCATGGACTTGCCGCTGGCNGCGATCCGCGAGCACACCGCGTCGAGCATCGACCTCATCGTCCAGCAGGTGCGCCTGCCGAGCGGGCNCCGGCTGGTGGCGTCCATCGTCGAAGTGGCCGGCATCGAAAGCGGGCGCATCCAGCTGCAGGAGCTGTTTCGNTATGACCGTGCAAGCGGAACGTTTGCCGGCTGCGGCATGGTGCCGGGGTTTTTCCAGTCTTGGCGCGAGACCGGGATGGAGGTCGGCGCCGACCTGTTCGCCGAGGCGCCCGATGTGCCTGCGTGGCAGGCGGCCGACCGGGGCGTGGTGGGTGCAATGGGCGCGTCGCCATGTTGACGGCGATCGTTGCCGCGGGCGTGGCATCGGCGCTGCTGGCCTGGCTGGCCGGCGGGATCTTGCGCGAGGCCGTGCGCCGCTATCGCGCGCAGTTCACGGCCGAGGCGCGCGTGCGGCTGGGCGAAGCCTTCGTCTTCATCGATCCGACGCAGGTGTGGACGGCCAGCATTGCCTGTTGCGCCGCGAGCGCGGNGATCGCCTGGCTNGCNAGCGGCAGCGTCGTGGCCGGCGCCGCCGCAGGCNCGGCCATGCTGGCCGTGCCGCGTTGGCTTGCCGCGCGCTGGCGNCGCCGGCGCCTGGCGCGCTTCGACGCGCAGTTGCCCGATACGCTGGCAGCCTTGGCCAGCGCCTTGCGCGCAGGGGCAAGCGTGCAGGCGGCCTTGCGTGTNATCGTAGAGCGCAGCGATGCGCCGCTGGGCCAGGAGTTCGGGCTGATGCTGCGTGAGCAGCGNCTGGGCGTGCCCTTCGAGGCGGCGCTTGGGCACTTGTACGAACGCATGCCGTCCGAAGCCGCCGGACTGGTGGTCGCGTCCCTGCGCATTGCCGCACAGACGGGCGGCAACCTGGCGGCGACGCTGGAGCGGATCGCCGAGACGCTGCGCGCGCGCCTGCACCTGCAGGGCAGGATACGGGCGCTGACCGCGCAGGGGCGCTTGCAGGCTTGGGTGGTGGGCTGCCTGCCGCCGCTGATGGCGCTGGTGCTCGATGCGCTCGAACCCGATGCGATGGCGCTGCTCTGGCATACGCCAGCAGGCTGGTGCGTCCTCGGACTGGTGGCCATGCTCGAGCTGNTGGGAACCTACATGATCCGGCGCATCGTGGCCATCGAGGTCTAGGCGGGCGCAGGCTGGCGGAAATGTCGGGCATGGATGATCTCTGGCACGTGGCGGCGCTGGCCGGGTTGTGTGCCGGACTACTGGCCGCCGCGCTGCTTGCGCCGGCGCAAGCGCAGGCTTGCCCGCCTGCGGCCGGCATCCCCACCTGGATGCGGCTGGCCTGGCCCTGGGTGCGGGCGCTGTCCCGACCCGTGCGGCCGTTGCTGACCTGGCGGGGGCGCCAGCGGCTCGAGCAGTTGCTTGCCCACGCCGGGCTGCAGAAGCAGTTGCTACCCGACGACATCGTTGCCGCGCAAGCCGCGCTGGCCATGCTGTCGGCTGCAGGCTGNGTGCTGGTCGGACACGCCTGGCTGGGCGTTGCGCCGGCCGCCGCTGTCGCCGTGCCGGCNGCGGCGTTGGCCGCGGTACTGCCGCGCGCGTGGCTGTCGGACCAGGCGCGCACGCGTGCCAGGCGCATCGCCCGTGAGCTTCCTTTCGTGCTCGACATGGCGACGCTTTGCATCGAGGCCGGCCTCAATCTGCAGGGAGCGCTGCAGCAGGCGGCGCAGCGCGGCCCTGATGGGCCGATGCGCGAGGAGCTGCAGTTCGCGCTGGCGGATATGCGGGCCGGACTGCCGCGGCTGCAGGCGCTTCAGGCCATGGCCGCCCGTGCCGGCGTGCCTGCCTTGCGCACCATGGTGGCCACGCTGGCGCAGGCCGAAGCGCTTGGCATGGGGCTGGGGCCGGTGCTACGCGCGCAGGCGCACAGCCAGCGCAACGAGCGCTTTCTGCGAGCCGAGCGCCTGGCGCTGGAGGCGCCGGTCAAGATGCTGCTGCCGCTGGTGGCGTGCATTTTTCCCTGCACGTTTCTCATCATCGGCTTTCCCATTGCCGTGCGGTTGATGGCGTACGCGCAGTAAGGGAGGGATCCGTGGGTGGCGGGCGTCGATCCAACTTTGGCCGGCCGTGCGGCGGTCAGGTACCAGCCCTGCAGGTGCGCCGCGCCGCCACCGCCTGGCTGCGCCTGCGCGGGCTGCTGGGCCGGTCGCGGCTTGCACCCGGCCAGGCGCTGTGGCTGGATCCTTGCCGGGCGGTCCATACGCTGGGAATGCGCTACGCCATAGACGTGGCCTTCATCGATCGCCAGGGCCGCGTCGTGCGCATCGTCCACGGCTTGCGTCCCTGGCGCTGGGCGGGGTGCTGGCGCGCCCGGTCGGCGGTGGAGCTGGCCGCAGGCGAGGCGGCCGATGCGCGCGGGGGCGCTGCCCGCATCGAGGCGGCCCTGCACAGGTGGGCCGAGGCCAACCTTGGCCAGGACGGCCTTAACGATCGGGCAAAAACCCTGCAGCGCCGGGCCCGAACACGCTGATGTAGCTGGGATAGAAGCTGCAGTACAGGACGCTGCCGGCGGCCACGTTGACCGGAATCTGCAGCATCCCAGCGAGCTGCGGCGACAGGCCCATGGCCATGAGCAGGTCGGCCGCGATGTCGATCGCCAAGAAAATCGCGAACCAGGCTGCGCCATAGACCAGGAACGCAAACTTGTTGCGCCAGCAGGCCACGGCCGAAAAGAACAACGCCTGGCCCAGGCGGATACCTTGGAAACCGGTCAGCGCCGGCGCGTACCAGAACAGCGCGGCCAATCCGACGTAGACCGTCGCGAACAGCANGAGCGGCACGCGCATGATTTCCAGGAAAGGCCCGATGTCGTCGGTCACGCGCGCGGCCTGCATGGCCTCGGCCAGGTCCCGCATGAAGGGCATGAAGATGATCGCCCCGGCCAACAGGCAAAGGCCGGCGTATAGGGCGCCCATCCATAGCAGCCGCTTGAATACGCCTTTGTTGCGCAAGGGCTGNAACCAGACTGCCGGCTGCAGCGCATGGCCGGCTTCGACGTGCCGGCAGGCCGACAGCGTCGCGAAGGTGATCGACGGCATCATCACGACGAAGGCCAGCGGCCCCAGCGGCGGCAAGAGGCTGGCCAGCATCAGCGCGACGCTGATGCCCATGGCCCAGGTGAACATGGCCAACGGCTGGCGGCTGAACAATGCCAGCCCCTCGCGTACCCATTGCCAGCCTGCGGTGGCGGGAAGAGTGGCTGCTTGCATGTGTCGGGAATCCGGTTGCGGGATCGGAAAATCGAGGCCAATCAGGGAAGGGCATGCGGCGCCGTCTCGCGGCGCAGCCGCAGGATGCGCTCGAAGTGCCGGGGATCGTGCGGCTTGAGCGTTTGCGCCGGGCGCGGCAGGAAGAAATCGTACAGCCGCGAGATCCAGAACCGCAGCGCCGCCGCGCGCAGCATGTCCGGCCAGGCGGCCCGTTCTTCGTCGGTGAACGGGCGCACGCGCGCGTAGGCCTGCAGCCAGGCTTGCAGCAGTTCGGGCTGGAACTTGCCGCTGGCCCGGTCGATGCACCAGTCGTTGACGCTGACGGCGACGTCAAAGAGCCAGGTCTCGCAGCCGGCAAAGTAGAAATCGATGAAGCCACCCATGCGCGGGCTTTCGTAGGTCCCGGCAAACAGCACATTGTCCCGGAACAGGTCGCAGTGGGCCGGGCCGCGCGGCAGCCGTGCCCATGCGGGCGTGCCGGCCAGCGCCTGTTGGTGCGCCACTTCGTCGCGCAGCATCTGCGCCTGGCTCGCNTCCAGGAAGGGCAGCACCTTGGGCATGGTTTCCTGCCACCAGGTCAGCCCGCGCAGGTTGGGCTGTTCGATCGGGAANTCCCGCGCCGCCAGGTGAGCGCGTGCCAGCGTCTCGCCCGTCAGCGCGCAGTGTGCGGGGCTGGGCGCCGGTTCGTAGCCGCCGGGCAGCATGCTGACGATGACCGTCGGCTTGCCGTGCAGCTCGGTCAGGCGGGTGCCGTCGCGCAGGGTCTGCGGTTCAGGCACCGGCACGCCGTGCCGGGCCAAGTGGTGCATCAGCTCGATATAGAACGGCAGCTGTTCGCGGGTCAGCACCTCGAACAGGGTCAGGACGAATTCGCCGCGGGTCGTGGTCAGGAAGTAGTTGGTGTTCTCGATGCCTGCCGTAATGCCTCGCAGCGACACCAGTTCGCCGAGATCGTAACGGGTGAGCAGGCTGCGGGCGTCGTCGGCGCTGACGGGAGTGAATACGGCCATGAAGCGGGCGGGGCGAAGGTGGTATGGGCGGTCGTCGCCGCACGCGCGGCGCGGGCGCAATTTTAGACCAGCCGTTAAACTGGGCGCATTTGCATACACCCAGCACCGTGCTCGACCGCGAACATTGGCGGCTTTGCGTCGCCCCCATGATAGACGTCACCGACCGGCACTGCCGATACTTCCATCGGCTGCTGGCGCCGCACGCCCGCTTATATACCGAGATGGTCACCACTGGCGCGCTGTTGTACGGGGATGTCGCCCGGCATCTGGATTTCGATCCCGCCGAGCACCCCGTGGCGTTGCAGCTGGGCGGCAGCGAACCTGCCGCGCTGGCGCAGGCCGCCCGCCTGGGCCGGCAATGGGGCTACGACGAAATCAATCTGAATTGCGGCTGCCCATCCGAGCGGGTGCAAAAGGGCGCCTTCGGCGCCTGCCTGATGGCCGAGCCGGCGCTGGTGGCCGATTGCGTCAAGGCCATGCAGGACGCGGTCGACGTGCCGGTCACCGTCAAGCACCGGCTGGGGCTCGATTACGACGAGTCCTATGGTTTCGTGCGCGATTTCGTCGGGCATCTGTACGAGGCGGGCTGCCGGGTGTTNATCGTCCACGCCCGCAACGCCGTGCTCAAGGGCTTGTCGCCCAAGGACAACCGCGAGGTGCCGCCGCTGCGCTACGGCGATGCGCGGCGCCTGCGGGCGGACTTCCCCGAGGCGGCCTTCGTGCTCAATGGGGGNTTGGCCGACGCCGCCGCGGCGCTGGCCGAGGCGCTCGATTTCGACGGCGTCATGCTCGGCCGGGCCGCCTGGCACAACCCGCGGGTGCTGTCCGAGCTGACCATGCATTGGTGGCCGCAGGCACCGCTGCCTGACGACGGGCAGGTGGTGCAGGCCATGGTCGATTATGCGGCGCGGCGCGTGGCCGAGGGCGTACCGCTGAGAGTGGTGGTGCGTCCGCTCCTTGGCCTGCTCAACGGCCAGCCTGGCGCGCGGCGGTGGCGGCGCGCCTTGTCCGATCCCGGGCGCCTGGCGACCAACGATCCGGGCCTGATCCGGCAAGCCTGGGTCGACGCGCAACCCCGGGCCGCTTGATCGCACCGCGCGCTTGCGCGGTGCCTGCCACGCCCGCTCAGCGTTTCTCGACCGTTTCGCCGTCCATGGGCCAGTCGCGGATATAGGCCTTGAGCATGTTGTTTTCGAACTGCTGGGCCGCGACGATGGCGCGCGCCATGTCATAGAACGAGATCACCCCGAGCAGCGTCGGGCCGTCCATGACAGGGATGTAGCGAGCGTGCTTGTCCAGCATCAGGCGCTGNACTTCCTCGGCATCGGTATTGGGCGAGACGCTGACGGGCGCGTCGTCCATGATGGCGCGTATGGTNGTCCCCTCGATGCTGCCGCGCTCGTGCAGCAACCGGATGATTTCGCGGAAGGTCAGCATGCCGGCGAGCCTGCCGTGTTCCATGATGACCAGCGAACCGATGTCGTTGGCGCTCATCGTTTCGACGGCTTCGGACACCAGGGTATCGGGCGAGGCCGTGTACAGCGCATTGCCCTTGACGCGAAGGATTTCACTGACTTTGAGCATGATGGGTCTCCGTGGAACGCGCGGGTTCCGTCATGGGGAGCGTCCCGCCGCCCGGCTCGCGCACGTAGGCCATGCGCAGCGGCGGGCAGGGTTGCAAGATTGAGCCTAGGGTGGGGGCCGGCTGGTGGCCGGCCAGCAGGGCGGCACAGGCTTGTTTCAAGGCCGGGTCGTCCTGGAGCCACGGGTGGTGGCGATCCAGCAGTAGCCGATCCACCAGGGGACCAAGCGGCGCGGCCGCCGGATCGCAGGCCAGTATCCACCGCTCGTCGCGGCTGTCCTGGACGCGCGCGGCCAGGNCGAGATCGGCCAGGGTTTCCAGCACCTCCTGCAGCGCCTCAGGCTGCAGGCGCAAATGCTTGCTCAAATATCGGGCGCTGCGTCCGGCCGGCATGCGGCCGTGCGCGCGATGCAGCGCGCGCAACACGGCCACGGCGTCCAGGAAGCGCCAGCCCGTCTTCTGGTCGACATCCCAGCGCCCCATCCGGATCGAAGGCAAGATCGCCGCGATCGTGGCGCCCAGCAAGACGGCCAGCCACGACAGATAGATCCACAGCAGGAAAACCGGTAGCGTCGCGAAGGTGCCGTAGATGACGGTGTAGGCGGGAAAGCGCGTCACGTAGTAGGCAAAGCCCGTCTTCATCAGCTCCAGCGCCGCGGCCGTGCAAAAGCCGCCCGCCAGTGCATCCTTGATGGCCACGCGGCGGTTGGGCACGATGACGAACATGGCGGTAAAGCCCAGCCCGGTGAGCACTACGGGCACGAACGACAGCACGAGGTTGGCCCCGGCCGAGAGATCGGCCACCAGGCCCATGGATTCGCGCGCCAGCAGCGACGTGACCCAGAGGCTTGCGCCAGCCAAGAGTGGTCCAAGGGTGATGACGCTCCAGTAAACCAGCACGCGCTGCGAAAGCGGCCGCTGACGGCGCACCCGCCAGATGCGGTTCAGCGCCTGGTCTATGGTCATCATCAGCAGCACCGACACCGCCACGAGGAACAACCCGCCTATGGCCGTCAGCCGCCTGGCCTGCCTGGCGAACAGGTTCAGGTAGTTCATGACATTGTCGGAGACGGNGGGCGGCATCACGTTCTTGGCCAGGAAGGCCTCGAGCTCGCGCCGGAATTCGTCGAACANGGGAAACGCAGTGAACAGCGACAGCGCCACGGCCAACAGCGGCACCACGGCCAGCACCGTCGTCAGGGTCAGGCTGGAGGCGACCTGCAGCAGGCGTTCTTCGGCGGCGCGCTGGCCCGCGAAACGCAGCAACCCGCTGATGCGCCCCGGCAGGCGGCGGCGCGAACGGTGCGGCGTTTGGGCGGCCGCCGCGGTTGCAGCTGGCGCAGCGGGCTGATTCATCAGGCGATAATAGCAGCATGAACGTCGAACTCAACACGCGCTTGCGCATCGCATCCGGCGTGTCGCTGTTGGCCCTGATCGCGCTGTGCGTGGCCTGGGAATCCTTCCTGGCGCCGTTGCGCCCGGGTGGCTCCTGGTTGTTGCTCAAGGCCCTGCCGCTGGCCTTCGCGATGCGCGGCATCTGGCGCGGCGACCTGTACACCTACCAATGGGCGTCGATGCTGGTGCTGCTATATCTGATGGAAGGGCTGGTGCGCGCCACCTCCGATCCGCCTGGGCCATCCGTCGCGCTGGCCTGGCTGGAAACGGCGCTTGCCTTGGCATTCTTCCTCTGCGCCATTTTCTACGTGCGCCCGGCCAAGCGCGCGGCCCGCGGCAGGCGGCCATGAGCGGGCAGCCACCTACCGGGCGGCTTGCCCGACTGACGACGGACAACTCGTTTGCCCGGTTGCCGGGCGCTTTCTATACCCGCCTGCGGCCACAGCCGCTGAACGCGCCCCGGCTGCTGCATGCCAATTTGGATGCTGCGGCCCTGATCGGCCTGGATGAGCAGGACCTGGCCGATCCCGAATTCCTGGCGGTGTTCTCCGGCAGCGCGCCGCTGCCCGGGGGCGATACGCTGTCGGCCGTCTACAGCGGACACCAGTTCGGTGTGTGGGCGGGCCAGCTCGGCGACGGCCGCGCGCACCTGCTCGGCGAAGTTTGCGGACCGGGCGGCAATTGGGAGCTGCAGCTCAAGGGGTCGGGGCGCACGCCGTACTCCCGCATGGGTGATGGCCGCGCCGTGCTGCGCTCTTCGGTACGCGAATACCTTGCCAGCGAGGCCATGCACGGCCTGGGCATCCCGACCACGCGCGCATTGGCGCTGGTGGTCTCCGATGACATCGTGATGCGCGAGCAGCCCGAGACGGCCGCCATCGTCACCCGCATGTCGCCCAGCTTCGTGCGCTTCGGCTCGTTCGAGCATTGGGCTGCGCTCGATCGTATCGACCACCTTCAAACGCTGGCCGACTACGTCATCGACCGCTTTTATCCGCAGTGCCGGGATGCGGCAGGCGGCGAACCAGCCCATCCCGTGGCGCGCCTGTTGCGCGAGGTCACGCTGCACACGGCCGACCTCATGGCCGCCTGGATGGTGGTGGGTTTCTGCCATGGCGTCATGAACACCGACAACATGTCGATCCTGGGCCTGACGCTGGACTATGGCCCGTTCGGCTTCATGGACGGGTTCGACGCGCGCCATATCTGCAACCACTCCGACACCGAGGGCCGCTACGCGTGGAACGTGCAGCCGTCCGTGGCGCACTGGAATCTATACCGGCTGGCGAGCGCCCTGCATGCGCTGGTCGGCGACGCCGAGCCCCTGCGCGCTGCGCTCGATGCCTACGAGCCCGCATTTCGCCAGGCCTTCCATGCGCGGTTGGCCGCCAAGTTGGGGCTGGGCGAATGGGCGAGCGACGACGAGGCGCTCGTCGATGGGCTATGGCGGCTGATGCATGGCCAGCGCGCCGACTTTACGCTGACCTTCCGGCGCTTGGCCGACGTCGTCCGCGGCAATCCCACGCCTTTCCTGGATCTCTACGCCGACCGCGCCGCGGCGCAGTCCTGGCTGGACCGCTATCGCGCCCGCTTGGCACGCGAGCCGCGTCCGGCGCAAGAGCGTGCCCAGGACATGGATCGGGTCAATCCGTTGTACGTGCTGCGTAACTATTTGGCCGAACAGGCCATACGCGCCGCCGCGCAGGGCGATGCGGGCGAGATCGACCGCCTGCTCGCCGTGCTACGTGACCCTTTTCGCGAGAGGCCGCACGCGCAGCGCTACGCTTCGCTGCCCCCGGACTGGGCGTCGGGCATTTCGGTGAGCTGTTCCTCGTAGCCCGCACCGCGCGCCGTGGCTGCGGGGAAGCGGCGTGCCCCCACACCGGGGCGTGCGGGCATCGGCCGCACTGATTGTGGCACAGTGATAGTCAGTAACTATTTGTGGCATAGACCGAGCGCGGCCCTTTCGTCCATTGTGCCAGCTCGCTGATTCGCGGGGAGTACTGTTCCGTGCAAACGTCCATCTCCGATGATATGCCGCGCATCGGCTTGCTCGAGGACGACGACGATTTCCGTGAGGAGCTGGCGCTGGGCCTGAAAGGTTTCGGCTTTCACGTCGCGTTCGCCGCATCGGACTCGACGAGCTTCCTGCGCGCGTTTGCCGGGCACGGCTGTGACATTGCCATCCTTGACGTCAACGTTCCAGGCGAAGGTGGCTTCGCGGTCGCCACACGCCTGCGCGCCGGCCATGCCGTCGGCATCATCATGCTCACGGGCAGGGATGCGCTGGAAGACCGGGTGCGCGGCCTGGAAGGCGGCGCCGACGTCTACGTCACCAAGCCAGTCGACCTGCTCGAGCTGGCTTCCATCATCCGCAGCCTGGCGCGGCGCATGCGCCTGTCGGGGTTGCGGCGCGGCGACACGGGCGGCGCGGCAGTGCCTGCGCCGCGCCCGGGCGTGCTGTCGACTTCGAGGTTGCCCCCCTGGCGCAGGCAGATTTGCCGAGACAGGTACAGGCCTTGTCCCGTACCGCGCGTTTCGCGATGGGGCGTGCCACGGTAGTCGGCGTCGAAAACGCGCGCCAGGTCTTCGGCAGCGATGCCGGGGCCTTGGTCAGCGACGCTGATCCNGACCGCGCCATCGGGCGCGCGGCCGANTGCGATCGTGACCGGCTGGTCGGCCGGCGAATACTTGATTGCCGGCGAGTTCGTCCAGGCGGCAGATCGCCCGGCGCATGCGGGCCAGCGGCGCGTCGATTTCTTCGCCGGTGCCGGCCAGCGCCAATTCCAGCGATTGCGAGGCCGCGCCCAGCGTCGCCAGCGGGCCGCGCAGCTCGTGCGCCAACAGCGCCGCGGCATGGCGATGAGCGGCCAGCAGTTCGCGCAACTGTGCAGCTTCGCTTGGCGCCTGGGCCTGTCCCCGGGCATGTCGTGCACCAGGGGCGCCTCGCCGCCCGGTACGCGACGCGTGGGCCGCAAGCAGGATGACGCAGGCGGCCTGCGCCAGCGCCGAAATGACCGCAGCCAGCCCTGCCGGCGCCAGCCGCGGCGGCAGCATCCAGGCGAGTCCGGCCAAGCAGGCGGCCGCAAGGGCGGCGGCCAGGCGGCGGCGTGAAGCGCCTTGGCGGGCGAGCAGGGCGCACAGCGCCAGCGTGGCGCAGGCGGCCAACGCCATCCATCCGTCCGGGGCGCCGCGCGTGCTTGCAAGCAGCCCCATGGCGTTGACCAACGCCAGCCCCGCGAGCGTCCTTGCTTGCCGGCGCGCGGCCATCGCGGCTGCCAGCGTCACCCCGGCCAGCAGGCCGGGCANGGTCAGCGCCAGCCACGCCGGGTCGGCCATACCGGCCGCGGCCGCGAGTCGCTCCCAGGGGTTCACGCGATGTCTCCCTCGCGCAGGATGCACGCACCCTGTTCGCGCAATAGCACCCGCGAGGCGTCGTCATCGACGTAGTCGGCGTGGATTTGCGCGCCGAGCGACGAAGCCGTCTGTATGATGGCCTCGGCCAGCCTGCGGTTGCCAGGGCTGGCCGACAGCGTCTGCGCGAACGCGCCCTCCAGCCGGATGCACGACAGCTTCGGCAGCTGGTGCAGGTACTCGAGGGCCGCGGGCTGCTGCGCCAGTCCGCTCAAGCAGAGCCCCGTGGNCGTTTCAGCCAGCATCCGCGACAGCGCCAGCACGTCGTCGCGCTGGTGAACCAGGCTCAGCGCGGGGACCTCCAGCCATAATCGCGCAGCCTGTACAGGTCGATCCGCCAGCAGCTGGCGTAGCCGGCCAAGGAAATCGTCCTGGCCGAGCGAGGACCAGGACAGGCACACGAGCAGCTGCGCGTCAGCCTTGGTCAGCCAATCCAGCCCCAGCCGCACCGCCTGGACATCGCATTCGGCTGCCAGGCCCACGCGCACGGCTGCGGGCATGAATGCAGCCGCGTCCACCGGTTCGCCGCCGCCGGCCGGATGCAGGGCCAGCGTCCCCCTGGCGTGCCGCGNGGCTCCGTCCCCTGCGGCCAGCGCACGCACGGCCAGCGAAAAGCAGTGCTGCTGCAACATTGCAGCCTGCGCAGGCTGGNGGCCAGCGCCGCCCAGGCCTCATCGCGCGCTTGGACCGGCGCGGCGTCCACGGCGGTGGCCCAACGGTCGGNCAGCCTGTGCATCTGCGCGATGCGCTCGAGCGCCTCCCGGGCGACGGAACGCGCGGTGGTTCCGGCCGGATCGGNCTCCAGGCGCTCGCGCCAGGATGCTGCCAGCGCCCATAGCTGCTGCATGCTGTCGCGTGCCTGCGTGGGCGCCTGGGCCGGNCCGTGCCTGCCGTCCGTCTCGCCTTTCGCGGCCGCCACCAGGCCGGTCAAGGTATGCACGCGCGCGATGAAATCGTCGAGCGCCTGCGGCGTCGGATCGGC